>ERZ1643251.2180-NODE-2180-length-20483-cov-21.296162_pt1 | contig 20483 bp, 32 predicted proteins | sample MGYA00579261_ERZ1643251 | MGnify/ENA primary metagenome ERZ1643251 (study PRJEB29033, sample SAMEA4952267) | chicken gut metagenome | biome: Broiler Chicken; feature: Gastrointestinal Tract; material: Caecum | place: Ireland | collected 2018 | study: Broiler... | reverse complement strand
TATTAGATCTAAAATTTTTTCTATGAAATTAAACAAATATATATCCTTCCTTTTATAAATCTAAGCTTAATTATTTAGTTGCAAATATATCTAATTTATGGATAAATCTACTTCTATTTAAATATTTATTATTTATTTGCGTTTTCTTGTACTTGTGTTATATCTGATATTGTAGCAGCAAAATAAGGTAATTCTTTATCTTTTTCTTTTAAAAATATTGTAAAAGTATCATCTACTATAAATTCTCTTTTTTCTGTTTCAGTATTAATTGCAAGCTTATCTACCATCATACCAGCTTCACTTTTTATTTCTCCACCTTTTTCGTTTAATTCAAATTGTATAGTTTGCATAGCTTGGGTTATTTCATGTTCTGTTCCATCAGAATATAAAAACTCTCTTCCTGTAAAATCATCAATATTTTCTTTTATATCAAAGTTTATATTTGGTATTTGTAGTATATCTTCTTCAGTAAAATAAGTACTTCCATTATATTTTTCTGCATTTTCCATAATTTCATTATATATATCTATATATGTATTTTCTTTAGTTCCTCTAGATATAATAACTTCGTCATTTTGCTTAGTTGTTAGTTTTACAGCAAAATTATCTTTCGATTCATAATACAATACTTGTACTTGATCTCTAACTGCTTCTTCTGTAGTTTCATCTATCCCAAAGTATTTAACATTATTATATTCTCCAAAACTCCCATTTTCAAGTCTAGAAAAAACCATTGGGAATTCAAATTCCTTTTTTAACATAGCATATAAAAAGTATTGTTCTCCTTTTTCTTCTGGCCATTCAAAACTATCTAATATATCACTTTTTTCATTAAATTTTTCTTTTATATCTTTTTCTATTTTTTCTTTTAATTCTTTTATTGCATATCCGTGAATTTTATAATAGCTTTCTTCTGATAAATAATTCGTATTAAAGGTTCCTTTATTTAGGTTCTCTGCAACTTTTAATTGAGGCATAAATACGATGTCTTGTTTTGCTACATCATTCTTCAAATCGTTCCATACCAAGTTAAATGTTCCACACCATACAGAATTATTGCTTATTTCATCTTCTAATGATAAAACAACATTTAGACCGTTTTCTTCAGCATCTGTTTGTACATCTGTTAGAGTATTTTGATCTTCATTGTCTAATACATCTGTTTTGTTTTCTTCTTTCACGCTATAGTCTTTGCCCCATGTGCTAAACAATACAGGCTCATTATTTTCCATTCTGTTCATGTCTATGCGATATACAACAACTCCTGCAATAAAAATAATAACTACTAATATAATAAGAAAAATCCATTTTTTATTCATATATTACCTCCATAATATTTATATAGAAAATAATCACCAAATATAATTACAAAACATTAATATCTTAAATTATAACTGTCTTAATTTGTACTCTAAGCCAGTATTTCTTTTTTTGCTGTCTGTATTATTTATCATAAAATCTATAACATTTTTATTTCCTATAATAATTAATAATTTTTTTGCTCTAGTCATTGCAGTATAAAGCAAATTTCGTGTAAGAAGCATAGGTGCTGCCTGTGCAATTGGCATAATTACCACATCAAATTCACTTCCGTTGTGCTTTATGTACAGTAATTGCATATGCATGCTCTATTTGGTCTAAGTCTGCATATGAGTACCAAGCCTTTTTGTCGTCATCAAATTTAATTACAATTTCTTTATCCATTTCGTTTATATCTATAATTGTTCCAAATTCTCCATTAAATACTCCAGAACCTGCTTCATTTGATTTTCCATCTCTTTCCCAAAAGATATCATAATTGTTTTTTATTTGCATTATTCTATCGCCTTGTCTATATATAACATCTCCAAATTTCTTTTCTTTTTTAGTAGTTTCAAATGGATTAACGTTACTTTGTATTACCTGGTTTAGTTCTTTTGTCCCTAAAGTTCCTTTTTTGGTAGGTGTAATAACTTGAATATTTTTTATAAAATCATAATTGCCATACTTTTCTAATCTGCCTGTACAAAGAGATACAATTTGTTTTGTTATATTGTCTTTGTTGTTTTCTTGTATAAAGAAAAAGTCTTGTAAAAGTTCTTCTTCATTTTCTTGTTTTACACCAATAAAACTTTCTCCTTCATTTACTTTATGGCTGTTTAGTATTATTTTACTTTTTGCAGCTTGTCTAAAAATTTTATTTAGTGTTACAACTGGTACTTGTTCTGATGCAATAATATCTTTTAAAACATTTCCTGGACCTACAGATGGTAATTGATTTTCATCTCCAACTAATACTAATTTTGTTCCATCATATAAAGCTTTCATTAAATAATTCATTAAAAACAAGTCTATCATAGAAGCTTCGTCTACTATTACTATATTAGCATCTATTGGAGTAACTAATAAGTCTGGATTAATTTCATCTTCTGAAGCAAATTTACCTATTTCTAAGACTCTATGTAATGTTTTTGCTTCTTCTCCTGTAGCCTCAGTCATTCTTTTTGCAGCTCGTCCAGTTGGAGCACACAATGTTACTTTTAGTTCTTCTGCATTATACATATCTATTATACTTTTTATTATGGTTGTTTTTCCTGTACCAGGTCCACCTGTTATAATGCATACATTGTTATCATTTACAAGTTTAACGGCTTCTTTTTGTTTGTCTGATAGCTCTATTTTTTGCTCTTTTTCTATTTTCTTTAACTTTCTGTCTAAATTTTCTACTCCATTTATATTTCTGTAATCTCTTAGTGCAATTAACTTTTCTGCTATATTTTTTTCTGCCTTATAATATGTAGCTAAATAAATCCAATCTCCTGAATTTCTTTCTTCTATATAGATTTCTTCTTTTGCTTTCATATTAATTAGTGAATTATCTATAGCATCCTCGCTTACACCTAACAAGTCTTTAGTAAAAGATACTAAATTGTCATATAGAACCGTACAATGACCATTATATGTTGCTCTAAGAAGAGCATATTTTATTCCACTTCTTATTCTTTTTTCATTGTCATATTCCATTCCAATTTTAAGTGCCATTTTATCTATCTGAACAAAGTCTACTTTATTAGACAATTCTACTAAAAGATATGGATCTGCTTCTATTTTTTCTATTGCATTTTCTCCTAGTTTTTTATATATACCTTGTGCACTTTGTGGACCAAGTCCAAATTTTTCTAAATACGTTACTAACTGCCATAACTCCCAATTTTCTATAAATTCTTGTGCTATTTCTAGAGCTTTTTCCTTTGATATTCCTTTTATTTGAGATAACCTTTCAGGTTCTAATTTAAAAACATTAATCGTATTTTCGCCAAATGTATCTACTATTTTTTTAGCAGTTGCTGGTCCTATTCCTTTTATCATGCCATTTGCAAGATATCTTTCTAATGAATCTAAAGTTTCTGGCATTACTTTTTTAAATGTTTCTACTTTAAATTGTCTACCATATTCTTGATGTTCAACAAACTTTCCAGTAACTTCTAGAGTATCGTTTTTATTTACAAAAGGTAAATAGCCCACTATTGTAGTAGCCTCTTCTTCTGTTTCAAAAGCAGCTATACAATAACCATTTACCTCATTTTTATATATTATTTCTGTTACTTCTCCTTTAATTTCCAACTAAAAAACCTCTTTTTGCTATTTTTTCTTATTGTATAATTTTTAAGACATTTTTGCAACTTATTTAGCAATATTTAAATTCATAGCATATTCAAATGATATATTTTCATATCGTTTTGTTTTCTTCCATCCTTCTTCTTGATGTGACATATTTGATATATCAGTTACTTTCTTATTTTTTAATAATTTAATTATATCATTGATTATATTCATTTCTTCATTAGTTAATTTTGATAAATCATAATTTTTATTACTTACTATATACGTTTTCGTGCCATTTTCGTCTTCGTAGTCATTTCTTGTATATTTATCATCTAATAAAGAAATTTCTTTATATTTTTGGTCCGCTATTGTAGGTCCAAATTGTTGATTTTGATATGTTAAACCAGTAATTGATACTCCTCTTCTATTAAATGATAACATATCTATAAACCATAAATACTTATTTACACTTGTAATTGTTAAATTGCTTACTTTACTTGCAATATAAGAAATTATATTCTCTACTAAATCTAAGTCAAATATTTTATATCCATTATACATATCAGGTTTCCTATATAATGTATTATTTATATATAGCTTGTACAATTCTTGAATATCTTCCTTGATACATTTATCTTCTTGTTTTCTTGAAACTATTTTTTCATAAGTTTTTATACTTATAGCATTATTTTCATATGCTTCTTTAGTCTTTTTTATAAATTCATTTTCATTTTCAATTAATAATTTTATATAATCACTTTGAGACTTAGTTGGCACTCCACCTCTTTCATATCTATTAATTGTCATTTTACCAAATCCAAGTATAGAAGTTAACTCTCTTTGAGATATATTATATCTTTTTCTTAATTCTACTATATCTTCAGGTTTAACAATATTAGCTTTTTCTCTATATATTCCATATATTCTTTTATTATTTTCGTCTTCTATTTTATTTATATATAAGTCGTTATTGCAACTATTACATACAGCTACATTTTCATAAGTATTTACTTCTACGCCTCTAAATTCTTTTACTTTTCTTTTTTCAATTCTATATTCATTTTCTTTTCTACAATATGGACAATAAGCTTTCATATATTCACCCCCACTAATATTTACCAAATTCATGCACAGATAAACAAATTGATTTTTCTGTGCTTTCTATTCTGATTTTTATATATAACTTAATATTCTCAAATATTGGACTAAATTTAAAAATCCATCCATTATAATCTTCATCTCTATCTTTTTCTGGTCCGGAAAAACAATCTTCTATTGTTAGTTTTCTTATAATATCTTTTACATCCTCATTGTTTAAACTATGTTCTCTCATAAATTCTATATTTTTCTTGGTTCTAACTATAATAAATTTATTTCCACTTTTATCTTTATCTACAATTTTCTTAATTTTTAACAAATTTTGAACTTGTATTTGACGTTTTATTGTTTCCAATATATATCTCCTTGAACTTCCGCCTCTTTTTGATGGCATTTTTATTGTATCATAAATAAAATATTAAGTCAATAAATTCATTAAATATTTTTACATAAAATTACAATTCTATTTATTTACTTCATCTATGCTATCAATAACTTCTTTGCATTCTCTCCAATCTGCTACTTTTATACAATCATAGTCTTTGCCAATATTATTTATAATCTTTTTTGTGTCATCTGTTGAGTTTAAATCTGTAACTATTATATCTTTTATATAATCTTCTTTTCCATATAAAAATCTAAATAATATGCTTCTTAAAAATCCTTCTATTCTCTTTTCTTGGTTTTTAGCGGCGATAATTACATATATTCCGTCAGATTTTAAACTTGTGTATGTATATGTATAAATAATTGTTTTTATAATTTCAAATAAACCATAAAGTGCAAGCACCCATAAAATACCATTTAATATAAAGTCAGACATAATAAGCCTCCTATACTTTCTTTTATAATATTATATGAGCTTCGCAATATTAAGTGAGTTTTTAAAAATTAATATAGTTATAAAAACTGAGTATTTTGCAGTTAAACAAGGTCTTTAAAATTTGTGTATTAAACACAAATTTTAAAGTAGCTATGCGTCCGCAGTTTAACGGAGAAATATTTAGTTTTTATAACTATTGGCTTTATAACGAAAAATAGAAACAAATAAGTATTTTTGATTAAATGAGGTCTTTATAATTTGTGAAATATTCACAAATTATGAAGTAGCTGTGCGTCCGAAATTTAATCAAAAATATTTATTTGTTTCTATATACTAAAATAAAAAAAATCATATAGAACTTCTATATGACTTTTTATATATTATAAAACTTAAAGTATTTTATTACACTAATTGTAATATTACCATTTCTGCTGCGTCTCCTCTTCTTTGCTCTGTTTTTAGAATTCTTGTATATCCGCCAACTCTATCAGCATATTTAGGAGCTATTTCGTTAAATAATTTAGATGGTAAGTCTACGCTATTTCCTTCACTATCTTTAACTTTATTTAGCATTTTCATCATTTTTCTTCTTGCATTTAATCTTGATGGTTGGTCTTTTTGTCTTTTTTCTGTTTTTTCTTCTCTAACAACTTTTAGGTATTCTTTACCATTTTTGCTTTTTGCAATTTCTGTTACTTTGTTTCCTTTAGCATCTAATTTAGCTTTAGAAACTTTTACTTCAACCATATCAAAATTATCTTTTTCTTTTACTGCTAATGCTATAATACTATCTGCTAATGATTTTAATTCTTTTGCTCTAGCTTCTGTTGTATTAATTTTTCCATTTAAAATTAAGTCAGATAATTGTGTTTTTAGCATTGCCATTCTAATATCTGTAGTTTTACCTAATTTTCTATTTATTGCCATGTTAAATTACCCTCCTTTTCCTATTAGTCTTCATCACTCATAAAGTCTAAACCTAATGCATGTAATTTATTGGTTACTTCGTCTAAAGATTTCTTACCTAAATTTCTAACTTTCATCATGTCAGATATAGTTTTACTTGTTAAGTCCTCTACTGTAGATATACCTGCTCTCTTTAAGCAGTTAAATGATCTTACAGATAATTCTAAATCTTCTATAGACATTTCTAGAACTTTTTCTTTCTTAGATTCTTCTTTTTCTACCATTATTTGAGTGTTTTTAGCTGTTTCAGATAAATCTATAAATAATTCTAAATGTTCTGTCATAACTTTAGCAGCTAAACTTAATGCTTCATATGGTTTTAAGCTACCGTCTGTCCAAACATCTATTACTAATTTATCATAATCTATCATTTGTCCAACTCTTGTGCTCTCAACAGAATAGTTAACTTTCTTTACAGGTGTAAAGATTGAATCTATAGGAAGTACATTTAATGCTTGGTCTGGCTTCTTATTTTTTTCAGCAGAGTTATATCCTCTACCCATTTCAGCAGTCATTTCCATTACTAAATGTCCACCTTTTTCTACTGTAGCAATATGTAAATCTGGATTTAGTATTTCAACCGTTCCATCTGTTACTATATCTCCTGCTTTTACATCTGCTGGTCCTTGAATATCTATTCTTAGAACTTTCTCTTCATTTCTATCTAGTTTTAATCTAACCATTTTTAGATTAAGAATAATATCAGAAACATCCTCTACTACATCTGGTATAGTGGTAAATTCATGTAATACTCCATCTATTTTAACGCTAGTGATAGCACTTCCTGGTAAAGATGATAACAATATTCTTCTTAATGAATTTCCTATTGTTATTCCATAACCTCTTTCCAATGGTTCACATACAAATTTGGCGTAGTTTTTTACTTCGTCTAATTCTAAGCATTTAATATTTGGCTTTTCAAATTCTATCATTTTTACCTCCCAATAATTTTAGAGATATTTAAATCTCTTATTAAATTTATATACTATTATTTAGAGTAAAGCTCTACTATTAAATGTTCCTCAACAGGAAGATCTATATCTTCTCTAGCTGCTAATCTTACTACTTTTCCACTTAATTTTTCGGCATCTTTCTCTAACCATTCTGGAACTGGTCTTGAAGCATTTTCTTCTATATTGTTTTTAATTGTTCCATTGTCTCTTCTTATTTCTCTTACTGCTATAACATCTCCTGGTTTTACTAAATAAGAGGCTATATCTACCTTTTTACCGTTAACTTCAAAAGCACCATGTGTTACTAACATTCTAGCTTGTGCTCTAGAAGATCCAAATCCTAATCTATAAACAACATTATCTAATCTGCTTTCTAATAATTGAAGTAAAACTTCACCAGTTTTTCCTCTTGTTTTAGAAGCTAATTCAAAATACTTTCTAAATTGTTTTTCTCCTACTCCGTAGAAAGCTTTTGTTTTTTGTTTTTCTCTTAATTGAGTACCGTATTCAGATAATTTTTTTCTTTTTTGTCCATTTTGTCCAGGTGCATAATTTCTTCTTGATATACTGCATTTATCTGTATAGCATCTTGAACCTTTTAAGAACAATTTTTGACCTTCTCTACGGCAAATACGGCATTGTTCATCTTTATATCTTGCCATTTTTTATTTTCACCTTCCTTTAAATTAAACTCTTCTTCTTTTTGGTGGTCTGCACCCATTATGTGGTATTGGTGTAACATCTTTAATGCTACTAATTTCCAATCCTGCTGTTTGTAAAGCTCTTATTGCTGCTTCACGTCCTGAACCTGGACCTTTTACAAAAACTTCTACAGATTTTAATCCATGTTCCATTGCTGCTTTTGCTGCTGTTTCTGCAGCTTCTCCTGCTGCAAATGGTGTGCTTTTTCTTGAACCTTTGAATCCTAATTCTCCAGCACTTGCCCAAGAAATAGCATTTCCTTGCACGTCAGTAATTGTAACTATTGTATTGTTAAAACTAGAATGAATATGAGCCATACCTTTATCAATATTTTTTCTGTCTCTTCTTCTAGTTGTTCTTTTTGTTACATTTTTTGTAGCCATTTCTTAATACTCCCTCCTCTATTTTTTACTCTTACTTACTAATTTTCTTGGACCTTTTCTTGTACGAGCATTTGTCTTTGTTCTTTGTCCTCTAACTGGAAGTCCTCTTCTATGTCTTAAACCTCTGTAGCATCCGATTTCTGTAAGTCTTTTAATGTTAAGAGCTACTTCTCTTCTTAAGTCTCCCTCAACTTTGTAGCCTTCCATAGCTTTTCTTATTGCTTGTACTTGGTCGTCTGTCAAGTCTTTAACTCTTATATCTGGATTTACCCCAGCTTCTTTTAAGATTTTTTGTGAACTAGTTAAACCTATACCATAAATATAAGTTAATCCTATTTCCACTCTTTTCTCCTTAGGTAAATCGATTCCTGCTAAACGAGCCATTTATTGCACCTCCAAATATTATATTATTTTTATTTATTATTTATTTTGTTTTTTAGTAGTCTTTTAAATATTAAAGGTGAAATGCATTGGTATAAAACCAATCAATAATATTTATTAAGACAAATATATATTAAACACAAATACAAAGATCAGCCGCTAATTTTATACCTGTGTGTAATATCAAAAAATTATAATTAGCCCTGTCTTTGTTTGTGTTTAGGGTTTTCACAAATTACTCTTATAACGCCTTTTCTTTTTATAACTTTGCATTTGTCACAAATTGGCTTTACTGATGGTCTTACTTTCATTTCTATTCACCTCTCCTTAATTTTTAAATAATGTTATATCTATTTTATAGATTTTTACATTAACTAAATTTATAAAACTTTAACTAGGATTAAAAGAGACTATTATTTAGCTCTCCAAGTTATTCTTCCCTTTGTTAAGTCATATGGAGATAATTCTACTTTTACTTTGTCTCCCGGAAGAATTTTTATGTAGTTCATTCTAAGTTTTCCAGAAATATGTGCTAATACAACATAGCCATTTTCTAATTCTACCTTAAAATTTGTATTAGGTAATGCTTCTATAACAGTTCCCTCTACTTCTATAACATCCTCTTTTGCCATTTTTTCCTCCAATTTTTAATGTCGAATTTAGTTAAAATTGCCAATTCGACGTAATAACATTAATATTATATATTAAAATTATTCTAATGTCAATATCTCAGGCTCTTTTTCTGTAATTAAAATTGTATTTTCATAATGTGCTGCTGGCGATCCATCCTCTGAGACAATTGTCCATCCATCATCTAATTGTAAAATATTTCTTTTTCCCATAATTACCATAGGCTCTATTGCAAGAGTCATACCTGGCTCTAGTTTCACACCATGTCCAGCTTTACCGTAGTTTGGTATGCCAGGATCTTCATGCATTTCTCTGCCTATTCCATGTCCTTGAAATTCTCTTACTACTGAATACCCATTACTTTCTACATATTCACCTATAGCATGACAAATATCTCCCAATCGATAACCTTTTTTTGCATATTTTATTCCTTCAAAAAATGCTTGTTTTGTTACTTCTACTAATCTTCTTTTTTCAGGATCTACATTTCCTACTAAATATGTTCTACAGCAGTCTCCATTAAATCCATTTTTATATGCTACTAAATCGACACTTACGATATCTCCATCTTTTAGAACTGTTCTATTTGATGGAATACCATGTATTACTTCATCATTTACAGAAGCACAAATAGAACCAGGAAAGTCCATTACTCCCTTAATTCCACTTGGATATCCTTTTTCAGCAGGTATAGCACCATTATCTCTCATTGCCTTTTCTGCTATTCTATCTAAATCTAAAGTTGTCATTCCTGGTTTTATTTCTGCCTCAATTGCTTTTTGAGCTAAATTTGCTATTCTGCATGCTTCCCTCATTAATTCAATTTCTTTTTCAGATTTTATTGTTATCATCCTAAAACTTCTTCTTTCTTTTAGTCTTATAATTTTATTTTGAATTTATTTTTTCTTATAATTTATGTTGCACTTATTAAGTTTTAAATAACTTAATTTTCCAATATTATCATAAAACTATTTTGCTACTTTGTCTTTTAAATGTTCATTTACTTTAGACAAATTATCCTCTAAAACAGTTTCTGAATATATATTTGGATGTAATGTAAATAACACATTTTCATTGTCATAATATTCTATAATTTCTTTTGAATTATCATGATATACTTTTAGTCTATCTCTTACCGTCTCCTCATTGTCATCTGCTCTTCTTATTAGCTTAGAACCACATATATCACATATTCCATCTACTTTTGGTTTTCTAAATTCTGTGTTGTATATAGCCCCACATTCTTTATTAGAACAAATAACTCTATTTACAACTCTCTTTACTAAATCTTCATCTGGAATATCTAATAAAATTGCAACAGTTTGTATTGGATTATTATTTTTAATAAATTTTTCCAATTCTTCAGCTTGATGAGTTGTTCTTGGAAATCCATCTAATATAGCACCATTTTTTACATCATCCTGTGTTAGCCTATTTTTTACTAAATCTATTGTAAGATCATCTGGTACTAACATACCTTTTGATATATATTCATTAGCTTTTTTACCTAATTCTGTTTCATTTTTTATGTTTTCTCTAAAAATATCTCCAGTTGAAATATGTACTAAATTATACTCTTTTGCTAACTCTTTTGCTAAAGTGCCCTTACCACTTCCAGGTGCACCTAACATTATTATATACATAATATCTACTCTCCTAATTTATACATTTTTATAAAATTTGCTTTTCTTTTTAAGTATTTTTTAACTTTTTTATATAATTTTAAACTTTATTTTTATTTAATATTTTTTAAATTGCCTTATTATTTAAGCCTTGTATAAACTATGTATAATTTTAACTTTTATAAACCAATTTTAGACGTATTTAACAATACGTCTAAATTATTACTCTAAGAATCCTTTATAATGTCTTACTGCAAGTTGTGATTCTAATTGTTGTATCATTTCTAATGCAACTCCTACTACGATTAGTATTGATGTTCCTCCAAATGTTAAATCTATTGGTAAGAATCTTGCCATCATAGGGATTATTGCAATAATTGCTAAGAATAATCCACCAAACCATAATAGTTTAGACATAACAGATGATAAATATTCTGTTGTTGGCTTTCCTGCTCTAATTCCAGGTATGAAGCCACCATTTCTTTTTATTGTACTTGATATATCTGCTGGATTGAATGTTGCATATGAATAGAAGAATGTGAATCCAACTATTAACAATAAGTAAACTATTGCATTTGCTATTGTATATCCAATTGGAACTGCAGATGATGAAGTTGCAATTGAAAATTGGTATATGACTGACCAGAAACCTGTTTGTGAAGCAATATCTGGTGCAAATATTTGTATAATCATTGCAGGGAATGTCATAAATGCAGATGCAAAGATAATTGGCATAACTCCTGCCATAGCAAGTTTTAATGGAATGTGTGTATTTTGTGCGCCTACCATTTTTCTACCTACTACTTTTTTAGCATATTGTACTGGAATTCTTCTTTCAGCTTGTTGCACAAATACAACAGCAGCAATTAAAATTATTGCTCCTATAGTTATTCCTAAAGCTGTTAGTAATCCTGTTGTGCTAAATACACCGTCAACAAATATTAATCTTATTATTGAATTTACAGCTCTTGGTAATCCAGCTATAATACCTACAAAGATTAATATTGAAATACCATTTCCAATTCCTTTTGTAGTAATTTGTTCTCCAAGCCACATAAGTAATGCAGTACCTGTCATTAAAGATAGTACTACTAAAAATCCAGTTAAGAAACCTTCTCCTATAAATATTCCTGATGATTTATAAGATAAGAATATTCCCAAACCTTCTATTAAGGCTAAAACTATTGTTAAAATTTTTGTATATTTATTAATTTTAGCTCTTCCAGCTTCTCCACCTTCTTTAGATAATCTTTCTAAGGCAGGTATAACTAATGTTAATAATTGAATAACAATTGAAGCTGTAATGTATGGGCTTATTGACATTGCAAATATTGATAATCTAGAAAAGGCTCCTCCAGAAATTAAGTCGATCATTCCTGTAAGGGTATTTCCAGAACTTTGCATCATGTCATTTAGTGCAAATGTGTCTACTCCTGGAACTGTTATATAGCAACCTAATCTAAATATAACTATCAATAATAATGTAAATAATATTTTTTTTCTGACTTCTGGTGTTTTAATAGCATTTTTAATTACTTTAAACAACTAAATCACCTCGGCCTTTCCTCCTAAAGCTTCAATTTTTTCTTTTGCAGCTTTAGTAAATTTTGTAGCTTTTACTGATAATTTTTTGTCTAAATTTCCAGTAGCAAGTACTACTATACCATCGTTTATTTTCTTTATTATTCCTTCTTCTTGTAGAGTTTGAGCAGTTACTTCTGTAGCTTTGCTTTTATTTAGCATTGTTAAAGTTACCTCTGTGTAATTTTTAGCAAATTTATTATTAAATCCTCTTTTTGGTAATCTTCTATATAATGGTGTTTGACCACCTTCAAAGCCTATTCTAACTCCACCGCCAGATCTTGCTTTTTGTCCTTTATGACCTTTTCCTGAAGTCTTTCCTAGTCCAGATCCAACTCCACGACCTACTCTTCTTCTAACTTCTTTATTTTGAGCTGGTTTTAGTTCGTCTAATTTCATTTTGCCTAGCACCTCCTTTAAATTACTGTAATAAAATATATTTAATTAATGACATTACAATTTAGTATCTAGCTAAAAGTAAATTATTAACAATTAAAGAATTTCTGAAACTTTTTTTCCTCTTTTTTTAGCTATTTGTTCTGCTGTTCTCATGCTTCTTAAACCTGCAAGAGTTGCATATACAACGTTTCTTGGATTATTTGTTCCTATAACTTTAGTTCTTATGTCTTTATATCCAGCAAGCTCTAATATAGGTCTAACGCTTCCTCCTGCTATAACTCCAGTACCTTCTTCAGCTGGTTTTAACATAACATGAGCACTTCCGAATTTTCCTACGTATTCATGAGGAACTGTTGTTCCAACTATTGGAACTTCTACTAAATTCTTTTTAGCATCTTGAATAGCTTTCTTTATAGCGTCTGGAACTTCTGCTGCTTTTCCGTTTCCAACACCTACATGTCCGTTTTCGTCTCCTACAACAACAACAGCACTAAATCTAAAAGTTCTACCACCTTTAACAACCTTAGCTACTCTGTTTATTGCTACTACTTTCTCTTTTAATTCTGAATTGTTTTCTGATTGCACTTGTTTTCCCTCCTTTTTAGAAATTTAATCCACCTTCTCTGGCAGCATCTGCTAATTCTTTTACAACACCATGATAAATATATCCACCTCTGTCAAATACAACAGATTTAATATTTTTTTCTAATGCTCTTTTAGCAATTAAGCTTCCAACTTCTTTAGCAGCTTCTTTATTTGAATGCTTTGTTTTTACTTCTTTGTCAAGTGTTGAAGCTTGAACTAATGTATTTCCAGCAACATCATCAATTACTTGAACATATAAGTTGTTGTTACTTCTATATACACATAATCTTGGGCATTCAGCTGTTCCAGATATTTTTCTACGAACTCTTATATGTCTTCTTTTTCTTTCAGCTTTTCTATCTGTCTTTGTAATCATTACAAAATCTCCTTTCCAACTAATACAAAGTATTAGTTTATTTTTGATTTTCTTAACAAATTTTAATCGATATTTTTAATTAAAATTTTTATTTTTTACCTGCTTTACCTTCCTTACGTCTAATACGCTCTTCGGCATATTTAATACCTTTTCCTCCATATACTTCTGGTGGTCTCTTTGTTCTTACTACAGCTGCTGTTTGACCAACTAACTCTTTGTCTATTCCTCTAACAGTTATATGGTTAGCATCAGGTACATCAAATGTAATTCCTTCTGGTGGTAGCATTTCTACAGTATGAGAATATCCAAGGTTCATTACTAATTTATTTCCTTGTTTTTGTGCTCTATAACCAACACCATTAACTTCTAGCTCTTTTTTATATTCATTTACAACACCATAAATCATGTTGTTAATTAAAGTTCTTGTTAATCCATGTAAACTTTTATTTGATGGATTGTCATTTGGTCTTACTACTGTTATAACATTATTTTCTATAGAAACTTTCATGTTTTTGTGTAAGTCTCTTTCTAATGTTCCCTTAGGTCCTTTTACAGTAATATGATTACCATTAAGACTAACTTCAACTCCGTCAGGTATTGTAATAGGTTTATTTCCTATTCTTGACATTTTGTTTGCTCCTTTCCAATTATTGTTAAGATTTTAAGATTTATCTCGAATAATATTTTATATTCTTATATTTTACTAAAAACATTATATTTAATAAATTTAGATTACCAAATATATGCTAATACTTCTCCACCTAAACCTTCTGCTCTTGCTTCTTTGTCTGTTTTTATTCCTTTTGATGTAGAGATTAATGCAATTCCTAATCCATTTAATACTCTTGGTAATTCATCTTTAGATGCATAAACTCTTAATCCTGGTTTGCTTATTCTTTTTAAACCATCTATAACTTTTGCACCTTTTTCGTCATACTTTAATGTAATTCTTATTGTTCCTTGACCCTTGTCTTCTATTTCTTCAAAAGCATCAATATATCCTTCTCTAAATAAGATATTAGCAATTGATTTCTTCATATTTGAAGCAGGTACATCAACTGTTTTATGCTTTGAATTACTAGCATTTCTTATTCTTGTTAGCATATCTGCTATTGGATCTGTAGTATTCATTAATTTTATTCCCTCCTTCTTATTTTTATTGGTTTTGGGTTTGTTCGAATTTAATTTAAAATTAGTAGTATGCTAGGCAAACGAATAAAATTTTTTGAGATAGTACTGGTGTACATTGAAAAAAATTTTATGATGTTTAACGACGCAGACTGCTGATTTTTAATTAAATTTTTTACCAGCTAGCTTTCTTAACCCCTGGTATTTCACCATTATGAGCTAATTTTCTAAAGCAAAGACGGCAAATTCCATATTTTCTAATGTAAGCATGTGGTCTTCCACATATTTTGCATCTATTGTATTCTCTAGTCTTATATTTTTGTACTTTTTGTTGTTTTACTTTTAAAGATGTTTTAGCCATTTTTTTCTCCTTTCTTATTTAAATTAATTTTTAAAAGGCATTCCTAATAAAGTTAGCAATTCTTTAGCTTCTTCATCTGTCTTTGCTGTTGTAACAAAAATTATATCCATTCCTCTAATTTTATCTACTTTATCATATTCAATTTCAGGGAAAATCAATTGTTCTTTTATACCCATAGAATAGTTTCCTCTTCCATCAAAAGAATCTGCAGATAATCCTCTAAAATCTCTAACTCTTGGAAGTGCTACATTAAATAGTTTATATGTAAAATCGTACATTTTCTCTTTTCTTAATGTAACTTTACATCCCATATTAATTCCTTCTCTTATTTTGAAAGCAGCAATAGCTTTCTTAGCCTTTGTTATTACAGGCTTTTGACCAGTTATTAATGTTAAATCATTAATTGCATTTTCAAGTGACTTTGGATTTTCCTTTGTATCACCTAATCCGATATTAATAACTACTTTTTCTAGTCTTGGCACTTGCATTACTGATTTATAATTAAATTTTTTCATTAATGCTGGTACTACTTCTTTTTCATATTGATCTCTTAATACTCCCATTGATTAAAATGATCTCCTTTCTTAATTATTTTAATTTTGTTCCACATTTTTTACAAACACGAACTTTTTCATTTCCTTCTATTTTATAACCTACTCTTACAGGTTTATTGCATTTTGGGCAAACTACATTTACTTTGCTGCTGTGAATAGCGCATTCTGAAGATATAATTCCGCCTTCTTCACCTTGTTTTCTAGGTTTAACATGTTTTTTTCTTATATTTACGCCTTTAACGATTAATTTTTCTGTTTTTGGTATTATTTCTAATACTTCTCCTTTTTTACCTTTGTCGTTTCCAGACATAACTTGAACAGTGTCGCCTTTTCTTATTTTCATTGCTTTCACCTCTTTTTCTTTATTATAGAACTTCTGGAGCTAGAGAAAGAATTTTCATATATTCTCCATCTCTTAATTCTCTTGCAACAGGTCCAAATATACGTGTACCTCTTGGTGTTTTGTCATCTTTTATAATAACTGCTGCGTTTTCATCGAATCTTAAATAAGAACCATCTGCTCTTCTTATTGGTTTTTTAGTTCTTACTACAACAGCTTTTACAACATCACCTTTTTTTACAACGCCACCTGGTGTAGCTGATTTAACAGATGCAACTATTATATCACCAATTCCGGCATATTTTCTGTAAGATCCACCTAAACATCTAATGCACATAATCTCTTTTGCACCAGTGTTGTCAGCAACTTTTAATATAGATTGTTGTTGTACCATTGTGTTATCCTCCTTTTTAATTATTTTATAACAGCTTTTTCTACAATTTCAACTACTCTCCATCTTTTGTCTTTAGATAGAGGTCTTGTTTCCATTACTTTAACTTTATCTCCTATATGGCATTCATTGTTTTCATCATGAGCTTTTAGCTTATATGTTCTTTTTTCAATTTTACCATATAATTTATTCATTTCTCTTGTCTCAACAGAAACTACTACTGTCTTATCCATTTTATCTGAGCTAACAGTTCCTATCATTACTTTACGAAGATTTCTTTCTTCCATTCGAATATCTCCTTTCTTTATTTATTTGCTAATTCTCTTTGTCTTAATTCTGTATTTATTCTTGCAATGTCTTTTTTCACTTCTTTAATTTTCATAGGATTATCTAATCCATTTGTTGCTAAACTAAATCTTAGTTTAAATAACTCTGTTTTTAGCTCTCCTAATTCTTTTTCTAAATCTGGTGAAGACATTTCTTTAATTTTATTCATCTTCATCGCTATCACCACCTACTTCAGTTTCTCTTTTGACAAACTTACATTTTACAGATAGTTTATTTGCAGCAAGTCTTAAAGCTTCTCTTGCAACATCTTCTGCTACTCCTGCAATTTCAAACATAACTCTGCCTGGTTTTACTGGAGCTACCCAGTATTCAACAGCACCTTTACCTTTACCCATACGAGTACCAATAGGCTTTGTTGTTATTGGTTTGTCTGGGAAGATTTTTATCCAAACCTTTCCACCTCTTTTTATATAACGAGTCATAGCAACACGGGCTGCCTCTATTTGATTAGCAGTAATTAAACCTAATTCTAATGATTGTAAACCATACTCTCCGTCTGTAACTCTATTTCCTCTTGTTGCTTTACCTCTTATTCTACCTTTTTGTTGTTTTCTATATTTAGTCTTTTTTGGCATTACTGGCATTATTGGTCTCCTCCTTCCACTTTTTGTTTTTTAGATGGAAGAACTTCTCCTCTATAAATCCAAACTTTAACACCTATCTTTCCATAAGTAGTATCTGCTTCTGCAAATCCGTAATCGATATCTGCTCTTAAAGTTTGAAGTGGAATTGTTCCCTCTTTGTAGAACTCAGTTCTAGCCATATCTGCTCCGCCTAATCTTCCAGATACAGATGTTTTAATTCCTAATGCTCCTGAACTCATAGTTTTTTGCATACATTGTTTCATTGCTCTTCTGAAAGAAATTCTTCTCTCTAATTGTCCTGCAATATTTTCTGCAACTAATTGTGCATCTAAATCCGCATTTTTAACTTCAACTATATTTAGATTAACTTCTTTGTTAATCATTTTTTCTAATTCTTTCTTTAATATTTCGGCAAGATTTCCACCTTTTCCTATTACTAAACCTGGTTTTGCTGTATAAACATTAACTTTAACAAATTTAGCTGTTCTCTCAATCTCTATTTTAGAAATTCCTGCAACATATAATTTTTTCTTTATATATTCACGAATTTTATGGTCTTCAACTAAATAATCTCCAAAATGTTTAGAATCTGCATACCATTTAGAATTCCAATCTTTTATAACGCCTACTCTTAATCCTTCTGGATTTACCTTTTGTCCCATTTTATTTTAGCTCCTTTCCTTTAAAACTATTGTAATATGACTTGTTCTCTTTCTTATTCTAACAGCTGAACCTTTTGCAGCTGGTCTTATTCTTTTTAATGTAGGCCCTTGGTTTGCATAAATTTCGTCAATATATAATTTTTCATGAGCCATACTATGGTTATTTTCAGCATTTGCTATTGCTGATTTTAATAATTTTTCTATAATCTCAGATGCAGCTTTTGGTGTATATTTTACTATTGCTAAAGCTTCATCTACATTTTTACCTCTTATTAAATCTGCTACTATTTTAACTTTTCTGCTTGATATTCTAGCAAATCTAAGAGTTGCTTCTGCCTTTGGAATTACTTCCTCACGAACTTCTTGCTTTTCCACTTAAATTCCCTCCTTTTTATTTTTTAGTAGTAGTTTTGTCTCCTGCATGACCTTTAAATGTTCTTGTAGGTGCAAATTCTCCTAATTTATGTCCTATCATTTCTTCTGTTATATAAACAGGTACATGTTTTCTACCATCATGTACAGCTATGGTATGTCCTACCATTTGTGGATAGATTGTAGAAGCTCTTGACCATGTTTTTAATACTTCTTTTTTGCCACTTTCATTCATTGCTTCAATTCTTTTCATTAGCTCTGGTGCAACGAAAGGTGCTTTTTTACTTGATCTTGACATATTCTACTTCCTCCTCTTAACTATAAATTTATCAGTATTTTTATTTTTCTTTCTTGTCTTATATCCAAGTGCTGGTTTGCCCCAAGGTGTTAATGGTCCTGCGTGACCTACTGGAGACTTACCTTCACCACCACCATGAGGGTGATCTACTGGGTTCATTACAGATCCTCTTACTGTTGGTCTGATACCCATATGTCTTTTTCTTCCGGCTTTACCAATATTTACATTCTCATGATCTGCATTTCCAACTGTTCCGATTGTAGCTTTACATACAGCCATAACTAATCTCATTTCTCCAGATGGTAATCTAACATGAGCATATTTTCCTTCTTTAGCCATAAGTTGTGCTTCTTGACCTGCTGCTCTTACTAATTTTCCACCTTGACCTGGGTTTAATTCTATATTATGAATCATAGTACCTACTGGTATATTTTCTATTCTCATACAATTTCCTGGTTTAATATCTGCTTTTTCTCCAGATACTACTTTGTCCCCATCTTTTAATTCAACTGGCGCTAATATATAAGCTTTTTCTCCATCTTCGTATTGAATTAAAGCTATATTTGCACTTCTATTTGGATCATATTCTATACCAATTACTGTTGCTGGCATATCAACTTTATTTCTCTTAAAATCTACTATTCTGTATTTTTGTCTATTTCCTCCACCTTGATGTCTTACTGTAATTCTACCATATGAGTTTCTTCCTGAATTTTTCTTTTTTGATACTAATAAAGATTTTTCAGGAGTTTTCTTTGTTATTTCATCAAATGTAGAAACTGTCATATGTCTTCTTGATGGAGTATAAGCTCTAAAATGTTTCATTCCCATTGTTATTTCTCCTTTAAATTTTATATTTTGCAGTTTTGTTTTCCTGCCCTGCATTAGCAGATATTAGTTTATTATCCTAGTTTATTCTATCTAGATAAACTTTTTAATGTTTTTAGTATTTTCTATCTAAGTCTCTTTTTTCAACGAATTAGGCACAGCTTATAATAATTAAGCTCCCATGAATTCGTCAATAGAATCCTTATACTTCTTAGAAATTTTTGTTGCCTTTCCACCCTTTGCAATATATGTTTTGTCAGAAACTGTTGTATCTATTGTAACTATTGCTTTTTTCCAGTCAGATGTTTTTCCAACATATCTTCCTACTCTTTTTTCTTTTCCTTTAACAGTTAAAGTATTAACGCTTAATACTTTAACTTCAAATAATTTTTCAACTGCATTTTTTATGTCAATTTTAGTTGCTTTCTTATTTACTTTAAAGGTATACTTTCCAGCTTGTAAACCATCATTGCTTTTCTCTGTTACTACTGGAGCTAATATTATTTCTTCTGCTAACATTATGCGTACACCTC
>ERZ1643251.2179-NODE-2179-length-20485-cov-20.095056_pt1 | contig 20485 bp, 17 predicted proteins | sample MGYA00579261_ERZ1643251 | MGnify/ENA primary metagenome ERZ1643251 (study PRJEB29033, sample SAMEA4952267) | chicken gut metagenome | biome: Broiler Chicken; feature: Gastrointestinal Tract; material: Caecum | place: Ireland | collected 2018 | study: Broiler... | reverse complement strand
ATAGCAGATACACTCGCTGCGTTTTGTAATGCAGAACGGGTAACTTTTGTTGGGTCAACAATACCAGCTTCGAACATATTAATCCATTCGTTTGTTGCTGCATTGAATCCGATACCATCTTTTTCATTTTTCAAACGTTCAACAATCACAGAACCTTCTAATCCTGCATTGCTGGCAATTTGACGAACTGGTTCTTCAAGCGCGCGAAGTACAATATTGATACCTGTTTTTATATCACCATCCGCTTCGATTGCAGCAACTTTATTATAAACATTAATCAATGCTGTACCACCACCAGATACAATACCTTCCTCTACTGCTGCACGTGTAGAGTTAAGTGCATCTTCAATGCGAAGTTTGCGTTCTTTTAATTCAGTTTCTGTTGCCGCACCTACTTTTACAACTGCAACACCACCAGCTAATTTCGCCATGCGCTCTTGTAATTTTTCTTTATCAAATTCAGAAGTTGTTTCTTCTAAATGTGCACGAATCACGCCAACACGTGCTTGGATAGCTTCAGAGGCACCCGCACCTTCTACAATGGTTGTTGTCTCTTTTGTAACAACCACTTTTGCCGCACGACCCAATTGGCCGATATGTGTTGATTTCAATTCTAAGCCTAAATCTTCGGTAATTAACTCACCACCAGTTAAAATTGCAATATCTTCAAGCATCGCTTTGCGGCGGTCACCAAACCCTGGTGCTTTTACAGCTACTGCATTAAAGGTGCCACGAAGCTTATTCATAATTAATGTTGCCGCTGCTTCCCCTTCTACATCCTCAGCAATAATCAATAACGGTTTACTTTGCTGAACAACTTCTTCCAATACTGGTAAAATTTCTTGAATATTTCCGATTTTTTTATCTGTAATTAAAATATACGGATTATCCAGTACTGCTTCCATTTTTTCAGAATTGGTCACCATGTAAGGAGAGACATATCCACGGTCAAATTGCATCCCTTCTACAACATCCAATTCAGTTGTAAAACCTTTAGATTCTTCAATGGTAATCACACCATCTTTTCCGACACGCTCCATTGCTTCAGCAATAAATTCTCCCACCTCTGGATCTGCTGCAGAAATGGCTGCAACTTGTGCAATTTCTGAACGGTCTTGGATTGGTTTAGAGATTGCGCGCAATTCTTCTAATGCAACTGCAACCGCTTTTTCGATTCCTTTGCGGACAACCATTGGATTTGCACCAGATGTTACGTTCTTTAATCCCTCACGAATCATAGCTTGTGCTAAAACAGTTGCTGTTGTTGTACCATCTCCAGCAACATCATTTGTTTTACTTGCTACTTCAGCAACCAACTTTGCACCCATATTTTCAAATGGATCTTCCAGTTCAATCTCTTTTGCAATCGTAACACCATCATTTGTAATTAAAGGAGATCCAAATTTTTTTTCTAAAACAACATTACGTCCTTTAGGTCCCAATGTTACTTTTACTGCATCTGCTAATAAATCAACCCCGCGCAACATCCCACGGCGTGCTTCTTCACCAAATTGAATTTGTTTTGCCATTATTTCATTTTCCTCCTTAATCTACTTTATCTACTTTCATTTTTACATTATGTGATCCGGTTTTTTTAAAGTACTCCTAAAATATCGCTTTCACGTAAAACTAGGTACTCTTTACCATCCAACTTCAATTCAGTACCGGAGAATTTAGAAAAAATAACTTGGTCATTTACTTGTACGTCAACAGTTACACGTGTTCCGTTATCTAATACACGTCCTGGTCCGACTGCAACAACCTTTCCTTGCTGTGGTTTCTCTTTTGCCGTTCCTGGTAATACGATTCCTGATGCGGTTTTTTCTTCTGCTTCCATGAGTTCAATTACAACACGATCTCCTAACGGTTTAATCAATCCAAACAACCTCCTTAAAATTTTCCATAATTTCTTAGCACTCTCTTTTAATGAGTGCTAACAGTAATTATCATACTGAACTTTCTTACAAAAATCAAGTCATTTCACTCACTTATTTTGGGTATTTTTTCCACAACTTATCTTTTTCCCGAAATGCTTTATTTTATACAGTTTCATTGTATTTTCTTTTATTTTTTCATATACTTTACATACATAATTGAACTTTCAAGGAGGATTTTTTCGTGCAACCATATAATTTGACAAAAAACAAATTCATTCACAATAAAATTTTTCGTTACGGGCTTGTGATTTTCATTTATATCGGTATGCAGTTTTCTGCGTTTTTGCTTCAGATTTTCAATCCATTTACAGTATTTGGATGGCTGCCTGATAACCTCAGTGCCAAAGAAGCTGCTGAATATATGAGCGGTCAATGGGGGTTCTTTTCTTTTCTCATTGCAACAATTTTAATTATTTGGCTTACCTATACAGATTTTTTCCGAAAAAAACAGGATGATATTTCGGCCAAACAGGTTTTCTTTTGGACAATTGTTGGTATTTTCTTAGCATATGCTGCACAAATTGTTTCTGGACTGATTTTAAGCCTTTTACTAGGTGTACAGGAACCTAGTGAAAATACAACAAGTCTAATTGGTATAGCACAAACTGCCCCGCTTTTTATCTTTGTCATTTGTATTTTTGCGCCAATTTTAGAGGAGATTATTTTTCGTGGCATCATTTTTAAATCTGTTGCTGAGAAAACCAATTTTTTTGTTGGCGTTTTGGTCAGCGCAATTATATTTGCTTTTGTTCATCAAGATTTTACCTTTTTTATCAGCTATTTTTTCATGGGCTTTGTATTTGCTTATTTATACCATAAGACCAACCGCTTAATTGTTCCAATCATTGTACATGCTACTTTAAATACCATTGTAACAATGATTCAACTCATATTCAGTGATTTGATAAACGATCTTCAAAAACAGATTCAATGTATTTTTATGTTTTTATAGCAAAGGCAAAACATAAATATATACCTGTCAGCAAAAATTCTTAATTGAATCAGATATTTTTTCTCAAAAATATGCTAAATCATAATCTTATCACTTATACGCTACAAAAAAAACAAGCGTCTTTCACAAAAGCAGCTTATCATTTCGCCATTTCTTTTGTAAAAGACGCCTGTTTTTTCATATAATATCTAAAAACTTTTTCAGACCATAGTTGATCATTTGTATAACTGTTATATAAAGCGAGCTACCAATCGCCACCCATACAAATACTTGAAAAAAAATAATACCAATAATCCCTGAAATGGAGACCGAATCTCCTAACTTATATAAAATGTATACAAAAAAGCAAAGTGTGGACAAAACAAATAAAACCAAAATCGGCGCCAACCAAGCAGATAAAAAAATGGAAAAAACACCGCCAAATAAATAAAATATTGCACCAGTCTGACTATGTATAAAAAACAAACCTGTACTGTCTTTAGAAAAAAACAATAAACTGAGCCGAAGTAAGAATTCAGCAAACAGTTTTAACAGTGCCAACACCATCATAACAACAATTAAAATGCAGACAAACAATGCCACATTTAAATGGGTTGCCGAAATATAGACACTCAAACCTTCATACAGTCCCAAATATATAATTTTTTCCTTCACAAAATGATAAAAATATAATGAAAATGCCATTGCAAACAACAAAACTGAAATAAAAGGAATATACCCTAGCAAATAAATATTTCTTTTCATGAACTCTTTCTCCTTCCATTCTTTCTATTATACTATGTTTTTCATTTTTTTACGTGCTTTATAAAAAATTATATGCTTACATCTTCAAAAATGAGCCAATTAATTTTTAATCTCATCTTTAATTTTCTTTTTTTATCTATTAAATTAGGGACATTTGCCTTCTACGTAACCAAAAAATCCAATTCTTTTTTTCTCATCTTTCCATATTCATAATACAACCGAAAAAAAATTAAAATTAATACGTGACAAAAATATGAATCTGTTATATAATAATAAACAAGAAATGAACTATGTTCTATAACAAGGAGGGGAGAAGGAAGAATTATATTGTTTGTCAACCACTTTATCTACTTGAATATGAGTCGCTACCTATATCCACACCATTTGGCGATTCATCATTCGAAACATATCATCCAAGAACCGCTACATTCAATCCATCTTAGTACCAGCACAATTTTTTAGGAAAATACCATAGATTATATGGTGTAAAGAATTATGAATACAAAGGAGAGAGAAATTATGAGAGGACAAAGAATTCAAGCGTTAGAAAAAAGTTGGCAAGAAGCTTCCAGATGGGAAGGAATCAAACGTCCGTATACTGCGGAAGATGTAATCAAACTAAGGGGGTCCATCGACATTCGTTACACCTTGGCAAGAAAAGGAGCAGAAAAACTTTGGAAATTGCTACATGAGGAAGACTACGTACATGCTTTAGGTGCTTTGACTGGAAATCAAGCTATGCAGCAAGTCAAAGCTGGACTAAAAGCCATTTACTTAAGTGGATGGCAAGTTGCAGCAGATGCAAACCTATCAGGACATATGTACCCAGATCAAAGTTTATACCCTGCGAACAGTGTACCTGCCGTTGTAAAACGAATCAACCAAGCCCTTCAAAGAGCAGATCAAATTTATTATAGTGAAGGAAACGAGGAAATCGATTGGTTCGCTCCAATTGTTGCCGATGCAGAAGCCGGTTTTGGTGGTGTTTTAAATGTTTTCGAACTGATGAAAGCAATGATTGAAGCCGGAGCAGCAGGTGTTCACTTTGAAGACCAGCTTTCCTCTGAGAAAAAATGTGGTCATCTGGGTGGAAAAGTGTTGCTTCCAACACAAACAGCCATTAAAAACTTAATTGCTGCTCGTCTTGCTGCCGATGTAATGGGCGTACCGACAATTATTGTTGCACGTACTGATGCGGATGCAGCTGCACTTATAACAAGTGATATTGATGATAATGATAAACCGTTCATTACTGGTGAGCGTACACCAGAAGGATTTTTCCGTACAAAAGCTGGTATTGAACAAGCCATTTCTCGCGGATTGGCTTATGCACCTTATGCTGATTTGGTTTGGTGTGAAACAAGTGAACCAAATTTAGAAGCAGCCAAAAAATTTGCTGAGGCCATTCATGAAAAATATCCAAACAAACTTCTTGCTTATAACTGTTCTCCTTCTTTCAACTGGAGAGCAAAACTAAGTCAAGAAGAAATTGAAACATTCCAAAAAGAACTTGGAAAAATGGGATATAAGTTCCAATTTGTAACCTTAGCAGGCTTCCATGCATTAAACCATGGCATGTTTGAGCTAGCACGCCAATATAGAGATCGTGGCATGGGTGCATATTCCGAATTACAACAGGCAGAATTTGCTAGTGAAAAAGAAGGATATACAGCTACAAAACATCAGCGGGAGGTTGGTACCGGATACTTTGATGAAGTAACCAATATTATTACTGGCGGAACGGCCTCTACAACAGCTTTGAAAGGATCAACTGAAGCCGCACAATTTTAGATTTATTGAACCCCTTTTAAAATAAGGTTCAAATACAAAAGGAAAAGTGTTCTCCCCTGTGGCACTTTTCCCTTTTTCATGAAAATCACTTGAGATAAAACAAACCATTCATTTGATTTTTTTATAAATTCAAGACACAAAATTTTGTAAACATCTACCACTCCACAAAAATTGTTTTCAAGTTTGATCTCTTTGTTTCGCTCCTTTTATTACTAGTAATAAAAGGAGCGAAACAAAATTTTATATTACGTATGAAGCTGCATGTATACATTTCCTACCCATATTTCATACGCTAAGCAAGACTTTTTCATACATCCATAAAATAAGTCAAATGAAAAGAGAGCAAAATTCAGCCATATAACCACATATTCAGATCTGATCGACTTTTTCAAATACCTCAAAACAAAAAACGAAAAAATACCACTTAAAACAAACATTCATTTTTTATGGGAACATTTTCCTGTATTTCTCTGTCTAATAATTGAACCCATTTCCCCATCCCAAAACAAAAATCAACTTTAAAGGAGGATTACCCTATGAAAAAAAAATCATGGATATTAAGCGGAATACTCACTTGTACTTTATGCACAACTGCTATTCTTCCTTTTACAACGGTCCATGCAGAAATCAGTCAAGCTGCATCGGTAAAAGCAACAACCAACCTTTCTGCGAGTCAATTATTAAAACAAATTACAACTGGAATTGAGCTTCCAAGTCAGCGACCAATGAATATTGAAATGTTTAAGGATACGTATAAAGTAAACCGGGCATATTTAAAAAGTTATCAAGTCAATGCACCAATTATGAATGTACATTCCAATGAAATCGCTGTTTTTCAATTAAAGAATAAAAAGTATATGAATAAAGTTTTACCTCAAATCGAACAAAGATTGGAGAACATCCAAAACAATGCCTTTTATCCTGAGCAAGTTACGATTGCTAGAAAAGGGAAAGTGGTTACAAAAGGAAACTATATTTTACTTGTTGTTGATCAAAATGTGACAAAAATTATCAATAACTTTAAAAAATCCATTGATTCATAAACCATGATTATCAAGTGCAGCATAAGATTTACACATCAATAACAACATATCCATTTTTTTAAATCCAGCGCCTCTCATTTTCGACTGAATGAGAGGCGCTATTTTACTACAAAATCAAATATTTTTGTTTACTTTTTTTACTTTTATCCCTTTGAAATCAAAATCTTTCTTTTCTGACAAATCCCCTATATGGTCTTTATCTTTTTCAAATTCTACCTAACCGTTCACATTTGTTTTGGTTTTTCCCCATGATTTCCCAAACTTCAAATTTCAACATACCAACTTTTGATACGGCTTTTTCATCACATGAATCACTTTTTTTCTTTCTCATACTGAGTCATGAATACTTCAGCCCCGAAATTTTTTCTGCTTTCAGAAACCATTAGAAGGATGTCGTTTTTGCTTACATTTTCTGACTTACACATTCTTTCTTCACATCATATCAATCGATGAGCACCATTCATTTGAAAAGCCACAGGAGGATTTCATCAAAACAATTCTATCTTCATTAGCGTTATCTAATTCGTAAAAATATAATAGAAATGGCAATTGATTATACTGCACACCGATAATTCACTGATACAATATACAAAAAGGCAGCACTGCATACATTACAATATTTCATAATGTCAGAAATTTTTTGTGTATCTGTAATGGCACACTCTTTTCTTCTTGTGATCATTTATGTAACTGAGAACTTTTTGTAAAACATAAAAAGCCGAAGTGCCCATTTCTAATCGGATCACTTCGACTCAAATTCAACCATTGGATCATATTTTTATATAACAAACCGCACAATTCTTGATCTCTTTTCCATAAACTTACTAGAATTTGCTAAAAATTATTGTCAAAGGTCTGTATTCTTTTTATAGTGAATACAAAATTGCGATAAAATATTGATATCATGTGTAAAATCATTATTTCTGATCAATACTTTAGTTATTTCAGTTATCTTCAATTGAAAAAGATTGATTTGCGTTCTTCAGTATGTTTTTATATGCATTTAATACATGTTCTTCCATCGCAATTTGTGCTGCATTCGGATCATGGTTCTTCATTGCTTCAAAAATTTTTTTATGCTCAGACAATGTAGCCTGCATACGGCCTGTACACATTACAGAACTTTCACGGTAGCGTTCCGTATATTGGTGATAATCTTTCAAAATGTGCTTGAGCGTTCGACTTCTTGAAATATGATAAATCAATTGATGAAACTGTTCATCTTGAATAATGAAATGCTCAACATCTTTTTTTTGAAAATAAAACTCCATCAGCTCTAAAATATGCTGCATTTCTTTCATTTCTTCATCTGTCATTTTCTGCGTCGCACGCTTTGTAACCAAACCTTCGATTTTTAAACGAATTTCATAAATATCACGCAGTTCTTCCTCAAAAATTCCGTTGACAAACGTTCCGCGATTTGGCACCGTATGCAAAAGCCCTTCATATTCCAACTGAAGAATCGCTTCGCGTACTGGTGTACGGCTAACGCCCAGTTCTTTTGCGATAGCCGTTTCGTTGATAAATTCACCATCGGCATATCTCCCATGTAAAATATCATGTCTTAATGAATGATATACCTTCCAGCGCAGGGAATGTTTATCGTAGTGTCCATGATCCTTTTCTGGCGAATGCATCCCTTTTTCATCCTCCTTATAGATGATCGATAACAGCCTGTGTAAACTCAGTTGTGGATGCTGTCCCACCAATGTCCCGAGTTAAAATTTGACCTTCTTTATATACAGCAAAAATTGCATTTTCAATCTGATCAGCAATTTCGTATTCTTCTAAATGACGAAGCATCATAATTGAACTTTGCAATAATGCCGTTGGATTCGCCAAATTTTGTCCGGCAATATCTGGTGCACTGCCATGAACCGCTTCAAATAGCGCATAATCATCACCTAAATTTCCACTTGGGATTAAACCCAGACCACCAACAAAGCCTGCACATAAATCAGAAACAATATCTCCATACAAATTTGGCAATAAAATAACATCAAAAGCTTCTGGCTTCATAACCAAGTTCATACATAATGCATCAATAATTTGTTCTTCATACTGAATATTTTCATATTGACTACAAATTTTCTTTGTCGAGCTGATAAATAATCCATCAGCCAGTTTCATAATATTTGCTTTATGTCCGCTTGTAATTTTTTTTCGTTTTTGTTTGGTTGCAATCTCACAAGCAAACTTAGCAATTTTCTCACTGCCGACTCTGGTAATTCGTTTTGTACTCTCTGCTGTATTTTTGTCTACCATAGATTCAATACCCATATATAGATCTTCTGTATTTTCACGTACAATAATCAGATCAATATTTTCATATCTTGTTTTAATTCCTGGTATACTTTTTACTGGTCGCAGATTTGCATAAAGTTTTAAAGCTTGTCGCAATGTTACATTCACACTTTTAAAACCTTTTCCGATTGGTGTTGTAATCGGACCCTTTAAGGCCACCTTATTTTTCTTAATGGCTTCAATAACAGAAGTGTGAATTGGTGCGCCATAAGTCTCAATCATATGAGAACCAGCCTCAACCTTTTCAAATTCAATCGGTGCATTTGCTGCATGAAAAATTTTTACAACTGCTTCGCTGACTTCCGGACCAATTCCGTCCCCTGGAATAAGTGTTACTTTTTTCATATTCTTTACCCCTTCTCCTTTATATGATTTATGAAAAGATTTGAATGTTAATCTATGCTGCCCATTTTCATATACACATCTAAATCATTATATTTTATCAAAAAATAAATGACAAGGATGGGCGTAAACATATACAAACTTGTAACAAAGCAAGTAACATCTCATACTTCTTATTTTGTTATGTATACCCCTCTTTTGTAGACAGTTCTTGAGCAGGCTAACTTCTATACTTTTTCAATTGATAAACCTAAACCCTGATTCAAAAAAAATTGCAATTCGACATATCCATTCATCAGTCAGATAAATTGAATAATTCAAATTCATCCTTTTAATAAAAATCCTTTTGAAAATCGAATCTGCTTAAACGAGTTTCAAAAGGACTTCATACCTAAACAGCGACAGAATCTGGCACCAATATAACCATCAACTAAGCATGCGCTGCCACACGACTACTTAAAATCGCACCACCATGAATCAACATATTTCTTTCACGGTCAGAAACATCCAACTGACATACAAAGGTCATACCCTTTGTTTCATTGGTTACTTCCAACTCTGTTTTGCCACTTTCAATTTGTGTTCGAATATTTTTGATCACAAGTATATCTCCTTGTGCTACAGTATCATAATCTGCTTCATTTTTAAAAGTTAACGGTACAATACCAGAGTTAATAAGATTTGCCTTATGGATTCGTGCAAATGATTTTGTAATTACAGCACGAACCCCTAAATAAAGCGGAGCCAATGCCGCATGCTCCCGAGACGAGCCTTGCCCATAGTTTGAACCACCAACAATAATACCACCTTTTTTCTCAATTGCACGATCAGAGAAACTTTCATCAACCGTTTGGAAACAATAATTGGCTAAGTATGGAATATTAGAACGATATGGTAACAATGCAGCATTACTTGGCATAATATGGTCAGTTGTAATATTATCCTCAGTTTTCAACAATACTTCGCCACTTAAATCAGTTGTTAAAGCCTTGTTTAATGGAAATGGTTTAATATTCGGACCGCGAACTACCTCAACTTCTGTACCTGCTACCGCCGGTTCCAAGATCATATTATCATGTACAACAAATTTCTCTGGCATTTCAACATGAATATCATCATTCAGTGTACGAGGATCTGTTAAAACACCAGTAATTGCAGAGGCTGCCGCAACTTCCGGACTGACAAGATACACGCTCGCAGAAACCGTACCACAACGCCCATAGAAATTCCGGTTAAAGGTACGCAACGAAACAGCATTAGAAGCCGGTGCTTGACCCATTCCAATACAAGGACCACAACCAGATTCCAAAATACGTGCGCCACTGTCAACAATATCCTTTAACGCACCATTTTCTGCAATCATAGACAATACCTGTTTTGAGCCTGGTGCCAACACCAAACTGACATCCGGATGAATCGTTTTACCTTTTAAAATTTTTGCCACCTTCATCAAATCTGTATAAGAACTGTTTGTACAACTTCCAATTCCAATTTGATCTACCTTAATCGGACCCACATTTGTAACCTTGTCTACATTATCCGGACTATGCGGTTTCGCTACAAGTGGCTCTAACGTATCTAAATGAATATGAATTTCTTCATCATAAACTGCATCTTCATCTGGTTGAAGTGGAGAATAATCCGACGCACGATTTTGTGCCGTTAAAAATTTCAATGTTTGCTCATCACTTGGGAAAATAGAAGTCGTTGCACCAAGCTCAGCTCCCATATTCGTAATGGTGGAACGCTCTGGAACTGTCAAATGCTTTACACCTTCACCAACGTATTCCAAAATTTTTCCAACGCCACCCTTTACACTAAGTTGGCGCAATACTTCCAAAATAATATCCTTTGCTGATACATATGGCTTTAATTTTCCAGTTAAATTCACTTTTAATACTTTGGGCATCATTGTATAGTATGGACGACCTGCCATTGCCAAGGCAACATCTAAACCACCAGCACCAATGGCCAACATACCGATTCCCCCATTGGTTGGCGTATGGCTATCTGAGCCAACCATCGTTTGCCCTGGAACGCCGAAACGCTCTAAATGAACTTGATGACAAATTCCATTCCCTGGTTTGGAAAAGTAAATGCCATGCTTGGATGCAACAGTTTGGATATATTTATGGTCATCGGCATTTTCAAAGCTTTGCTGCAACATATTATGATCAATATATGCTACACTTTTTTTCGTTTTTACACGGTCAACACCAATGGCTTCCAACTGCAAATATGCCATCGTTCCTGTTGAATCTTGTGTCAAGGTTTGATCGATGCGAATACCGATTTCTTGTCCAGCGACCATTTCTCCTTCTACAAGATGTTCCTTAATAATTTTTTGGCACATTGTTAAACCCATCTATCTTCATCTCCTATAACCTAATTTTTTATCCATGGATAAAGGGGCAGCCAATCTAACATACCCCTTTTCACAAACTGTTCTTTTGCTTTAAACCCTATGGGGATTTCTACTTATTTCATATATCATTAATATTGGTCTTTAATAGATAGAGAACCATAGTGAAAACGTTCAGCTTTATTTTGCAGATGCAGTAGAAAACGCTTGAACCATTGCCTCCAGTTCTTCATCTGCCATTGCTCCAGAACGCCCTTCTGCAAACATTTCATCAATTTTTTCCTTCATTTTTACAATCATCGGATGATTCTTATCAATCGGTTGATCTGGATGATAAAAACCATTGTACCAATGTGCAATTCCTGCTAAGCCAGAAACATTGGTAATGGCAACTTCTGGTGGACGACCCAAAATTTTTCCAGTATCAAAGATATTATAAATTTCTTCGTCCTTTAATAAACCATCTGCATGAATTCCTGCACGTGTTACATTGAAATTTCGTCCAACAAATGGTGTTTGCGGTGGGATTTTATATCCCAACTCTTTTTCATAATAACGTGCAATTTCAGTAATTGCAGTCGGATCCATTCCATCTAAGGTTCCGCGAAGCTGTGCATACTCAAATACCATTGCCTCAAGCGGACAATTTCCGGTTCTTTCTCCAATTCCAAGCAATGAACAATTTACAGAAGCGGCACCGTACAACCATGCATTTGTAGAATTGTTTACCACACGATAGAAATCATTATGACCATGCCACTCAATAGCTTCGGACGGTACATGTGCATGATGTCGTAAGCCATAAATAATTCCTTGTACGCTACGTGGCAATGCCGCACCTGGATAAGTTACACCAAATCCCATTGTATCACATGCTCGAATTTTAATTTGAATTCCGGTCTCCTTACTTAATTTCATCAATTCTGCTGCAAACGGAACAACAAATCCATAAAAATCTGCTCTTGTAATATCTTCAAAATGACATCGTGGAATAATTCCGAATTCAAGCGCCTGCTTCACCACATCCAAATAGTGCTCCAACGCCTGCTTACGTGTCATTTTCAATTTATTAAAAATATGATAATCTGAACAACTGACCAACATGCCAGTTTCTTTAATTTCCATGTCTTTTACAAGTTCAAAATCTTTGCGGCTAGCACGAATCCAGCTTGTAATCTCTGGGAATTCGTAACCTAAACTTTGACACTCGTAAACTGCTTTTTTATCTTTCTCACTATATAAGAAAAACTCACTAGCACGAATTAATCCTTTCGGACCACCTAACTTATGAAGCAGCTTGAATAAATGTACAATTTGCTCCACTGTATATGGTGCACGGGATTGCTGACCATCACGAAAAGTTGTATCTGTAATCCAAATATGATCTGGCATATGAAGTGGTACTTTACGATGGTTAAAACTGACCTTGGGTACTTCATCATATGGGAACAATTCTCTATATAAATTTGGCTCTGGTATATCCTGCAAGCTGAATTCAAATGCCGTTTGTTCCAATAATCTTGATCTCTCACTAAATTCAATTGTTTTCGCGTTCATTGACTTTCCTCCTTAAATTGTAATTTATCCACTTGAAAAAGTTTATTACAAACTCTATACCTATATCCATGTATAACTATATACCATGCAAAAAATTCTGTCAATTACTTTTTCCTCTATTTAGGATATTCTGCCCCGATTGATCCTTAAAACTTCTTCTGATTTGAACGGTTTTCCTGATCTAATTTATTTTTTGTAACAAAAGAAAAACATAACTGGCCACATAATTTTTCCACTTCAACAAAGTCGCATGAAATACATAGATCAATCAGAAAAAGGTATGGTGAAATCTAGAAAAAATTCCTTTTAAACTTTTATTTATAAAAAATTGACGATCAACCACATTGTGATTACTGTACCCAATGATTTCATTACAAGTCATCTTTATTCTATTTCTCCATTACAAAACTTGTGCAAAACATAAATTAGATTTATATAGAACCATAATTTTACGTACACTGTTCATCTTGTATATTATTAGGACGATCATCCCGCTTACAAAATCATATGAATTCTCATTATTCTATTTGAAATCGTTTTATATTTAACTTTATAGAAGTCAAAAAACTGCATCAAATTTTCACAATCTACAAAAATATAGGGGCCAGTAATTTTAACCAAATTAAAACATACAAATGCACAATACACTGTAATTTTCTAATATATAATCACGCAAGCAAAATCCATATGTGATCAAAATACATTCATCACCTATTCTCTCAATGAGAGAAAAATATTCGCAGATATGATCAACAAATTCAAGCGAACAAGATAATTTATTTTACAGGTTTTTTTCTCATTTAAAGAAGGAAAATGGGATCAGAAATTCTTGTTTAAAAAGAAAAGAAGATGCTGCTATTTGCATAATCTATAATGATATAGGCAGCATTGTCAGTTTGTCTTACCCATTCTAAAAACCACAGCCTAGATTTATTACATTTTGAATACACAACACGGATCTATAACACAAAGACCTTGTCAGATTTAAAAGCGGTTGTAATGAATGCCATCTTCCAAAAGCAAAACATAACCAAAAAAACGGGGAAAAATCATTGTCCTATAAAATTGCTAATGTTGTATTAAAAATTATCGCAACTTTATTTTTTTGAATTATAATATTTTTACTTTTAAAATCATTAAAATATGAATAAAAATCCTTCGCAAAAATCATATAAAATGCCAAAATATGTTGTAAAAATTTGTTAAACAGCCTAGATTTTATCAAAAGCAAAGTTTACAGCCGATAACTGTAATATACTCTAAAATACACCAAAATTTTTGACATCAATTAAAAACGACGACCAAAAATCGATCGTCGTTTCTGTAAACATCACATTCACACCACCATGTAAATCAGAAAAAATCGTTTGATTCATACATTCAATGGCATTATTGTCTTTATATACCCTTTTTATCTAACAAATCCATTTAATTCACAGAAAATAAATTATATTTTTCATTTCTCAATTTTATTTAATGGTTCTTCCATATTTATTAACATGGATAACAAAATATCCAACCAATACTTTATCATTTTCCACTTAATTTCTGGAAAATTATGAAACTTTTACAGAGATGAATATGTACAAGCTTATATCCACAGCCAAAAAACAAATCATCTCCTACACCAAATATTTTACCCTAAACGCTTTTCATTTTTCCATTCGACTTAAAATTCATTGGGCTTTCACAATATTTTTCTCATCTGAGCTTTGTGCTTGTGACAAAAGCAGTACATAATATGCCAAACTACGTGCCATAACACCCGTTCCCCCTGCTGGATCCAATGCTGTTCCCTTTGTCGTTGACGGTCCAGCAATATCTAAATGAATCCATGGTGTATCCCCTGCAAACTGTTCCAAAAATGCACCAGCAGCAAGTCCTCCACCGTAACGATTTCCAAGCTGTGTATTGACCATATCCGCAATTTTACTTGATAAAATACTATTTCGATGTTCTTCAAAAATCGGCATATGCCAAACACATTCTGTTGCAGATTCAGCCGCCTTTTGAAAACGCGCCAAAAACGCAAGATTATTTGTCATCATACCCGTCACAGTTTTTCCTAACGCAATCATCATTGCACCAGTCAATGTTGCAACATCAATTAGCTCAGTCGCACCTTGTTTTTTGGCAAATGTAATTGCATCACACAATGTAAGCCGTCCTTCTGCATCTGTATTTGTAATTTCAATTGTTTTTCCGCTCATGCTTGTAATCACATCATCTGGCTTATACGCATAAGAATTCACCACATTATCTGTTACTGGAAGTACAGCCAACACATTTGCTTTCGGTTTCAATTTACCAATGATTTCCATTGCACCAAGAACCGCCGCACCGCCACCCATATCAGTTTTCATAGAAAGCATGCCAGCAGAGGATTTCAGACTGTAACCACCTGTATCAAAAATTACAGATTTCCCAATGAAAGCAATCGGATTCTTCCACTCATCCAAACCTTGGTATTCCAATACAACAAGTTGTGCCGGTATAGATGAACCTTGATTGACTGCCAAAAACGCACCCATCCCCATTTCCTCACATTCCGTTCGGGAATAAATCTGAATCCGCAAATCATAAGCTTTGGCTAAATCCTTACAGTACTGACAAAAAGTATCGACTGTCAAATAATTGGAAGGCATATTCACAAGCGTACGCGCTGAATTTTGCCCATTTCCCAAAATACGCCCAAAACGAAAACCAGTTCGAACCGTCGCTTGATTCAAACTATCTGTTCCGACATAAAAATCAATGGTATATGGAGATTTTATTTGACTTTTTTCCGTTGTTTGATAACCTGAAAAACGGTAAGCACTGCGTTCAAATGCTTCACCCAAATCAGTTGCAGTCTCCTCCAGAGTTGCTCCATGCTTGGAAAAGGACTGCATATCCACTACAAGTTGGCGGGCTTGATACGCCTGCGAAGCTTTCACTGCCACAGCAAAGCTTTCCTTTAACAATTCACGTGTACATTTTTTTTTGCTCCCAAGTCCAACAAAATAAAAATATTGAATTTCTTGTACATGTAAAGTTGGCAATACAGTTACAGTCTTTTCCTTTGTAGAAATCATTTTTTTCTGCACATAATCATGCATTGCAGCAGAAAAATATTTCTTAACAATCGGATGAACAGGTAATTTTTGTAAATCCTCCTGGTATACACCGATAAAAAATCCGTCAATATTTTGATAGAAATGCACTGTCAAAACCACCTCTCTTTATTTAAACTGCATTTATTATAGCATATCGATTCATATATAATAGATCAACTCACTGATTTCGGAAAACCTGGACAGCTTCATTTTTATTGAGACGATCAAATTCTTCTTGTGAAATACTGCCTCTTCCTCTCTTCACAATATAAGCTTCAATCTCTTGTTTTCCCCATTCTGTGTAAACATCCGAAACCGTTTCAAAATATAAATCAATGTGATTGCCTTTTATGGCACCGCCAATATCCGCAACTACGCCATAGCCATAACCAGGAATAAATAAAATGGTACCAATCGGAAACTTTTGCAAATCGGCAGCAATTGTTGAATATAGATCGCGCTTGACTGGCAAACCAGAATAAGTAATGCCATAATCCGGATCACTTTCAGTTTTTCCAGTAGACTCATAGCCAGCCGTATACCCAGTTGCCATTACTTTGACACGCTCATAATCTGACTGTAAAAAGATTCTTTCCAATGCTTGATGTGTTTTTTCTTCTTTTAAACAATACATAAATTTCTTCTCAGAAAAAGATTTCCGACTGGATATTTCCGCTGAACAGACTTGTACATTCGGATCATACATTAAATAAAAAAAGATAAGTAACAGAACAGAAAAGAAAAAATTTTTTCTTGATTTTTGCATACATTCATCGCTCCATTCCAGCATAGATTTTCCGATGAATGAAAAATTATACATATCGATTCTATACATGTGAAAATGAGCAGCGATAAACAGAAGATCTGAATAGAAAAGTACATGCTGATAAAGAGACACTTTAGGAAAAATAAAATATAATAAAATAAAAATCAAACCATACTCAATGGAGTATCAACATAGTTACGAATGTAAAAGATAAGCATAAAAAACAATTTGCGTATTCCTTTTTCACACAGCAACGGATAAACAAAAGATCGATACAAGGGAAAGTGTTACACATTAGGAACATGCATAATCATTATCCATATTAACACCTGAGCCAAAAAGCCATAAAGCATATTGAAAAACCATTCTCATGGTGGTGCATGTTTTTAAACAACTTTTCTCAGATATCAAATTCCAGCCTTTTTTATTCTTTCCTGCATCATTTTCGCTAACTCGTAAACAAAACAGGTTTGCAGCTTATGCCATATATAGTTTTTACAGATAGTGTATCTTGTATAGAAAAACTGTAATAAGAACACAAAAATAAAAGAGGTTTTTTCAGACTTTGCCAGCATTTTTTCTACATATGATTTTGCAATAAAATAGTCTGTTATCAGATGTTCAAAAGAAAAAGAGTTGATATTGGAATTTTAAAAAGAAGAAGAGGAATAAATTTTACAGATTTGATTATATAAAATTTGAAGCATAAAAAAGTCAATAGATTTTTACATCTACTGACTTTATCAACATGATATTTCAACGATATATTTGCTTGGTATTTCATTAGCCAACCAAACTTTTTCATTTCCGTAGTAAAACTTTATATCATCTTTCCATGCTTGAATGGCATCAATTTTCAAAATGCAAGGCCTCATATCATGTCGTATACCAACACGATATGCCGTTTCAATATCCTGTGATAAATGAACATATTGCCTACTTTGTGGCAACAGCCCTTTTTCTCTAATAGAATTTGTAAATTTTCTAGCAGTTCCATGATACAATACCTCTGGTGGCATTTTTTCCTCTTTTACAATTCTTATCGGAATAGAATGTCCATAATACGCTTTTATTTTTCCATTGAGAATCTGGTGCCTTTTCTTTTCTGACTTTTCAATCATTGTAATCAAATCTTTTTCAGATATCTTTTTCCATTTTTCATCTTTATGCAAAGCATCCAACAATTGTTCTACTTGTACCCAACCTTCTTCATTTATTTCCAATTCATACTCCCATGGAGCATGACGAAGTGCATAGGATATCTCTTTACTTAATTCAATGTAATTCATTTTTTCTCCACTTCAAAACTCTGTGCTATAAATTTGATATAAACCAACCTTAATTTAAATATAATTCATAATGCTTTGATGTTCAATAACCAAACTCTTCTTCAATTCACCATTTTATATTACTTAATCCATTCAATGTCAAGGCTACTCGCTGTAAAATATGTCTAACCTTGCTTTTATATCCTAATTTTTTATTCAATAGAACCCAATAAATGTACAATTACTTGTAAATGTTCAATGAATTTCACTTTCTACATATTTGCGACTTTTTCTGAACCACCTCATCCTAGAAAGGCACATAGCCAAAATATTCATTATACAAAGAAACATCATATTTTTTCACAGCTTGATTACAATGTTTAAATCCATCAAAACTGTCCTTTACATATTCTTTATCCAGTAAGTCATCCATAAAATATTCAAATCCCACAGAGATTACTTTATTCTGCTTTCTATAATTTATCACAGTAAAATTGGTTCCTTCTTTCCATACAATACTATTACCCATTCCTGTTATAAAAATTGGAAAAGAAATGTGACTATTAAAATAAAAAATCATCAATTAACTTTTGATATTCATCTGGATTTATAATCTTTAAATATCCATTCATAAAACTGCCAAAACCATATTCTTGCCAAACATATAATAATTGTTCTGGAATACAATTTTGATATTTTTGGATTCCCTCTTGTGGCACTTTTTATTCAAATGGAAAATCCTTTAGTATCTCAAATCGCATAACCTTCATACTTTCATCATTGGATAACCTCATATGTAAAATAAGTTGTTTTTTCTCTCCTTCGGTCATATTTTTTCTAACTTCCTAATTTGTTTATCGATTTGACCGATCTGACTTTCCCATTGTCCGCCTATTGATTGACTTACTTTTGCATATTTTCTCCTCCTTTCTTGCAAATAAAAATAAGGTCATGCTTAATGTAGTTTACGACTCACTGACCTTGTTTTTTCATTTATTACCTTATCTATTCAATCGGTCCTAACAAATGTGTAATCACTTGAATATGTTCAATCAGTTTTACTTTTTCCATATTTTCCACCTTCTCAGCACCACCAAGTCCTAAAAGAGGAACGAATCCAAAACATTCATCATATGCAAGTTGTCCATATTTTTCTACTGCTTTAGGATATAATCCCCATTCCAAATCGTTTTTTCCAAAACCTTCATCTTCAACTATATCTTCAAAGAAAAAATCAAAACCTGAAGATATAACAGATAAATCTTTTAACTTAAAATTCAATAATATCAAATACTTGTTTTCCTCCCATATAATTATATCACCCATACCAGTAGAAAAAAGAGGAATAGGTGAATCTTCCCTAAAGTAATCTTCATCAACTATTTCCTGATATTCATCAGGATTTATAATCTTTAAATATCCACTCATAAAACTCCCAAAACCATATTCTTTCCACACTTGATACAGCTCTTCTGGAATTTTATTCTCATATTTCTTTAAAATTTCTTTTGGAACTTTTTTTTCAAAAACAAAATCATTTAACGCTTCATAATGCATGATACTTCTACCTCATTTCGTTAATTTTATATTTAAATACGTATTTTTCCTTTCTTCTTTTGTCATTTTTTCAGCTTGTCTTCTCACTGCACTATCTAAGTCATCAATTCTTGAACGCCACTGAGAACCTATTGAAGAATTAATTTGTTTATCACCTAATCCACCACCTGTCCCCAATGGATTTCCTCCTGCTATTTGGTCAGGATTATGTAAAACAGCCTTATCTTTAATCCAATCATTTGCCCTTTTTTCTGCCTCTGATTTACTTAATCCTTCCTCTTTACGTAAACGTTTAATTTCATCTTTAAGTGCTTTTTTCGAATGCTTCTTTGTGCTTTATCTCCTTCTTTTGAACGCCCTTCCTTTAAATACCTATCTCTATTCTTAATAAATTCATCTACAGTTCGTTCATTCATTCCTTTTTCTTGATTTTCAAGTTGCCTATTAAATTCTTTTGAATTATGCTTAGGATTTCTTTTAAATTTAACCTCCATTTGAGGAAGCCGATGATTATGTTTTGAAGAGCGTTTTTGTGCCTCCTTGGACTTAGATTTCTGTTTTGCTTGACCGGATTTTGCTATTTTTTCTCCTTCTTTTCCTTTCTTAGACCCGGTCTTCCCAACATTTCCTATCGCTTTTACGACTTTGGGAACTTTCGTAATTTTTGCCACAGGGATAAGACTTGCACCCGCTTTTAGGGTATCTAAGTCAGCTTCTCCACGGGCAATATCGGTTATCACTTGTTTTGCATCATAATAGCCAAGTAA
>ERZ1643251.2178-NODE-2178-length-20487-cov-7.989869_pt1 | contig 20487 bp, 27 predicted proteins | sample MGYA00579261_ERZ1643251 | MGnify/ENA primary metagenome ERZ1643251 (study PRJEB29033, sample SAMEA4952267) | chicken gut metagenome | biome: Broiler Chicken; feature: Gastrointestinal Tract; material: Caecum | place: Ireland | collected 2018 | study: Broiler... | reverse complement strand
AGAAAGTGCCCAAGATCTATCAAGTGCTATAAAAGATCTATTCAAAGATTCCTTGTAAGAAATGATTGATTCATTACGTGACAATAATGTAATTATTTCAATTTCATTATACAAGCCAACAGAAAAATTACTTCCAAAAATACTTGAAAGATTAAATAAAGAAAATATCAAATATTTTATAAATAATGAAGGAGCTCAAGTGAGTCAGAATTGTGGAGGAAGATTTTGTAGGTTTTTGAGAAATGGTAAAATTTCTAAATGTTACTATCCATTATTAATTGATAATTTAAATGATTTATTTAATACTTATTTTATAATTAGTGATGACGACTTCATTGTATTATCAGAAATAACTAATGGATGGGAAGCAATAGAACAGTTAAATAATTCAATTCCATTTTGTGATCACTGTAGATCTAAAGAACAAAATTTTGAGTGGGAAAGAGCTAACAAGGCTGTTGCTAAATTAGATGATTATGTGTTAAAATTGAAAAAGTAATAGACTAGGAGAAATGAATATGGAAAAAATAAGTCATTTGGGTTCATACGGGGTTATAATAAAAAACAATAAAGTCGTTTTAATAAAGAAAGCCAATGGGCCGTATAAAGGTAAATTAGATTTACCTGGAGGCACAATTGAGTTTGGAGAAACACCAGAACAAACATTATTAAGAGAAATGAAAGAAGAAGTGGGAATAGATGTAAAAAAGTGTTCTCTTTTTGATGGTAATTCTACGATAATAGAATGGGTACACCGCGGAGAACCTCAACAGATTCATCATATTTGCTTTTTCTATAAAATAGAAGAATATAATAATGAGATAAAAAAGGAAATCGAAGTAACAGAGAATAATGACGATTCATTAGGTGCAGAGTTCTATGATATACATCAATTAAAAAAATCGGATTTATCTTCAATTACAATATTAGCACTTAAACAATTAGGATATAAACTAGATTAGTTATTAGTGCTTAATAATTAGGAGAATCAAATGAGTTTGATATTTATATTAGCACAAATATTGGCATTAGTTGCTTGTGGATTGAATGTAATTAGTATGCAATGTAAGACAAGAAAAAAATATACTTCTATTTTTCTTGTTAGGAAATATTGTGGGTGCGACAGGATTGTTGCTTTTAAAAGCATATGCTGGAGCATTAATATAATTTGTGTTTGGAATTCAAACATTAATTAATTATATATACGCAGTAAAAAATAAGAAAATTACGTGGGAATTAATTACATTTTATATTGCTTTATCTATCATTGCATCAATAATCACATTTAAGTCATGGATTGATATAATTCCGGTAATTAGTGCAATTTTGCATACAATCACGATTATACAAATTAAAGAAAATAGAATTAGATTAATAAATTTAAGCAGCTTATTATTATGGATACCATATTATATAGTGTTGAATGCCTATGCTAATCTATTTACTAATCTTTGCATAGTGGTATCCAATGTTGTGTCTATAATCAGATATGATGTGAAAAAACAAAAAAAGAGTTATCGTGAAAATTTTTAATTTCATTATAGCTCTTTTATATTGAAATGATCACTCAATTTGTAATTCATAACTAAATATATTAAACAATTGTGGGAGTGTAAAATAAAGTGTGTAAGTTGAGAGTTTGGATTTAAAAATTCTTGTTGCAAAAACTGACACACTTTTTTGACATATCCCTACTTTTGTTTAGAAATGAAAGCGTTTAATTTTAATCATTTAAGTTTTTATAATAACGATTGGGTTGAATTATTAATAAATGAACTTTCTGAATCTTATTTGCATTTTAAAATTAAGCCTGAAAAGGGGTATGCAATAACCTTAGAAAAAGAAACCGTTAATCATTACTAACACTGCCACCAGCATTATATAATAATTTTATAAATGGGTATTGTGATATTTCTTTTTGGAACATATATTGCAAGAAATACAATATGCTTATAAAATTAATGATTGTTATATAAAAAATTATGAAGTATAGAGTTACCCAAAGTAGAAAGAATAGTGTGCTACTTTCTTTGTAGGAGTGAGATGTTGTAGAGTATAGAATTACCAATGCTTTTTAACATTGGCGCTGGCTTTTATACAAAATAAAGTAGTAAAATACAAAAACGAATCGGCATATATAGACATAACTTTAATTTCAGGATACCTCTTTTGTTAAGGAATAGTTTAATAAAGAAATCTGGATGTTTATTTTGTAAAAGATTGATAATATGGGATTTTATGATATAATTATAAATAATGGGAGTAGATATTGATATGAATGAATATGAAAAAATAATTAGTGCAATTAATTCTGGATTAACTGGTAATGCTCAACATGACCATATTTATTTACTAGAGCAAATAGAAAAATACAAACAACACCCAATGTTTCATGAAATTTCAAAAGAAATTGGAAGAAAATTATATGAAATTTTCCCTAGAAGAAAAGTTCAAAATGCGGTTTATGCAGAGGTACATGCAAAAGAGTTCATAAGAACACTTGACAAAAAAATAGCACGGCATTTATTAGATATACCTTTATTAGATAATTTTAAAATGGCAGAAACACCACAATATTTTTTCTCGGCTACTGATGGCGCATTTATGGAACAATTATCAGCATATGGTCCAATGAAACAAAATGAAACATTTGAACAAAAAATCAATCTAGTTCTTAAAGATGAGTTGAATTTTATGAAAATTTGTTCACCAGCAAATGATGAAAATAGTATATTTTATTACAAAGATTATTCAAACGGAATATTTGATTATAAAATATATGTGCAAGATTTGAAAATAGATATTGATAATACAACTAAAATAATGAGACGATTCCATGCTTATTTTATAGAGCCAAGATTGAATACTTTTAATCAAATAACAATATCTTCACCAGCAGTATCAATGTCAGCGAAAACATTGAAATTGGGAGTGGTTGATTTAAATGTTGATCAAACAACTCAAAATATTGACAATTTATTAAAAGTGGTAATGGATAATTTAAAATATAAAAGTGCCCACTCAAGTGATAATAATGAAACAAAAATAACTATTGAAGAGGCATAAAAGAAGGAATGGCCAGTTTAAACAAGAATTTAAAAATTATAATTATTCAAAATCCAGTGGTGAAAGATTACGAAAACACATTTACAATTACATTTAAACTTTATGAGGACAGTTGCTAGAAAATTCAACCATATAGTTGAATAGCAATCATCATTTATCGTTTATATAAAGTTAAAGTTTGTAGAAGAAGCTGAAATAATTTCATTAAAAATTTCAAAAAAAGCGACACAAATCACTGTGTTCTTTTTTTATACTTAAAATGAGGTGAAAACATGAAAGTATACGTCGATCTAGTGTTCTTGCTAAACGTAATCTTTGATTTTTTAATCTTGCTTACGACATCTACGATTCTGCATCGAAGAGCGTCTTATAAGAGACTTTTTTTAGGCTCGATGGTTGGTGCCACTAGTATCTTCTTTCTCTTTTTAACGTTATCTTCATTTACATTATTTTTATTAAAAGTAATGATCAGCATTGGAATGTTGCTTGCGACGTTTGGGTATCATAATTTGAAACAGTTTGTAAGAGAGTTTGCATATCTTTACATGGTGAGTATTGTGATGGGTGGCTTTTTATATTTTTTAAATGTTCAATTTTCTTATCAACAAGAAGGTCTTGTTTTTTATCATCGTGGCTTTTCCATCAACGTGATCTTTTTATTCATATTTTCGCCTATTATTTTATATACTTATGTAAAACAAGGTAAAAAGAGAGAAGAGCTATATGATCAAATTCATCTAGTCCAGTTTCGCTATCGCGGGAAGACATATGCTTGGAATGGCTTTGTCGATACGGGAAATCATTTGAAAGATCCATACTTTCATCGCCCTGTCATATTGGTGGAAAAGGATAAGATCGATGTAGGTGGAGGAAAGAAAATCTACATTCCCTATGATACGGCAAATCATCATGCGATGTTAGAATGTATTCCTATCACTTCTGTTACAGTGGATGGAATCCTCAAAAAAAGAAAGATATTGGTGGGGCTTCTAGAAGATAAGATTCATCTAGATGGAGTAGATTGTATTTTACAAACAAGTATATGGGAGGGATAAAATGTTAAGAAAAATAATGCAGTTTTTACATCGGTTATGGAGTGATGGTACAAGTTTGTTTTTTATTGGAAGTAGTGATAAACTACCAGAACCATTATCAAAAGAGGTTGAAACAGAATGCGTTTTAAAAGCACAAGATGGAGATATTGTCGCACGAGGTAAACTCATTGAACACAATCTAAGGTTGGTCGTATTTTTAGCAAAAAAGTATGAAAATACAGGAATTGATTTAGAGGATCTCGTCAGTATTGGAACGATTGGTTTGATTAAAGGAGTGAATACTTATCGACTCGATAAAAATATTAAACTAGCAACTTATGCTTCCAGATGTATCGATAATGAAATTCTCATGTTTTTAAGAAAGAATAAAAAAAGACGAGGAGAAATCAGCTTCGAAGATAATTTATCTTTTGATTCCGAAGGAAATGAACTACATTTAGAGGATATTTTAGGTACGGAACCGGATATTGTGACAAAAGGAATCGAAGAGGCGACGGAAAAAGAATTATTGTATCGTGAAATCGAAAAATTGAACGGTCGTGACAAGCAGATCATGGTATTACGTTATGGCTTGTTTGGGCATAAAGACATGACGCAAAAAGACGTTGCACGTGTTTTAAATATTAGCCAATCCTATATTTCTAGAATCGAAAAAAAAGTCATTCGGAAGCTAAAGAATTTAGTGAAGTCATAAAGAGAGTTATCTCTTTTTTTATTGTCTCTCTTGAAGAGATACCTGTTTGTGTGCTAGAATAATTTTATAAGATAGACAGGTGGTTTTATGTTAACATTTGATTTTAAAACTTATATGGGTTCAGTAATTACCAAAGAACAATTTAAAAAGTATTTACCGAGATTACAAAAGATTACAAATCATATGAATCGAAAATTAGAGATGTTAGATTGGTTAGATGTTTCTACGTCGATTACGAAAGAAGAACTAGAAAGATTAAAGTCTTTAGCGCAATATACGAAGTCGCATTGCGATCTTTTCATCGTGATTGGAATTGGTGGGTCTTATTTGGGAAGTAAGGCTGTGATCGATGCGATTCATCCTTATTTTGGAAGCGATGGACTTCATCCAGAAGTGATTTATCTTGGAACGTCTTTATCATCTTCTTATATCAAAGATTTGATTGGATGGATTGGAGATAAAGATGTCATCGTCAATGTGATATCGAAATCGGGAAACACCCTAGAGCCTAATATTGCATTTACACTTTTCCAAAAGTATTTGCGTCGTCGCTATGGAAAAGAGGAATTAGAGCATAGACTGATTATTACGACAGATGAGACCTCTGGTTCTCTATTAGAATTTGCTAAGAAACATCATTTAAATACACTTTCGATTCCTAAGAATATTGGAGGAAGATTTTCTATATTTACGGCAGCTGGTCTATTTCCTATGGCGGTTGCAGGAATTCAAATTGATTCATTGTTAAAAGGAGCAAAGCAAGGTAAGAACTACTTAAATGAAGCGTATATGTATGCGATGGTAAGAGATATTTTGAGAAAAGAAGGAAGACAGGTAGAATCGTTTACTGTCTACGAACCAAAACTTGCATATTTTACTGAATGGTTAAAACAGTTGATGATGGAAACACAAGGAAAGAACAAGAAGGGACTACTTACAACTAGCGCGATCAACACGAGAGATTTACACTCTTTAGGACAATACTATCAGGAGGGAACAGACAATTTATTTGAAACTGTGATCGCAATTGAGAAAACGACGAAAGTAACAGTTCCCCAATATGAAAAAACACTAGACGAAATCAATTTGATTGCAGCGAAAGCCGTTGCTTCCGCACACAAAAAAGGAAATACACCAAGTAGTATGATTATCATGGATAAGTTAAACGAAAAAAATCTAGGAAGTTTATGTTATTTCTTTATGATGAGTGCTGCGATTGGAGCGTATTTACTCGGAGTAGATCCATTTAATCAGCCAGGTGTAGAAGTGTATAAGAAAGGAATTAAAAGAAGCTTAAAATGAGAAAATTTGGAATTATTTTGTTAGTGTGCTGTAGTTTATTTCTCTTTGTTGGATGTGGAGATAAAAAAGTTCAAACAGAAGAGAAACAGGAACTTACAGATGGAGAAAAATTTAAAAAAGAGTATGAACAATATAATAAATACGTAGCTGATGATGGAACAAAAGAATATCCACAAGTGACGATTACGGAAGATAACAAGATGAAATATAGCTCTTTTAAAGAAGTAAAAGAGATTTTAAAAGACGGGACAGGGGTTGTATTTTTTGGAAATGCTAAGTCTGCTTGGACGAGAAATGTCGTTCCTATTTTGATTGAATCAGCAAAAGAAGTAGGAGTTGATACGATTTATTATTACGATCATTATGAGGATCGCGATGAAAAACATTTAGATAGTAGTGGAAATATCATAATCGATAAAGATGGGACAGAAGAGTATCAAGAACTTGTGACGATTTTATATTCTGAATTAGGACCGTATGAAGGTTTAAACAACGATACAATCAAGAGACTTTATTATCCAACTGTCGTATTTGTTAGTGATGGACTTATTTTAGGAAGCCATATTGGCACTATAGAATCACAAACAGATCCTAAAGTAAATCTTTCTAGTGCAGAGCAAGAAGAACTAAAGGAAATTTATACGCATTACATGGGATTGATGCAAGAATCATAACAACGTAAGTTGTTTTTTTCTTTTGGCTGAATAAAAATTCTTTTTTTTCTCATTATGAATAAGAAGGAGGATGACATGGCACGTCACAAAGTAGAAATATGTGGCGTGAATACTGCGAATATTAAAGTATTAAGTAGTGAAGAACAAATAGAATTGTTTCGTAAGATGCAAGCAGGGGATCCATTTGCAAAAGATGAATTAATCAAGGGAAATTTAAAACTCGTATTATCCGTTTTACGTAAGTTTAACAATCGTGTCGATAATATGGACGATTTATTCCAGGTAGGATGTATTGGACTGATTAAAGCGATCGATCACTTTGATCTTTCTTTTGAAGTGAAATTTTCAACTTATAGTGTCCCGATGATTCTAGGAGAAATTAAACGTTATTTACGAGATAACAATAGTGTTAGAATAGCAAGAAGCATCAAAGACACCGCATATAAAGCATTGAAAATCAAAGAGGAAATGACGAACCAAAATGGGAAAGAACCTACTGTATTAGAGATTAGCAAGGCGATGGGGTTAACAGAATACGAAGTAAGTCATGCCTTGGATGCTTTAAAAGAAACGGTAAGTATGTTTGAACCTATTTATAACGATGGAGGAGATACGATCTATTTAGAGGATCAACTGGAAGACAAAAAATTAGAACGATACCCAATCGAGACGAGAATCGCATTAACAGATGCTTTAGATAGGTTGAAAGGAAAAGAAAAGTATGTTTTAGAACAACGTTATTTAGTTGGAAAGACACAAATGGAACTTGCAAGTGAGATCGGAATTAGTCAAGCACAGATTTCTCGCTTAGAAAAAAGCGGAATCGATCATATTAAGAAGATGATATTATAAGCAATGGTTATAAATGATGTAGTATTTATATCGTTTGAAAAAATGAACGAGTAGTAAAACAAGAAAATCAATCGTAAGATGGTTTTCTTTTTCATATATTAAAATAGGTGAGAATATGCGTTTATCTGATTTACAAAACAAAGATGTAATTAATGTGAACGATGGAAAGAAAATTGGAAATATTATCGATGTGATGATCGAAAATAGTACAGGTCGTTTGGAAAGTTTGATCGTCGAAAAATCTAAGTTTTTAATTTCCATGTTTTCAAATAAAGACGAGATAGAAATACATTGGGAGCAAATAGAAAAAATAGGAGAAGATGTAATTTTGGTAAAAATGATTTTTTAATAGTTTAAAATATGATATACTAAAAATAGGGGCGTGGTTGATATGAAACTTGCAATTGTAACAGTGATCATGGGAATGCTTTATCTACTTATTTTAGGACTTACAGGACAGGAAGTGTGGCTGAATACTTTAATTTCGACAGCACTTGACTTTATACAGGCGCCTATTTTAATAACTGTAATGAACGTAGTAAAATGGCTTGCGTCTTTTGAGTGTTTATTAATTGTCATGTTGCTCGCTACATTCTATCTGTATCGTAAAAAGAAAGAGCAATCTTTAACTTATTTTTTATGCTTTGTCATCGCAGGGGGACTTGCAATGATTTTCTTAAAAGAATACTATGTTGTTGGGCATCCAGAATTAAGTAAATTTTTACCCATTGCAGGGCTTGGATATTTGAACATCGACGTATTGTTTGGAACGTTCCTCTATGGAATGATATATGTATTGATGGACCAGGAAAATTCTCTTGAACGAGCGATAAAAAAGGTTTGCCTTGTTCTTATTATTGCCGTAGGAATTGCTAATTTTTATTTGAAAGTAAGTTATTTTAGCGACATTCTACTTGGGTATTTACTTGGTTTATTCTTGTGTTGGATCTTTGCTAAAGTGATCAAAAGGAACGTGACGAAATTGTCACTTGAAAACGATAGTACAAAAGATAAAACTGTGATATAATAAATTTTAGGTGATAAAATGAAAGTGTTATTACATTCTGATAAACAAGAGCAGATCGCGAAAAGTGGTGTAGGACGTGCGATTGTACATCAACAAGAAGCATTGCGTTTAAATGGAGTTGAGTATACATTAGATCCAAAAGATACAGATTATGATATCATCCATATCAATACGATTTTTCCGGAGTCTTATCTCATGGGGAAAAAGGCGAAAAAGATGGGAAAGAAGGTTATTTTTCATGCCCATTCGACAGAGGAAGACTTCCGCAATTCATATTTACTTACGAATCAAGTTGCACCATTATTTAAAAAATGGTTGTGTAAACTCTATTCTTCAGCGGATCTTATCATTACGCCAACTCCTTATTCAAAGAGGCTTTTAGATAATTATGGATTAGGAAAACCTATCATTGCGATTTCAAATGGGATCGATTTAGATTTTTATAAGCAAGATACAAAGAAAGCGGAAAACTTTCGAAAGAAATATGGGTTTTCCGATACGGATAAAATCATTATCTCTGTAGGTCTCTATATTGAACGAAAAGGTATTTTAGAGTTTGTCGAACTTGCAAAGAAAATGCCGGAGTATCAATTTATTTGGTTTGGTTATAGCAATTTGAATACAGTACCTTCTAAAATTAAAGAGGCGGTACAAACGAAATTAGATAATTTACATTTCCCGGGTTACGTTTCTAGGGAAGATTTACGTGACGCGTATTTAGGATCGGATTTGTTTTTATTTATGACACATGAAGAGACAGAAGGGATTGTCTTGTTGGAGGCTCTTGCTAGTAAGATTCCAACGTTGGTGCGAGACATTCCAATTTACGAAGGTTGGTTCGAAGATGGTAAGAACATCTACAAAGCTTCGACACTTCCAGAATTCGAAGAAAAAATTCATGGTATTTTGAATCATACATTAAAAGATGTTACGGAAGCAGGGTATAAAGTTGCCGAAGAAAGAGATATCAAATCGATCGGTGCGGAGCTTAAAAAAGCATATGAACGTGTATTAAGGGAACCAGAAAAACCAGAATTAGAGGAGACAAAGTAGAGCAATCTACTTTTTCTATATAAGGTGAGTTATGCAGGAAAAAATAAATCGAGTATTATGGATATGCATTCCTATCTTGCTTGTGGGAGCGATTGTTTTCGGAATGATACAAAGAGCTAAGACACGATCATACGGAATGTCTGGACATTATTTTGACCAAGATGTGAAAGTGACTTTGTATGAAAACGACGCAAAGAAAGCAAATCGTGCTTTAACACAGATAGAAGAAATGTTTGAAACTTATCAGAATCTCGCTCGTACCGATCGAAATAATCTTGAGAGTTTATACAAAATCAATACAAGTGATGAATCTGATATAAAACTATCGAAAGAAATGAGCGACTTTTTAAAGTATGGAAAGCAATGGGAAAAAACTTCTGATGGAAAAATTCATCTTCAATTGAATGATTTGATGGAGATGTGGAAATCTCATTTTCAGGACGGAAGTTTGCCAGAAGATGAAGAATTGGATACAATTCAAATTCCAAGTGTAGACAGCATGACCGTAGATGGTCAAAATCTCCATAAAAAAGGAACTTTGTTTCTTAATACTTCACAATACGAAATCGGATATACATTGAAACAAGTGGATGCTTATTTGAAGGATCAAGGCATGACGAGATATATCATACAGGTAGGCAGTGATACTATGGTAGGAGACCACTATGGAGAAGATGGTTATAAAGTAGCACTCGCTTCATCGACGAATGGAAAGATCGAACGAATTTTATCTCTCACGAATCAGACGATGATCACGAAAGGGGATTATCATGAACAAGTGGTATTGGAAGATGGTAAGACCTATGGTACCATTTTAGATCCTACAACGAAATATCCATTTGAAAAAGTTAGAAGTGTTACGGTATTTTCAAAAGATCCGTTACTTGCAGATACGATCGCATCTATTTTATATCAGATGGATGTAGAAGAAGGGCGCAGATATATCAAAGATTATGACGATGTAGAAGTCATTTGGACAACTTTAGATGGAAAGGTAGAGACCACCTCTAAAATTGCCGATTGGACGAAGGAGGAGAAAGGATAATTCCTCTTTTGTTTTTTTAGAAAGAATGTTATAATATTACATGGTGAGGACATGAAAAAGATTACAATTCTAGCATTATGTTGTGTTGTATTAGATCAATTTGTAAAATGGATCATTACTCATATGATAGATTTTATGGAGCAGATATTTGTGATACCAGATTTCTTTTATATTACATATGTTCGAAATTATGGTGCTGCTTGGAGTATATTAGATGGAAATCGTGCATTTTTTATTTTTATGGCATTTTTCTGTCTTGCGTTGATTTATTATTTCTTTATTTATCACCAGAAATTATCGAAAAGAGAAATTTTGGGATATGGATTACTGATCGGTGGAATTATAGGAAATCTAATCGATCGTATGATACTAGGGTATGTTGTTGATTATATAGGATTGATCTTTTTTGGGTATCATTATCCTGTATTCAATATTGCCGATGTGTGTATCGTCGGTTCAGTGTTCATTATCCTTTATCATTTTTGGAAGGAGCGAAGTTTAGATGGGACAGACAATCATCGTCAAAGAGGATCATCCAGAAAGAATCGATCATGATATGATGAGAGAACTTAATCTCTCTCGTAGTGTCGTTCAAAAGATGATTCAAACGAATAAAATTTTAGTGAATCAAAAACCTATCAAAAATAGTTATCGCCTCAAAAAAGGAGACGTTGTCACTATAGAGGAATACGTTCCAGAAGAAATGAAGGCGGAACCTGAAAAGATGGATTTAGATATCATATATGAAGATGACGATGTCATCGTCGTCAATAAACCGAATGGGATGGTTGTGCATCCTGCGGTAGGAAATCCACACGGAACGCTCGTGAATGGACTTTTATATCATTCGAAGGAATTGAGTGATGTCAATGGAGAATTTCGTCCTGGAATCGTTCATCGCATCGATGCAGATACGACAGGATTATTAATGGTAGCGAAAAACAATCGTGCGCACGAAGTACTTGCTCGTCAACTAGAAGAAAAATCGACATATCGAAAATACATCGCTCTTGTGTGGGGAGTGATTCCTCACGATACAGGTGAAATTGATGCACCAATTGGACGCGACGTAAAAGATCGAAAGAAAATGGCAGTGACTGCTACAAACAGCAAGGATGCAGTTACACATTTTAAAGTGTTAAAACGATATAAGGATGCAACACTGGTCGAATTACAATTAGAGACAGGAAGAACACATCAAATTCGTGTGCATATGAATTATATAGGTCATCCTGTTGTCAACGATCCGGTATATGGCAAAAGAAAAAAATTTGATGATAGTGGACAGTGTTTACATGCAGCTGCACTTGGATTTCGACATCCGAAAACAGGAGAATATATGGAATTCGAATCAGAACTTCCAGAGTGTTTTACGAATATTTTGAAACATTTCGAAGAAAGTTAAAGGAGGTGCTTTCATGGGAGAAGTAACAGTAGAGAAAAATGACGAACTCGTCATGAAGTTACTACATTATTTTATTACAGAACAAGGATACAATCCGATCGTTCTCCATGGAGCGAAAAATGAAATTTGGTTAGAAAATATCGATGCTAGCTACGGAATTGTTCGAATCAATACCGGATATATTCACAACAAAGAACAGTTAGATTTCGATTTGTTTAAAACGAAAAGCATCTTGGGAAAGATCAAAAAGAAAATGATGACGATGCATATGAATGTACTTTCTTTCTACTTAAACATGGGAGAAAATGTATCGTTTGAAAATGGAGAAAACAGCATTGCCAACGTTACTTGTATCCAACTTACGAAAATTGATGATTTAAATGAACATCCTCTTTTGCTAGAGGCTTTCCCTAATATTACTAAGAAAACGACTTATGCGGAAAAAGGAATGGATTTATTTATTAAATTAACGCGTGAAATCAATAAAAAGAGTGAGGAAGATGCGATGAGGGCAGAACAAGTCTTTCGCATGAAAAAGCCAGTTATTACTTATCTTTTAATTGCAATTAACATGTTTGTGTTCATATGTATGTATCTTTTTGGAAACGGTAGCCAAGATCCATTTACATTATTAAATTTTGGAGCAAATTATGGAGATTTAGTAAGAGCAGGGGAGTATTACCGCTTGTTTACTTGTGCTTTTTTACATATTGGTGTTCTACATTTATTTGTTAATATGTATTCTTTATATGTAATTGGTCCACAACTCGAAAGCTTTTTAGGGAAAACAAAATTTTTAATTGTTTATTTGTTTAGCGCTTTATCGGGAAGTTTATTGTCTATTTGTTTTACAGATGGTGTTAGTGCTGGCGCGAGTGGAGCACTCTTCGGACTTTTAGGATCTTTATTATATTTTGGATATCACTATCGTATTTATTTAGGAAGCGTCATGAAATCTCAAATTATTCCAATTATTATTTTAAACTTATTGATGGGATTTTTCGTCGGTGGAGTCGATAACGCTGCTCATATCGGTGGTTTAATTGGTGGAGCACTTATTACGATGGCTTTAGGTGTAAAATATAAATCAACGACATTTGAGAAGATCAACGGTTGGATTTTGACAGCGATTTTTCTTGGCTTTGTAATTTATGCTGGATTTATAGGACTATAAAAAAGAGAATCATTTTACGATTCTCTTTTTTATAATTTTCTATATAGTCCTATCGCTTTTCCTAGGATAGTAACTTGATCCAGAATAATTGGATCCATCGTATCGTTTTCAGGTTGTAATCGAAAGTAACCATCTTCTTTATAGAAACGTTTTAAAGTCACTTCATTTTCAGCTGTCATTGCTGCCACGATTTCACCATTACGTGCTGTATTTGTTTTTTCGATTACGATGATATCTCCGTCGAAGATTCCAGCATTGATCATACTTTCTCCACTGACGTTAAGAGTGAATACTTCTTTGTTATTTGGAATCATATAGGCAGGAAGAGAAAAATACTCATCGGGATGTTCAATTGCTTCGATTGGGCTTCCTGCTGTAATTTTTCCGAGCAGGGGAACTTCTACTACCATGTCATCTTTTGGAGCAAATTCGTTATCGACTAATAATTCAATCGCTCTATTTTTCGTTTCTTCCTTTTTGATCATTCCTTTATTTTCAAGATTTTGTAAGTGTGCATGTACTGTTGCAGGGGATGAAACACCAATTGCAGCACATATTTCTCTGACTGTTGGTGGGTATCCGTTGCTTACGACATATTCTTTAATATAAGTTAAAATTTCGTCTTGTCTTTTTGTTAATCCTTTCATAGCAACCTCCTTTTATATTTACAATATAACATATTTCAATGTATAAGTCAAACAATTGTTTGCGTGAACAGATGTTCCTGTTTTAAAAAATACAAAAAAGCGTAAACACGAACAATTGTTCACAAAAACTATTGACACGAACAACTGTTCGTAGTAAGATGAAAGTACGAAAGAGAGGTAGTAAAGATGAAAGAAATGTTAAAGAGTAAAATAATGGTAGGGTTTGTCGCTTTTATCTTAGGAATCACTTATATGAATGGAGTACAAACAAGAAAGATGGAGGATACGACAAAACAGGCGCAAGATAGTTATATTGCTATGAATTTAAAATAAAACTTTATTCTTGTCTAGAAGTTTGCTATAATAAAAAGAGAGTAAAAAAATAGAAAGGGTAGACATATGGACAAGGATATCATTAGTAATATAAAGTCGTTAGGAATCGATATGATTCATCGAGCAGGAAGTGGGCATCCTGGAATTGTTCTTGGGGCGGCTCCTATTATATACACGCTGTTTGCATATCATCTGAATATTAACGTAAATGATCCGCAATGGATCAATCGAGATCGTTTTGTGATGAGTGCTGGGCACGGATCTGCACTTCTTTATGCGACGATGTTTATGGCAGGTTATCCACTTACAATCGATGATTTAAAGTCTTTTCGAAAGATTCATTCTAAAACGCCAGGTCATCCTGAGTATGGGTTGACATCAGGAGTTGAAATGTCTACTGGACCACTGGGACAGGGAATTGCAAGTGCTGTTGGAATGGCTTTAGGTGGGAAGATTTTAGAGACTCGTTATCAGTTGCATCCACTTGCAAAGAAGAAACAAACAAGAAAAATGTTGGACCATAGAGTATATGTTCTATGTGGCGACGGCGACTTGATGGAAGGAGTCAGTTACGAAGCTTGTTCTTTTGCAGGAAGTCACAATCTCGATAATTTAATCGTCTTATACGATTCTAATCAGGTTAGCTTAGATGGTGGAACGGAACATACTTTTACTGAGAATACCAGAGAACGATTCCATGCGATGGGATGGCATACGGAATTTGTAAAAGATGGAGAGGATGTTCATGAAATTAGCCGAGCAATTGAAAAAGCAAAAGAATCTGGGAAACCATCTTTTATAGAAATTCGAACTGTAATTGGACGTGGATCTTTGGATGAGGGAACAAACAAAGTTCACGGAAAACCATTATCCAACGAAGATATCGCACAATGGAAAGCAAGTTTAAATTTAACGAACGAAGAGTTTAGCTATTCTAGTGCGTTGCAAACAGAGTTTCAAAGATTGATCGTTGCACATAGCCGTGCAAAATACGATGAGTGGGCTAGTGAGTATCGCGAGTTCACTGCTGATAAAGCGATAGAAAAAGATGATGAATTTAATTTTATTTTCGGAAAACCAATTTCAGTCGATTTACTTAAATACGAATGGGATTTTCGTTCTATCGAAGCAGAACCATTACGCAACACAAATCAAACGATCATGACAGACATTGCAAAATTGGTTCCTAATTTTATCGGTGGAAGTGCGGACCTTGCTTCATCGACGAATGCCTATTTGTTAGGGCAAAAAGATATTAGTAAGAAGGATTATAATGGAAGAAACATCTGGTTTGGAGTTCGCGAACACGGTATGGCAGCTATTTTAAATGGGCTTGCGCTTTCTAATTTTAGACCTTTTGGTTCTACTTTCTTGACATTTGCGGATTATTTAAAACCAGCAATGAGAATGTCTGCTTTAATGAAACTTCCTGTTACTTATATATTTACGCATGATTCTATTGAGATCGGTAGTGATGGACCTACACATCAACCAGTAGAGCAACTTGCGATGTTACGTTCTATACCGAATATGACAGTATTCCGACCAGCGGATGCAAGAGAAATTGTCGGTGCATGGAACTATATATTAAATCAAAATATGCCTGTTTCTTTGGTAATTTCAAAGACGTCAGTGCCTGTTCTTTCAACGACGAATGCTTCAAATGTGGCAAGAGGCGCTTATGTGATAAGAAAAGAAACAGACAAGTTAAACGGAATTATCATAGCGACAGGAACGGAAGTTCATACGGCCATGAAAATTGCAGAACGTCTCGCACAAGAGAAGATCGACTGTCGTGTTGTAAGTATGCCGAGTCGCGAACTTTTCTTGCGACAAGATAAAGAATATCAAGAGGAAGTATTACCAATTGGATATAAAAAAGTAGTGATCGAGGCAGGTTCATCGTTTGGATGGCATCAGTTTGTCTATAACGAAAAATATTTGATCACTGTAAATGAATTTGGTGCGAGTGGTTCACCACAAGATGTTTTAAAAGAAAAAGGATTTGATGAAGAAACGATTTATGGAAGAGTTCGAAAACTATTACGTTAAGCGAACTCTTTTTTTTTTGACAAATTATTTATTTCTCCTATGGTTTAATAAAATAGGTGATAGAATGCGAACTTACTATATTTTTCATATCAAAAGAGAATGTACTACATATTATAAGGAAAAGCCAAAAGATTTATATCAACTTCTCCATCATTTATTTTTAATGCCAAAACATTATGGACGTTATGGAATTTCTTTTTACGATCAGGTTTGTAATCATTTTGATCAAGAGATTTTAAATTTTTATCTTTCTGGTAAATTTCAATTACAACCACAAAATGGCGTTTTTCATTTTCCGGAAGGAAACTTAGTCCAAATACAGTCATCTTGTTGTATGGTACGAACAAATTCAAACTTTCCGGCCATTTTTCGTACGTTCTATTATTATAGTCGAGATTTATTTGTTTGCGATTTTTATAATCAAGATTATTTTTGGCTTTCAAAACACTATCATGAAATCCGAAAGACCTCATATAATAAAATAGGAGTTGAAAAGATAGGGAATATCTAGTAAAATGTAGTATATAAGGAGGAATGAAAAATGGCATTTGTGATAGATTTATTACAAATTTTAGGTGGTTTTATCGTAGGAGCAATCGCAGGGTTCTTTATTGCTCGTAATTATATGAAGAAATATATGAAGAAGAATCCACCTATTAATGAACAAATGATTCGTGCGATGATGTCGCAGATGGGGAGAACTCCAAGTCAAAAACAAGTAAAACAAACAATGAAAGCAATGACTAAGTACATGGACTAGCATTGCTTTTTATTTTAGGAGGAATAAAAAGTGAAAAAAATAGGGGTATTGGCGCGTCCGGAAAAACACGATGAAAGATTGTATTGGTGTATCAATGGAGAGATAAAACAAGTGATCATGGAGTATGGTTATTTACCATATCTCATATATCCAATACATTTAAATGACGAATTGAATGAAGAAGATTGTAATATATTAAAAGAGCAATTAAAAGAATGTAGTGGCGTTATATTACAAGGTGGATCGGAAATCTATGGATATGATCGATATGTTTGCTCTTATTTATACGAACATGATATCCCGACGTTGGGAATTTGTTTAGGAATGCAGACGATGGCGGGTGGCAAGCTTGATCGAATGGACGATGAGAAGATAAAAAATCATTATGATCAAAAAGATGCGAAGCATGCGCATGAAAATTGGATTCAACCAGGGACAAAATTGTTTGAAATTGTAGAGGAAGTGAAAATTCCGGTGAACTCTCGTCATCATGATTATGTTTTAGATACAGATCTTTTTGTTAGCTCTTATAGTAAAGATGGAATAATTGAAGCCATCGAAGATGTACATAAAAAATTTTATATTGGAGTACAGTGGCATCCAGAGTCTATGATTGCATATGATAAAGTAAGTAAGAAATTGTTTGATGCGTTTTTTCAAGTGATAGGAGGTCAAAATGAAACTAAAACAAATAGCGCATATTGTGAAAGGGAAGATACTTTCGGGAAGTGACGAAAAAGAGATACAGGAGCATGTCTCTATTGATACGCGTACGATGAGTGCGGGAGATATATTTATTGCTATCATAGGAAAGACGCAAGATGGACATATCTACGCGAAAGAAGCTGAGAAAAAGAAAGCAGGTGTTATCATCGTATCGCAGGAGATAGAAGATATTTCAGTACCAGTCATACTGGTATCTGATACGACAGAAGCTCTTTTCGCACTTGCGAAACACCATAAAAACACTCATTTTCACGGACTTTTGATTGCGATCACTGGTAGTGTTGGAAAAACGACGACAAAAGAGATGGTCGCTCGCATTTTGAGTCAAAAGTATCGTGTGGCAAAGTCCCCAGGAAACTATAACAATCATATTGGTATCCCTCTTACTTTGCTATCATTAAAAGAAACGGATGAAATTTGTGTTCTTGAGTTGGGTATGAATCATGAGGGAGAAATTTCGAGACTTTCACGTATGTGTGAACCTCATGTTGCAATGATTACAAAAATAGGAAGTGCTCATATTGGATTCTTAGGTTCCATGGAACGTATTATGCAAGCGAAGATGGAAATTACAGATGGATTAAATGATGGAATATTATTAGTGAATGGTGATGATAAAAGACTGAGTAAGTTAAGAGATACGAAAACTTATCAAGTAGGTTTTTGTGGTACCCATAGGAATGCGATGACAAAAGTAAGCGACATTGATGCGACTTTAGACACTTTATCATTTCAGCTTTTAGAAGATCATAAAAAATACCACTTCTTTTATCCCTATGGTGGTAAACATCTACTTACAAACTTACTTTTAGCTATTGAAATGGGTATTTTATGTGATGTCCCTATCGAACTGATCCAGAAAGCAGTGAGAGAGATGCCGTGTTTTGAAAAAAGATTAGAAAAGATTTCTTTGAAAGGAAATAACATTCTAATCGACGATACATATAATGCTAGTTTAGATTCTGTACTCGCTGACATTGATTATATGAATCTTTATCATGGAAAGAAACTGTTTATATTTGGAGATATTTTGGAAGTGGGAACGTTTGGAAAAAAGATTCATCGAGAAATCGCGAAGAAATTAAGGAAATGTCACAATTTAGAAGTCCTTTGTGTCGGAGAAGAAACAAAGCAATTTCCAAAACTGTTAAAGAAATGCGCGCGTTTTGATACAGTTGAAGAGTTAGTGAAAACATTAGATTATGCGAAATTAGAAGATACTTTTATTTTGGTGAAAGGATCACGCAAAATGCATTTGGATTTTGTTGCTGAAAAGATAAAAAATGAGTGGAAGTTATCGAATTCAAATGAAAATAATTGACACAATTTGCAAATAAAGATACAATGAAGTAGCAAGGAAAGAGAGTTTATGAGAGATATTAAATTTAAAGATGGAAATGATTTGTTTAACTATAGGGTGGCAGCAGTAATTGAATCTAATTCGAAATACTTATTTCAGAAAATGCCAAATGATACGAATTATACGTTGGTAGGAGGAAGAGTTCGTTTCATGGAGACGACAAAAGAGGCTTTGGTTAGAGAAGTTTTAGAAGAAGTCGGCTATGATATTACGAATGATGACTATCACGTTGCAGAGATTGCCGAAAATTTTTTTGATTATAAAGATGAAGACGGAGTTATTCATAAGGTTCAAACATTGTTATTTATCTATAAGGTAACTATTTCAGAGAAATCAAACATTATCAAAGATACAGTTTTTACAATGCAAGACAAAGATGGTACGACTCTACATTGGCTTAGTTATGACGAGGCAAAAAAAGCTTCTATCTTACCATCTATAGCAAAACGCTTACTACAAGAAGATTCATTGCAATATGAAGTTATAAATGATTGTGAGTATGAAAAATAATATATAAAGTCCAAGTAATATAAAAATTCAAATAAAAACATAGATGCTTTTATTTAGAGTCTATGTTTTTATTTTTATAAAAAATAGAAGGAATTTTGGATTATAGCTTATATCATATTTATAGAGAGGTATTGAAGAAGTGATCTTTTGATAACATTAGGAAGATTGTTTTATTCATCAATTATATAAATTTATCCCTTTTTTCCTGACAACTGGACAAGCGTGTGATATTTTGCTATATTATTAGTGCATAAGTGATTATGCTGTATACTGTTGCATATAATAATAACGCAACTTGTTGCAAAAAAAGCTAGTGATTCCCACTATGAGAGGAAATTGAAAAGAAGCGATTCCGGCTTTGACAGGAACTTAAAAAAGCGGCGATTCCGGCCATAACAGTGAACTTAAAAAAGGGACTAGAGAGCAAACTCTAGTCCTATTTTTTTAATTAGAATGCAATATGTTCGAAGGTGATTTTATGAAAAATTTTATATTGGTAAGATTGGATTATAATTATTGTGATTATTTAAGACAGTTTAATGATGATAAATTATATGGTAGATCTAAAAAGTTATATAATAAATACGTTAATGGGACATTAAATCACGGTATTGCTAAAAGATGCTGTAATTTTACATTGTTGGAGGAAAAATGTATCGAATATAATAGAATCAAAACATAGATACCAAAACAATGGTATCTATGTTTTATTTTTGATTTGCTCTCATATTGATTCCGAGCATACTACCGAA
>ERZ1643251.2176-NODE-2176-length-20489-cov-6.900705_pt1 | contig 20489 bp, 20 predicted proteins | sample MGYA00579261_ERZ1643251 | MGnify/ENA primary metagenome ERZ1643251 (study PRJEB29033, sample SAMEA4952267) | chicken gut metagenome | biome: Broiler Chicken; feature: Gastrointestinal Tract; material: Caecum | place: Ireland | collected 2018 | study: Broiler... | reverse complement strand
TCTCCCGAAAGCCTCTTTCCCTTTCCGCAGATGAGTGAAATCTTCCTGTCCACGAAAGAATCCCTATGGTTTTCCCTTCAAGCTCCCCGCCATAATCCGCCGCCACCTCTTCCGCCAGCGCTCTTCCCATCTCATAGTTATCCGGCCCCACGACAGGAAGGCGAGCCGCTGCCCCATCCTCTTCTTCCAGTGTGTCCGCAAGTATGATGGGTGTTCTCACATTCATTTCTCTTAGCATCTCGCCGACAAGGATACCGGGAACAGGCTTTACGATCACAGCGTCCGCGCCATTTCTGATCTCCGCCTCAATAAGCTCCCGCTCCTCCTCTACTGTCAGTACTGTCCCCGTACTGACGACGAACACTTCGGCCCCATGATCCTCCGCCGCCATCTCAAGTCCATACCGGAAGGCCGCCCACTGGTTGTCCTCCGCGTTTGGTATGACTACAGCGATCTTCTCAAGTCCGTTATCCCTCTTCTCCATGAGCATAAGAAGGGCAACGACCAGAACCATCGCGCCAAGCGCCGCCTCTATTAATATGAACAGCTTTTTTCCATTCTTCATCCCTTATTTCCTTCTCGTCCGTCTGTTCCTTGTCCGTCTGTTTCCCGTCCATCCATTTCCTGTCTCCCACTCCCCGCAAGCCGTATCTCCTTTATCTCTTCTCCGTTGAAGGTTCTTCCCTGCTCCAATATCTTCCGGTTTTCCTCTGTATACGGCACCGCCGGGAGACGGATAGACACCGTCGTACCCTCGTCAGGCTCGCTCTCCACAGTAAGGCCGTACTCTTTCCCAAAAAGAATCTGTATACGGTTATTGACATTCACAAGTCCCACGCCGGAGCCATGCTTGTGGATACGGTTGCTGTCCGTCAGAACAAGGCTGACCTCTTCTTCTGACATGCCGATCCCATTGTCAGACACAGCAAGGACAACGATCCCGTTTTCCTCTTTCCCGGTCACCCGGATCTCACCGGAATCCTCCATTCCCGCCACGCCGTAATTGATGGCGTTCTCGAGAATAGGCTGCAGAATCAGCTTCACCGTACAATAAGTTAGAATATCAGAATCCACGTCAAATACAATGGAAAATGTATTCTTATAGCGAACCTTCTGGATATTCATATAGCTCTGCGCATGCTGAAGCTCGTCCCTGACCGTGATCACTGTCCGCCCTTTGGAAAGGCTGATGCGGAACAGCTTTGCAAGCTGGGATATCATAAATGCCGCCTCGTCGTTTCTCTCCCCTTCTACCATCCATGTGATAGACTCCAGCGCATTATAGAGGAAATGAGGATTGATCTGGCTCTGCAGCGCGTCCAACTCGCTCTTTCTTCTCTCTGTCTGCTCCATGACGATCTGCTTCATAAGACGGTCGATCTGCTCATAGGACCTCTGGATGGAGTATCCGAGATGGCGGATCTCCGTTGAACCGCCGATATAGATCTCCGGCTTTTCCCCCGCCTCATACTCTCTGACCGAATCATTGAGACGGAGAATCGGTCTTGAGATCCTCACAGAGATCACACGGTTGATGATAACCAGCATCATTGCCATCAAAAGCATAAGCAGGATGATAAAGTAACGGATGTTTAACATCCCTGACGTGTATGCGGAATATGGGATCACGCCCACCAGCTTCCAGCCTGTGTAGCTGATCGTATTTACCACGACCTGCCTCTGCTCTCCTTCGAAGGTCTCATTGTACACGCCGTCTTTATACTCTGACACCGCGCCGCTGTTCTCACTGCTGATGCCGTCGCTGATCTGAATCTGCCTTGGGTGATAGATGATCTCTCCGTTGCTGTCGCACAGATAATAATACTGGCCGTTGTTCGATGTATTGATCTGCTTCATCATGCGCGAGATCGCGGAGTAATCCATATCTACCAGCAGTACCCCCGGCTGCGACACCCCTTTGTCCGTAAGCTCTACCACGCGGCTTAGAGAGATTACCCAGTAGTAGCGCTGCGTCCCGTCGTCGAACAGATTCTGGATATGCGGGGTGGAGAAGTGCATATTCTCCATCTCTTCCGCCGCACGCACGAACCAGCTCTGCTCAGAGACTTGGATATTTTCTTTCTGATCCGCCACAGGCTCCGCAGCCATCAGGTTTCCCCCTCTGTCGTACAGGGCGATTGTCTGGAGATTGTCCTTGTTCGCCTCATACAGAAGATACATCCCTGTCCGTATAGCCTGCTCCTGACTGGTAAAATCATTTTCCTTTATTACGTTGTAATACACTGCGTCCGATATCTGCCTCATGCTGACCAGATAGTCCTCTAAGTTCTCTCCGGTCTGCTCCATCAGCTTCTCCGTGCTCTGCACCATCTCCTCCCGGGACAGGGTGGAGAATCTCATGTACAGCACCACTCCGATGATAAGCATGATGGAGATGGATATCACAGAGAACGCTATCATGATCGTTGGCTGGATACCTCTTGGCTGCAGTTTTCTTATCTCTTTAAAATGCTTATTTCTCACTTTCCGTATGCTCCGCTCTCTGTTCCCTCTGCTCTGCCCTGTACTTTACAGGAGATACGCCGAACCGCCGTTTAAAAACATAACTAAAATAATTGGGGTCCGCATAGCCGACCTCTTTTGCTATGACATAATTCTTCTCATCCGTCTCAAGCAGAAGCCTTGACGCCTGTTCCATCCGGTAATCTGTGAGGTAACCGATGAAAGAGGTTCCCTTCTCCTTCTTAAACATCGTGGAAAAGTAGGAGTTTGACACGCCGAGCACCTGACAAATATTATCAAGCGACAGCTCTTCATCCGCGTAATGCTCTCTGACATACTCCTCCGCTTTCTGCACAAAGGATCTGGTCGATCTGCTCCGGGCAGTGATCAGCTTTCCCCTGCAGGACAGACAGATATCGGTAAGCCACTTTTTCAGTGCCTCCGGATCCATATCGATCAGACGCCCATAGAGGGTTCGCATATCCTCTGAGAACCCCTCGATATCCAAGTCATTATTTGCCTTAAACCGGTACATGGCACTGACTAGCTCCATCACTGTCACATGATGCTGCTGCAGGGACTTGACAGGAAACGCCGCGTGCTCAAGATAATGGTTCACCGCCTTTTTGACCTCCTCGTCCGAGCTCATGCGGATGGCCTTGAACAGCTTCGCCAGCTCCGTATCGTTTATCATCTCTGTCTCACCCGTTTCCTGAGGAGCGATCTCCTTGATGTTGACCGCCCGCGAAGCGCCGTATATCACGCGGTAGGAAACCGCCTCTCTTGCGCTGCTGTAGGATGAAGAAAGCTCAAGGATGCCACGGCACACCTGACCGACCCCCACTGTGACCACTGCCCCGATGATACGCCGGGCGTATTTGCAGAAACGGTCACATTCATCTGTCAGCTCTGACGCCTCGCTCTCACTTTTTAACTGGGCGATCAGAACCGTGTTCCCCAGATAAGCAAAGCATCTCGCCCGCCATCTCTTCCCAAGCCGCTCCTCGGCCTGCTTCTGCACGGCGGTCGCAAGGAGCATTGGACTCATATTCTCCGGCACTTGTCCCGATGAGGTATGGATGACAAGACAGCAGAAATATGGCCCTTCCAAAGTGATCTGGTAATCTCCCATATATTTATCAAGCTCTTCCCCACTTATACGCCCCTCGATCAAGGTGGAATAAAAGTTCGCCTGCAAAAGGGGAAGGGATTCCATATAATATTTCTGTAAGATCTCCACATTCTGCTTCTCGCTGATCTCCTGATCTAGCTTGGTTTTCAGAGAGGAGAACACGCCGGTGAGCTCCACAGAGTTGACCGGCTTTAGCAAATACTCCTCCACCTCGAGGTGTACTGCCTCTTTCGCGTACTCAAACTCGTCAAACCCGGTAAATATCAAAAGCTTTGTGGCGGGGTATTCCGTCTTAACGCGGTTTGCCAGCTCCATCCCGTCCATGTACGGCATCTTAATGTCCGTCATGACTACATCCGGCTGGAACTCCTCCACCATCTCCAGCGCTTTCACACCGTTGTTGGCATATCCGATCACCGAAAATCCCAGTCCCTCCCAGTCAATCTTTTTCATGATAACCTGTATTACTTCCTCTTCATCATCTGCCAGAAGCACTGTATATCTGTCCATGTATTTCTCTCCATGTATATTCTATTAGTGTTTTCTGTACCCGTGCAAATATATAATCATGTGAGTATAATCATAGCACAGAAAGAGACATAAGTCGATAAACCGTTAAAAATAGGGTAGAGGGAAAATAATCAAGTAAATCTTTTCTTATAATCAAAAAAGAGCGACAGCCTGACAACTGAACGCTCTTTATAAAACAATTTCTTATCAATGCCTAAATATCAATTGGATTACCCTTAATTACCGGTTTGATAGGTAAAACAATTGTGCATCTCGCAATCATAGGCAACTCCTATTATTGGGAAAAAATGAGAATCCTTACATTTTAAAGTCAAATTTTCAATTGTTGCATTTTTAGCATATCCAAAAAAAGCTCTATTTTTCGAACTTTCCACAATAATATTGCTAATGCAATAACTTTCCCCATTAAAACTTCCACAAAAAGGATTTTTTTGTGTGCCTATTGGTTGCCATGACCTCGTCAGATATATATCATTCATCAATATATAATTTCCATTTGCGGGATTTAAGCCGTTAGCAATCTGATAAAGATCTGATTCGTTATACACTAAATAATAGATCTTATCATTTTCCACGGCAGTATTTAGTAAATATTTCTCAGCTTCTGGTTCGCCATTAAAATAGTGAAGACAAACCGATATTGCAGTAAAAATCACGGCAATGCAAATTATAATCAAACCCTTTTTTTCATTAAAATGAAATCCTTAAAGCGCAACCGTTAATTCCACAGCCTGATAAATTAGCACCACATGTTACAATTCCACATATAGTATTTATAGGACAGGCGTTTAGAAGACATATCCTAGCCTCTTCTTTTCTTTTTGAATTATTACGAACTAAATATTCCATAGTATTTTCCTCCAAACATTTATATTCTATTTTTTACGGTTAATACCACAAACTAATTTAACACATTCGGCACCACATAAGTTAACAAGGCAACGAGGTTCCACATAAGAACTAAAAACTACTAAATACTCCATCATATCTTCTCCTTATATTTTTCTATATCTATAACGCAATCGGCTTTATTAATCAGTTCACTTTTATGTGTAATTACAACTATAATTTTATTTTCTTTTAATCTCTCTATTATTTTCAAAAAAAGATTTATACTTTGACTGTCTAATGCCGAAGTGGCTTCATCAAAAATAAGTAAATCTGCTTTTTTTATAAGCGACCTAATAATAGAAATTTTCTGTTTCTCACCTCCTGATAAGTTTTTGGCTCCTTCTGAAACAATAGTATCGTATGTTTCCTCTAAATTATGAATCTTTTCTTCAAATTGTAACTCCTCACACCAATAATCTAAAACATCAACATCCTCTTTCAATTCTGCCCCCAACAAAATATTTTCTTTTATTGATGAATTAAATAACTGTGGTTCTTGCTCGCATATTGCTATTTTTTCCTTTCGCAAATAATACATATCAAGATTCTCCAACCTTATACCGTTGTATAAAATTTCTCCTGTATATTCGTCTTGATTCATTCCAACAATAAGATTAATAAAAGACGATTTTCCAGTTCCATTTCCTCCTCTAATACAATAAATCAATCCTTTTTTTAGCTCTAGTGTTATATCTTTAAATAAAGGTTCTTTAGTGCAATATGAAAAAGTCACATTATTTAACACTATACTATCTATACATTTTATTCTTATTTTTCCGTTATTTTCCTCTCTAATATTTTTTACCTCTTCCAATCGATGTACTGATGCAAGTGCCTGCTGATAAGTACTTCCAACCCCCATATAATATGTTGCTGCAACGACAAGATATGAAAAATAAGAATTGAGCATTGTAAAGGCCCCAATAGACATATTGCCAGATATTATTTTGTAACCTGAATAGGCAATAATAACTATATTGATGATTAGTGTAATAATCATATTCAAATTATTAAACAAATAGTTTACTTTAACGTTAATAATTAATTTATCATAAAGAGAGTCAAATGCTTTAACCAACCTTCTGGAGAAAAAGCCAAAAAGCGACTGAAGTTTCAAATACTTAATCATTGAAAACTGTTCCGTCATTTTAGAGAAAAAAAAGTTTTGAGATTCTTTAAATTCATAATTAGCTTGAAACACTTTTTTTCGATAGTACTTATATATTAATATATATAAGGGTATCACAAAAATTATAATAACTCCTAACAAAAAATCGATTGTGCATAAGATATAAACACTGATTAAAATTGTAATAATCTGCGTGAAAAATTCAACGCAATTCTCCAGAAAAAAGCTAACTACAGTGTTTGAATCATCGCTTACTTTACTAACTAAATATGCGGAATCGACTTCGCTGAAATATGATAATGGAGCCCTTTTTAAATGTTCATATATTCCATTGCTAAGATTAAACGACAAATTTGTATTTAGCTTTGCAGAACACAAATTTAAAAAATAGTTTCCTAATATATTAAGGACATTAACTATTAAAACAATCATTGAAAAAGCATATATTACACTCTTTGTTCGATATTCTAAAAGATTATCAATATAAACGCCTGTAATATAAGGTACTATTATAGACACGATACAAATCAGCAAGGAAAACAAAATATATCCTATGAACTGTCTTTTTAACCCTTTTAAATTTATATAACTTAATATTTTTTTCATATAGCTAACCATCTTCAAGCTCTGCATCAGTAAAATATGATGCAGAGCCTATTTCTTTTTTAATAAACTACAGGGCAAAAGTCTGGTGGAATATTAATTTTACATGGTCCATCTGGATCTGGGTCTGGATTCGGATCCGGTTCCGGATCATAGTTTATTCCGCAAGTTCCAGAATACTCAATCCAACAAGTAGAGCTTTTAGCTTTTTTCCCTTTTACTAAAAATAAAAGACCTTTCATTCATTCCCCTCCTTTTAATAAACTAAAGCAGTAGTTCATTGATACTTATTTAACCTCTTCCATTAACGCCACAAGCTAATTGGGGGCAGTTTGCAGAGCACTGGGCTTTAGGGCATGCAATAATGCAAAAAGCTGCTCTATCCAGATTTTGATTTTCAACCAACATTTTCATTGCTCATACCTCCTAATTATTTATAGTTCTTTCCACACTGCAATACAGGGCAATTTGCCGTACACTGGGCTTTAGGGCAATCAGCCACACAAAACCTTGCTTCTTTTACACTCTGATTTTCTACTAAAATTTTCATATTTTTACTCCTTTCATGTATAACAAAGTTCATCTAATTACATTAATTTGAACTACTGCTTTTATCATTCTCTTTCTTTTGATTAATCAGGTAATCAGCACAACTTCGAAGGTAATCATCCAAAATGTACTTTTTATCAATACATCTATTCCCTTTCGAAAGCCTTTTAAACGGACATCCTCCCATACATATTGGTAGATAAGGACATTCCTTACACTCGTTGTCTTCAGTAGCATCATATAACATATATGAATAGAAAAGCTTACTATTAAAAGAGATTTTTTCTTCCTTTTCAGAATCTAATGTCCCAATACTTCTCTCCTTAACCCCTACATCATTCCAACACTTATACAAAAGTCCTTCCGAATCAATCACGTATGAATTTTTTAAATCTGCCCCACAAAAATTATTTGTCAATCTTGGATATGCATTCATTAGGCTGATACCATTATCTAGCATAAATTGATAATGCCTTTTTGAAAAGCCTTCTGCTGTCATACACTTTTCATCAAGATAGCACTCATTATGTGGCTCAACAAACCCTAAGTAAAAACTTATATTTTCTCCATCAACGCCTAGCGTTTTGATTGTTTGCACTAAATGGTTTATCTCATCCACGTTTTCTTTGTCTGTGTTTATCCTAATACTGATATTTTCAATAAATTCTTTACATTCTTTAACGTTTTGAATTATTTTTTTAAATGTTCCTTGTCCTCCAGCAAGAGGGCGTCTTCTATTATGTATCTCTTCCGGTCCATCAATGGTAATCTGCATATTGCTAACATTATACTCTCCTAATTTCTTTGCAATTTTAGGTGTTAATAAATATCCGTTTGTCACAATACTCGCAGAATAATCAACTTTTTCTTTTTTACATAATGAAATAATTTGTTTAGACAATTTCTCTATAATATCCATAACAAGTAAGGGTTCTCCCCCATACCAACAAATATATAAATGTTTTATCGATTTGATTTTTTCTTTAATAAAATCATACAGTTTATTTTGGATATCCACGCTCATTTTCGAATTCTTTAAGCTACTTTTTTCATAACAATAAACGCATCTGAAATTGCAATCTGAAGTTGCAGCAACTGTAAGTGATAAAATGTCGTTTCTATATCGATTATTTAATAGTTCGTATTTTAACAAGGATAATTCGTCCTCATTATCATCAATTACATAGCCTCCCTTTTTTAACTCCTCTATATAATCCTCATCTATAGTGCCATTTTCAAGAAATTTTGTATATTGCTCTGTATGTCCTGAATCTAGTAATGCAAGCGCATTTGTACGTGAATTATATAATAAAGCCTGCCCTTCATTACCATACGTATAAAGAAAATTATACCTTGATTTTTTCATATCTCTTCATCCTCCTTGTATACATTTAATTTGTATTTTAAGTATCCTAAAATCACCATAATATCTGCCATAAGGACTGCCCATACTATCCAAACCACTATATTTGAATTCCACATTATAAAGATTAATGTAAAGGAACTCCCGTATCGTATTGTTGCCTTTTTTCTATAACTATTTTTCTCAACAATTGATAAAACGCGATTCGGATTATCAACTGGGCAAACTTGTAAACAAAAACACGTCATAATAATCAAACTGAATATTAGAACACTGTTTAGGCTTAAATAAACACCGTATTTAAGAATGATAAATAAGCTAATGCACGAGATTAAATAGCAATCTATTGGTGAATTTGCATGATACCCTGCAACACAATTACGAATCAATGCATAGAAAGTCAAAAAAATTAAAAAACCCAATATTTCTTCACAATAGCAAGCTATGAGAAAATAAGAAAAATAGTGTACCGTTTTAAGGATAATACATTCTATACCATAGAAGCATAGTTCATAATAATCATCCTTTGGCACTACTTTTAGCAAATTCTCTAGTATTTTTTTAGTGTAGCATTCTAGCATTATTTTCTTTCCTCGCATTATTAGGGAATTTAGGTTGATATCCCAGAAGAAAACATGCTGAATTTTGTTGTTTTTGCACTTCTCTTCTGATAAGATTAATAGCGGTTGTTTTAATTACTTTTTTTATTTCTTTCATTGTTGTTCCTCCATTTCTTTTTTCGGATTCTACTCTAGAATATTCGATTATTCAATACATCTTCCCTAACTTACAGAATTGTAGTTCAATTTACAGCCTTACGTATTATAATTGTGTTATAATATATTTCCATAGAACAATTAAAGGGAATGTAACTTATGATAAAACTTGGAATTTGTGATGATTGTATTGGTGACTCTGCTATAATAAAAAAATATGTAGAAAAATTTTCCTCTGAAAGTAATATAAAAATTCATATAGAAACCTATGATAACGGAAGTGACCTTTTAAATTCTGCCATTTCTTTATCTATACTTCTATTAGATATTGAGCTAAAAGATGAATCAGGAATAGAACTTGGCCTGAAAATAAAATCTATAAATAGAGACATTATCATTATATATATAACAAATTACAGAAAGTATCATTTAAAGGCTCATAATGCCATTCACTCGTTTGCATATTTAATAAAGCCAATCAGTTATAAAGATTTATCCCTTCAATTAAGTGATGCATATCGTAAAATTAATGAAAATCATAATGTAAAAAGCTTACAAATATATACTCTAGGAGATGGAATACACGCAATCAGTATAAATGACATTTATTATTTCGAATATATAAAGAAGGGGACTATTAAGATCTGCTGTCGACACAAAAACTTTTATTTCAAAAAAAAGATAAGTGACATAGCGAAAGAAATGGAAAAATTCAATTTTTCAATGCCGCACCAAAGCTTTGTTGTCAATCTAAAATATATCAAACGTATACATAATTATGAAATTTACCTAGTAAATAATGACATAATACCTCTTTCCCAAAAAAGATCAGCAACATTCCGTGAAAAGCATCTAACTTTTTTAGAAAATGCAATTAATTTTTGAAAGGAGACTACTTGGGATTATATGCTTATTGTAATATCATTTATATCTTGTTTTTTATCACTTTTAATTATTTTTGACTATTTTGAAAGAAATTTTGAGATAATTGGTAATAGAAAAAAATACTCTATTTTAGCAGAATTATTGTTAAGTATAGTGATTGGCTTAATCAATCTATTAAATATACCTCTCTTAAATTTTATCACTTGGATCATCTTGTTAACGTTTATTATAAATTGTTTCTTTTATGATAAAAAAAACGATATTAAAAAGTATATACATTTATATATTTTGCTATTTGTTTTAGCCATATTTGAAACAGTTGGAATTCTTTTTTTTAGATTTATATTATACATTTTCAATTTTGTAATAGAAACTCAGTATATGGCTGAAATTTTCGAATTCTCTATTTCTAAATTATTTGTTATATTGTTTTATCCGTTAATTAGAAATAAGTCGCTTAATATTACTAAAACTTATAAAATGCCCCAAAAGCAGCTATGTTTTTATATGTGTTTAACCGTATATAGTATAATAAGCATATGCATACTTTCTTATATTTCGAATTCTGTAGTTTCCAGATTAGAAAAATTTACTATTTTATTTACAATACTGGGAATTGTTATGATTAACTTTTATGTCATAAAATTACTCACATATATATCAGAAAATGCGGAGCTTAAATACAAGATTAAATTATCAGAGCTAAACATACAGAGGCAATTTGATTATTACAAAAAAGTCGAGTCAAACTATAACAATTCACTCAAACTATTGCATGATATTGATAAGCATATCAATATTATAGAAAATCTATATAAAGACGAACACTCCGATCTAGCTGATGAATATATTAATAAATTAGATCGAATAACCGCATCCATTGTAATTAAACAATACTCTACTCATCCTGTAGTAAATGCATTGCTGAATGATACATATATGACCGCTAAACAATATAACATTCAGTTTTCCTGTGACATTGCATCTATTAAATTTAATTCAATCGATGCTCTTGATTTAACTATAATTATTGGCAATCTATTAGAAAACGCTATACACGAATGTCAGAAAACGCCTTCATCCAGATTAAGCATAAAAGGGGATTTGTATAATAATTTTATAATCTTAAAAATTGAAAACACTTGTATAACAGCTACAGAAAATACACATTTTGACGAATTAATCAGGTTTGGTACTGGTTTAAATAATGTTGTAAATACTTTAAAAAAGTATGATGGGTATCTAAAATTTAATTCTTTAGATCATATAGTCAATTGTACTGTTATATTACCCTCATCATCGTTTTAACCGGAATATATATCATAATAAACACATGAGCACACCAAATTGCACCGTAAAATTGGAGGGCTAAATCGGCAGTTACTATTCTGCCATCTTAGCCCCCTATATTTGATAACATTTATTATTTAAAATTTTTCACCCACTCATCCTACAACACATATATAATTTTTCCGGTTTTCCTACTTTTCAAAATCATTTCTTAGTTCTTGCAAAAAACTTAATTTTGAAAGAACTGTAAATTGTGACTGTAAAATAAAATTCAAATACTCTTTTGCTGTAAATGACGCTATATTTTTATGTTAATAAATCCAAACTTTTTCTTCTCACAGTCGTTACTGGCGGAATCGACAGAATGGATTTACTCAATGCCATCTCCGGCATTTTAAAGGATAATGTCAACCGTGCCAAAACTTCATCGTCAAAAGGATGTAAGGATATAAATTTCCCGTTTATGGTAATTAAGCCCACATCGTACAAACTTTTGCCAGCCGGATTGCCTATAAAATGCGTTGCATCTGCGCGGAAACGGTCAAGGGCATTTGGCTGGGTTTCCTCATAGCGTATGATCTCCTGCCTTTTTGCCTGATAAGCCTCATGCTGCTCCCAGTACTGTCTGTTCACTTCATCGATCCACTCTGTCTGACCGGGACCATAGCCGTATTCTGTATCAGGATCGTACAAGAAACCGTCTTTATAGATGAGCGACATGTTTTTATCCGGCTGGTTATCCCACCCTACTTTGGCGATAGTCCGATAAATTGCATGGGTATCATTTATCGAGAAGCCGGGAAGTGATGAAACGCCGTCCTGCTCACACATTTCATTGTACTTTTCCTTTACAACATCCCATACATCCCGTCCGTCCGGAGTCAGGAATTTCCCGTCTTTATTCTCCAGCTCACGGATGTCATATCCGGTAAAATCTTTAACAATACGGTAGATCATACCCTTAAAATCCATCCCCGAATATTGGGGCGGCTCTGGTGCTCCAAGCTGTGCGGGATTGCAATATAAAATGTGGGAATATAGGTTAAAGCCATTTTCCCCCGTATTTAAAGCATTTTCAATCTGTTCCGCGAGTTCCTCATCCAAGCCGTAGACGTGAATCTTATAATCATAGGGGTCTACTGACAAACTAAATTCCGAGCCATCAGGAATTACAATTCCTAATTTTTCAAATGTCTGGTTGATGATGGAAGTAATCTGCCTGCGTGTTTCCATGTTATAATCAAGATCTCTTTTTAAAGCATTGTTTCCACCGAAACGCTCCTGCAGCACAGGGTCATAGCCATCGGGCGTAGGCAGTTCTCCATTATAGACATCTATCTCCTGTTCATAGCAGATTTGCCGTTCCATGTTAGTCAGGTTTTTAACATAGTATGGATACGTCCTGTCATTATATTTGCGCCATATATGCTGCTCTGGATTCGGAAAACGCTTATTTTCTTCATTCACTTTATCATAATGATCTTTAAGAATATTTATATATTCAGCAAGTTTTTTGACCGGATTAAATTCCGGGAAAGTTGTTTCAGAAAGAGCAGACGCATCTGCGGATTTCTCCGAGAGCGCAGGAGCACCTTCAACACTAACATCATCAGACAATTCCGCCTTCCCCCTAGAGGAAAGAATAAGCTGATCTCTTGAAGGATAAGCGGCTTTTTCTTTTGGCTGGGACGAAGAAGACGAAACCGTCGACGCAGTATATGTTTGCGGGGCTTTGGAAGCCGGATTAAAATCAATAGCCATAGGGAATCCTCCTTTGCTGAAAGATTAATTATATTATAGCTATTATCGACATGTGCATACCGAACTTAAGACAATAAGGATGAGAAGAACACTTTTTGGGGGAAAGCTAGACAGTTGCGTTAAATCCGGCTGTTGCTGCACCTTCAGCACTTCCTGCCTGCTGTGCTTTTATCTCTGCGCGGGCTTTGTCATAGGCTGCGCAGTATACACTGGTTGCCTCATCATGAAATTCATTTTCTTCTTTTGTCGGAAAAGAAACCCAGCCTCCGTTTGGCGGCGGACTGTAAGAAAGAATTTCCGCGCCGCTGCTGTCACGGACGGATATATATGCCCCAAACACCGCCCCCACAGAATACCTTACAGAAAAACCCATCATGGAAAAGAAAGTGGGCTGCCCGTTTGTGTACTGGGCGTTTGCTATCATCGGACTTAACATCATCATCAGCCCGGAACGGTTCGGAGATATATGTTGTGCTTTGTACTTATTAATATAAGACACAAATTCGCTATCCATGTAAATATTCTTCTTTGCGTCCTCTTTTGCCATTCTCTGTATATTTTCATAAACATTATCAGGAAGGCTCGTATTGTTTTTAGGCTTTATTTTTTCGCTTTTGATATCAGAACTTTGAACTTGTCTGTTGTACATCCCGGAAACAGATGGTAAATGGGAAATATTCGTCATACTTATTCCCTCCTTAATGGGCCTGGTAGTGTCAACTTTATATACCCAAAATTGCCCCAACCTATGTAAAATCAAGGGTTCCAAGGCTGTGAAGTCTTTACCGCCCCCTTTCCTTGGTTTGGGTGACCAAAATTTTCTGTCGGAAGGCCCGTCAATGCTAGGAAAAACAGATGGCAGGCAAATAAGCGCTGTATTTCCAAGAGCTTAGAAAGTCCGTTAAATTCAGCCTTGACGAGGCTTTCGTAAGCAAAAAATAATCGGTCAACCCAATGGAAGATGGGACAATTTTTTCATAATTCGTTTTACACTACCATCGGCCTAATTAAATATTCTGGTATTTACTTGGTTATCCAAATACAAAGGTATGTTGAGGATTCGTTTATAGTTATTCTTTCTACTTGATATGTTTACTCTGTCACATAGGAAATGGTCATTTGAGGAGATTCATAAACTAAGCTTCCAAATGCCCTCAAATCCCACAGCGGATCGCCTGTTGGCCGGGTAAGATTTGTTCCCGTTACATATGCGGTCCATGTTCCACTCGCCTTTTTGTCTAAAAAATTTGTACTATCTGTCATGCCACTTGCTTTCCATGCCAGAGATGCTGTTTTTCCATCCGGACTGGTAATTGTAATTTTTGTAAACAGAACAGCACCTAGCATATCGCTGATATTATTATTGACTATACCTTTCCCTGGGTCAATCTCAATAGATTGTACCTTTGCGTTTGACGGAATTGTACTAAAACGAAAATTCACGGGAAGGCTTGTCCCACTTTCACCAGCGTCTAATGCCAATCCTAAACTTGAACTTGCCGTTTTCGTTTCGCTATCGCTGGACACATAAGGCACGACAACCTCGTCCATGTCGACTGTTTGAGTGTAAACCGTTTCTCCTGCTGCGTTCTTTGAAACACTCACTTCTGGCTCTGCTGCAAAAACAGGTGCAGACGTAGCCATTGCCACTGTAAACGCCATCAATACTGCTACAACTCTTGATTTTTTCATAAAAATCCCTCCTAGCATAATAATTATTTGTAGGTAATATCGGCATACTTGTGCAAAAATTAAGACAAAGTAGCAAATAATGATACTTTCTAGGAAAATTTTGGATTGCAGTTAAAAAGCTCCCACTACATAGAAAGAGCCGGAACTCTTATGAGCCCGGCTCCGTATATATGAAATGTTATTTCTTCTGAACGTATTTCAGACAGTCGAGTGTTACTGCCACAAGGATGATGATACCTGAGAATACGAACTGCAGGTTTGTATCAATACCGAGGATGGTCAGGGAGTATGTCAATGCTGTAAAGATACATACACCAACTACCACGCCTGAGATCTTACCGATACCTCCGGTAAAGGATACACCGCCGACAACGCAGGCAGCGATGGCGTCCATCTCCCATCCCTGTCCGTAAGCGGCAGAACCGGAACCCACCATTCTCAGACACTCAAGCCATGAGCCGAATCCATAGAGGATACCTGCCAGCACGAACGCTCCCACTGTTACAGCGAATACTGAGATACCCGAAACGGACGCAGCCTCCGCGTTTCCGCCGACAGCATACAGATTTTTGCCGAAAGTGGTCTTGTTCCAGATAAACCATACGATAATGATCGCCGCGATCGCCCAGAGGATGATCGTCGGGAACGTGCCGATCTTCGGGATAACCATGCCCGGGATCGTTGGCTCGATCGCTCCGAAGGACACACCCTTTGTCGCGTATGTGACAAGTCCAAAGATGACAAGCATGTTTGCCATCGTGGAGATGAACGGGTGCATCTTAAACTTCGCGGTGAAGAAGCCTGCGATCGTTGTAAAGAAGGTACAGAAGATCACACACATTACAAGCGCTAAGACCATCCTTGCCACAACCGGCATGGACGTAAAGTCAAAAATATGTCCGAACACGCCGCCTGTATTGATCCCCTGATGCATGATGATCGTAGCGATCGTCATACCCATACCGACCATACGTCCGATGGACAAGTCCGTACCGGCGAGAAGAATAAGCGCCGCAACGCCGAGCGCAAGGAACATTCTTGGCGAAGCCTGCTGTAAAATATTCAGCACGTTGTTGTATGTAAGAAGCGGCGATCCCTTCACGATCGGCGTAATGATACACAGAGCGATGAAAATCAATATAATCGCGATATACAGACCATTGCGCAGCAGGAAGGCCCTGCGGTTGAAGGTATACTTATAGTTCTCCCACTTCTGTGCCTGTGTCTCCGCAAAGGTAAACTTGGACATGCGCAGAAGATCGATCAGGTGGTATTTCCACGCGAACGCCGCGTGCTGCCTGTCCTTGACCGCCTGATAATCCTTCTGGAGATCCAGCTTCGCGTCAAACAGACGGTTTTTGTATACGTATTTCTCGTCTTTGATCTCCTGTTGGTCAGACAGCTTTGACATATTCTGCTGATGCTCTTTCTCAAGCTCCGCGACCTTCTTCTCATATTTTGCTTTTGCTGCCGCTTTCTCCTGCACACAGCTCTCCTTAATCGGCTGGAGGTACTCATTGTCAAAGTGTGCTTTGATGTAAGCCTCCGCATCAGAGATCAGCTTTGATATTTCTCCTTTGTTCTGAGCCTCGACAGCCTTGGCCTTCTCCATGGCGCTCTTCGCCTGAGCGATACGGTCGGCTCTCTCGCCTGACGTAAGGCTCTTATCCTTCTTCGCCGCGTCGATCGCGCTTTGGAGAGAGACGATCTTATCCGTGCCGTCCACTCTCAGGCTGTCAATCTTTTCCTGAATTTTACCGACATAATCCTCTATCGGCTTACGGAGTTCAAGCTCCTGCTCCGCCGTAAGGATCTTACTATTTCCATTAGCCATATCCTTTACTCTCCCTTTATAGGTATTTTGCACTGAGCCTTAAGAGCTCTTCCTGATTTGTCTCTTTTGTGTTTACGATACCGGACAGATGTCCGTTTGACATGACGCCGATACGGTTCGTGATTCCAAGAATCTCCGGCATCTCAGAGGAAACGACGATGACTGTCTTGCCCTGTTTTGCCATGTTGATGATCAGCTCGTAGATCTCGTACTTTGCCCCGACGTCAATTCCTCTGGTCGGTTCATCCATAAGAAATACCTGCGGACTGCGCTCCAGCCATTTGCCGAAGATTACCTTCTGCTGGTTACCGCCGGAAAGGCTTGAGATCATGTCGTCAGGCCCCATACATTTTGTGTGCATGATCTTGATTTCTTTTGCCGTGGCCTTCACCATCTTGGAATCTGAAAGGGCCGGCCCGGTTTTGTACTGGCTTAAGTTTGCGATCGTAGTGTTAAAGGTAAGGTCAGCCTTCAAAAACAGTCCGTTGGCCTTGCGCTCCTCCGTGATCATGGCAAACCCATGATCCATTGCTTCCCGCGCGCTGTTGAAGTTCATAAGACGCTTGTTGAGGTATACGCGCCCTGCCGCTCTTGTCCTGACGCCGAAGATCGTCTCGAGAAGCTCTGAGCGCCCTGCCCCCACCAGTCCGTACAGTCCGAATATTTCTCCTTCCTTCACTTCAAATGTGACATCCTGAAGGTGAGGTTCGAACTTTGTGGATAAATGCTGCACGGACAGGATTACATCTCCGGGAGTATTGTCCACAGGCGGGAAGCGGTTCTCAAGGGAACGTCCTACCATCGCCGCGATCAGCTCGTTCATGTCTGTCTCGTCCGATCTCTTTGTCATGACAAGGTCGCCGTCCCTGAGCACGGAAACTTCATCACATATGGTAAATATCTCGTCCATTTTGTGAGAGATATAGATCAGAGCGATTCCCTGTTCTTTGAGCATGTTCATCATCTCGAAAAGCTTCTCGACTTCCTGTACGGTCAGCGAAGAGGTCGGCTCATCGAGAACGATCACTTTTGAGTTATAAGAAATTGCCTTGGCGATCTCGCACATCTGTCTCTGGGAAACGGACATGTTGCGCATCGGCTGGGAAAGGTTGACTGTCATGCCCAGCTTCCTGAAAAGCTCGGAAGCCTCTTTTTTCATCCTTCCTTCATCAACCACGCCCAGAGAATTGACCGGATAACGCCCAAGGAATAAATTGTCCATTACATTTCTTTCCAGACACTGGTTCAGCTCCTGATGCACCATTGCGATGCCATTTTCCAGCGCGTCCTTAGGGCCTGAAAAGCTAACTTCCTTTCCGTCAAGGAAGATCTGTCCTTCGTCTTTCTGATAAGTGCCGAAGAGGCATTTCATCATTGTCGATTTGCCGGCGCCGTTCTCTCCCATAAGTCCCATGACCGTACCGCGTTTTACATCGAGATTGATGTGATCCAGCACCCGGTTCCGCCCGAAGGACTTGCTCATGCCGCGTATCGATAAGACGATATCATCTTTCTTATCTGCCATTGTTTTTACTCCTGTATGTGTTATTACAATCTACATTTCACAGAAGAGGGAATAGGGAGAATTTCTTCTCCCTATTAACCCCTCCTCTTTATTCCTGATTAAGTATCAATTACTGGCTAAGAATGGATGTGTAAGAAGCTGCGTTGTCCGTCTTAACCATGTTGATCGCAAACGCGTCATACTGGCTCGGATTTCCGAGACGGTTTGTGATATTAGACTCTGTCTGGCCGTCGCCGCCGATGTACTCAACGTCAAGGTTCAGAAGATCGTCGTATTTCTCAAGAAGCGGCTGATATGTTGAGCTTAAGAAGTTATCAGAAGCATTGTAGATATCAAGCCATACTTTCTTAACCGGAGAAGTGCCTTCATCAAGCTGCTTGGATACCGGCTCATATGTCTTTGTAGAGTCTGTGAACTCTGTGTAGTTGTCAGCCGTAACAGCAACGTTCAGTGCGTAGTAGGAACGCTCGTCTGCATTGTATACATATACATCGTCGCTGAGAACATTTCCTGCGTCGTCGGCTGTGCCGATACCTGTGTCAACGTCAACGCCGTCGAGTGCGTTTCTCAGAACACGGAGTGTCAGGTAAGCCTGTACGTCTGCGTGCTGGCTGATCGTTCCGCCGTAGCCCTCTGCGATGGCTGCAACTGCGTCAGCGTTAGCGTCATAACCGAATGTGGGAACTCCCTCGTCCTTTGACCATGCGTTGAACATTGACATTCCCATACCGTCGTTGTTGGAAGCAACGATATCAATCTGATCACCGAAAGATGAAGACCATGTTCCTACCGCGTTACCTGCTGTAGCTGCGTCCCATGTAGCTCCTGCGGAGTTCTTCATCTCCTGAGAAGCAAGCTCACGGACTGTGTATGTCTTTCCGCCGATCTCAAGTGTTCCGTCCTGTACTGCTGTGGCAGATCCGTCTGTGTTTGTTCCGATCGGGTCACTGTTGATGTTTCCGTCAGTCTCAACCGCTGTGCCGAGAGCGGAGCGAACGCCTCTTGTACGTGCGATGGAATCGTTGTGTCCGATGTCGCCGATTGCAAGGACATATCCAATCACACCGTCACCGTTGCGGTCGATCTTGTCGATATTCGCCTCGATGTACTCTTTGATCATTGTTCCCTGAAGTTCAGCACCCTGATTCGCATCGAATCCAACATAATATGTATCCTCGTTGAAATTCAGGGCCGTCATGTCAAGCTCTCCTGTGGAGCTGTTGGACGGCTGACGGTTGAACCATACGAGAGGTTTGTCAGCATTTGCAACATCCGATCCTGAGCTGCTTCCGCCGCCGTCTGATGTGCCGCCGCCACCGCCGCCGCAAGCGGTAAGTGAAGCCGCCATCATCGCCGCCATAGCCAATAATGCAATTTTTTTCTTCATACTACATTGTTCCTCCTTTTTCCGACATTTTTCCATGTCATTTGTTGATAGTGACAGTATAGTGGAGTTTGGAGAGAGAAAACATAGAATATTTTTTGCATTTTATTGAAATTTTTATGGTAAGGTTATATAAATTTTATAGTTTTTCACAAAACAAAGCATACAGACCCGAAAACAAATCTTATAATAACAAAAAGTGCCTGTATGAGAATAAACTCTCACCAGACACTTTTTGTCTATGTCACGCGGCTTAAAGCCTTCGCATAATTACTCGATGATCTTAGCTACTGTACCTGATCCTACTGTACGTCCACCCTCACGGATAGCGAATCTCAGACCTTCTTCCATAGCTACCGGATGGATCAGTTCAACTGTCATTGTAACGTGATCTCCAGGCATGCACATCTCTGTGCCTTCCGGAAGCTCGCAAACACCTGTTACGTCTGTTGTTCTGAAGTAGAACTGCGGACGATAGTTGTTGAAGAACGGTGTATGACGGCCACCCTCATCCTTTGTCAGAACGTATACCTGGCATGTGAATTTTGTATGGCATGTAACTGTGCCTGGTTTAATAAGAACCTGACCTCTTTCGATCTCTGTTCTCTGGATACCACGAAGCAGAGCACCGATGTTGTCACCAGCCTGAGCCTCATCAAGAAGCTTACGGAACATCTCGATACCTGTTACAACTGTCTTCTTAACATCCTCGTGGATACCGATGATCTCAACTTCGTCAGA
>ERZ1643251.2175-NODE-2175-length-20493-cov-5.335600_pt1 | contig 20493 bp, 12 predicted proteins | sample MGYA00579261_ERZ1643251 | MGnify/ENA primary metagenome ERZ1643251 (study PRJEB29033, sample SAMEA4952267) | chicken gut metagenome | biome: Broiler Chicken; feature: Gastrointestinal Tract; material: Caecum | place: Ireland | collected 2018 | study: Broiler... | reverse complement strand
CCCACGACTGCGCCTCCAATCAGGAGATAGTTCCCGGCCGGCTCCTCCTTCAGATGGGTCAGCCGCATGTCCTCGGCCGTTTTTGTCAAAAGCAGTTTTGCATTGCCCCAAATGGCCATGGCGCCTCCGATAAAAGCCAGCGCCGTTATAACGGCGGCCCCATTCCCCGTGAAGCTCTCAAGAGCACCGTCTGCGTCTCTGACTACAAGGAAATTGGTTACCGGCCCCGGAAAGTTCTCCCCTAAATATCTGAACAATAGCCCCAGAGCGTACATCGCCACATTCCTCACCAGGATAAACATCAAAAAGGAATACGCCATCATCCACACTCTCTGCAACATTACGGTTCTGCCGGAAGTCCTCTCCTCCGTCCCCCGCAGAAGAAACTTATGCAGTTCCTCAACGCTCCGCACAATATAATCCGCCTTTGCGGCTTTCAGCTCCTCCATTCCACCGTAGCCATAGGCTACACCCACACTTTCTACTCCAAGAGCTTTCGCGCCCTCCACATCAAATTTCCGGTCTCCGATCATATAGACCTGATCCTTTTGTACAGGCTTTTCTCCAAATAAACGGCGGAGAGTCTCCTCCACCACTTCATCCTTTTTCACTCGGGTACCGTCCAGCTCGCTTCCCACTACCACTTCAAAATATCTGTCAATGTGAAAATGCTCAAGAATTCGTTCCACAAATACGGTGGGCTTGCTGGAAGCTACTGCCAGATGCATTCCCTTTTCCTTCAGAGACCGCAGCATCTGTGGAATCCCAGCGTAAAGCTTATTCTGATAAAGCCCCACAGTCTCAAAATTTTCTCTGTACTTTTTCACAGCAAGCTCTGCCTGCTCCTCATCCATCTGATAAAATTCTACAAAGCTATCCTTCAGAGGCGGACCTATAAAGGGTACCAGCTTGTCCTGATCCGATTCTTCAATCCCCATTGCCTTTAAGGCATATTGTACGCTGGAGGTAATACCCTCCTTGGGATCCGTCAGTGTGCCGTCCAGATCAAAAAGCAAATATTGTTTCATAAGACCCGTCTCCTAAAAGCTCCGTATTTTATCCGTGCCATCATCTGCAGTGTTTTCGATTTTCAATACCTTCACATCATATGCCGCGCCATCATTCACCTGCACATGAGCGATGTCTCCTTCCTTTCTGCCAAGCAGAGCTCTTCCCAGGGGCGATTCATTGCTGATAAGATTCTCCAGGGAATTTCCCCTGACAGTAGTTACGATTCTATAGGTTTCCACGCTGCCGTCATCTGCAAATTCCACCGTCACCGTATTGTTGATTCCTACTTCGTCCTCGGCAGATTCCTCTGAAATCACCCGCGCAGTCCTGATCATTCTCTCCAGATACCGAATACGGCTTTCATTCTGATTCTTTACCTTTTTGGCCGCATAGTATTCAAAATTCTCGCTCAGATCTCCGTGAGCTCTGGCCTCCTTCACATCCTCCAGGGCCCTTGGGCGCACCACAAGCCTGCGGTACTCTATTTCTTCCTTCATTTTTCTGATGTCGCCGGGCGTCAGCTCGTCATACATATGTGTCTTCCTTTCCCTATGCCTGTCCTATGCCTGTATTCCGTATACCACAGCTACGGACAGAATAATCTGTATTATGGCAAATCTGTACACGGTCTGGGTATTGGACCAGTCCCAAACCTTACGCACATGATCGTGAAGAGGGGTTCTTACGTCTTTCAGTATATGAATCTTAAAAAAACGAAGCAAAAAGACCTTTGCCAGCCCCAGTCCCCCATCCAGAATCAGCACCAGAGCCACAGGTATATATAAAAACGGACATCCCGTCTTTAATATAGCAATGCTGATAAAAAGCCCCATGGCCCTGGAGCCCGCATCCCCCATAAGCAGCCTGCTGGGAGTTGCATTATACCACAGGTAGCCCAGGATACATACCGCAAACAACAGAATCAAAAAGGAAAAATTCTCTCCTCTTCCCAGAATCCTGTCAATCAGATAAATGGTCATCAGGGTAATAATGGTCAGAGTGCCCGACAGCCCGTCCACCCCATCGGAGCAGTTAGTAACATTCACCGATGTCCAAACCAGAACTACTGTAAGCAGCGCAAAAACAATGGGATGCAGAGTAAATCTGACGTCAAACAGCGCCAACTCCACCATATTGGAATTATATTTCAGATAGGTGAGCGCCACCAGGGCCGCCACACATAAATCCAGAAAGCCTTTTTTGTATTCTCCCCAGGGAGTCTTTGAGGCATCGTCAAAAAAGCCTGTAAGCATACAGATTACCATTAGAATCAAATAAATGATATTTTCCGCCCGGACAGGGGCGAATAAAATACCTGCAAGCACAAAGGCAAGCACAAATATCAAGCCGGCTCCTCTGGGCTTTCCCGCAGACAGCTTCCCGTCATGGGCAAACTCCCTTCCCGCGTCCTTGGGCAAGTAAATCCCCAGCTTGGCCATAGCAAGCACCGTTGCCGCAAAAGCAAACAAAATCCCTCCAAAAGCCAGGAAGGAATCATAATTCCCCGATAATAACACATGTAACATGAATACTCCTATCCGTATGCACGACAAACTGTGCAGACTGCAATGACTTTCAGACATTGTAACATAAAAATCCGGCGCTTGCAATGAACACCGGGCCGGGCTTCCCTGCACATACTTCCCCTATATCCGCAGTTCATCCGCACCTTTCCCAATGCTTCCCAACCATGAAATGATCCGGTTGTCAAAAATGCGTACGATTCACATACTTGTCCCTAAGCTCCCTGCCCGTCTCCCTTACGGACTCTAAGAGCCCCTGGGCCGACAGGCGGGAGGCGCCCTCTCCCCAGATAATCATTTGTTCCAGGGCATCGGAGGTAGCCACAGTTACATGATGCTTTCTTCCGATCTCATGCACTGTCTTTTCAATATATTGGTCGGCGGTCTCCGCCTCCTTTGTATACACCACATAAATATTGTGGTACTTCTGCACAGAGCCCTGACCGCCTCTGACCTTGTAGGCATCAAATACCAGAATCAGCGTATTTCCCAGATACCCCTGATAATCGCTCAAAATGTCCATGAGTCTGTCCCTTGCGCTGTCTATATTTACTCTGGCAAGCTCACGAAGTTCTTCCCAGGCAAAAATAATATTATAGCCGTCTACCAAAAGGTACTGCTCCCTGTATTGTGACACAACTGTGCCGCTCCCCTGTCCATCCGTTTCCATGCCCTTTGCGCCTCTTCCACCATTGGAAGCTCCTATTGCGCCTTTGTGATACCTGCGCCAACGGTTAGTGTCCTCCTGCTTTGCGCCATAAGTCTGTCGAAAAATTTCTTCTATCTCCTCCTGAGTAATATATCCCCTATCACCCCTTTCTTCCCGTTTCCCGCTCTCATATGGCGCATCCCCCTTCGGATCACTCCGCCTCTTCTCACTCTCCATCTCATTATCAGGCCTCCAGCCGCTGTCCACATGGGCATACTCCGCTACCCGATCCCAGCTGACCGCAAATCCAGCGCCGTGAGCGCAAAACACGGAGCCAGTGGGGTTTTCCTGGTCAGCCTCACTGTCATATTGCATTTTTTCTATTACTTCCTGGGAATTATGGCAGGGCTCATACCCTGCAAGGGTGCAGGAAAGCCTTCCGTGTCCCCTTGTATATGCGCTGACCTCTCTTTGGTAGCCCTGCATAAGACCGGCCGGAGCTCTTCCGGTCAAAACACATATCTCTCCATTTGCGGCAGGCGGCTCAAAGAAACCGCTCATTCTCTGAATATCTGACATAGCTCTGCCCACGGACTGTACGGGAACCTCCAGAATAAAGGCAAAACAGGGCTCCAGCAGCAGACATCTCCCCTTGCGCAGACCGTTTCTCAACGCCCGGTAAGCCGCCTGTCTAAAGTCTCCTCCCTCCGTGTGCTTCTGATGAGCCTTTCCCGCAATCAACGTAATCCGCATGTCTGTAATCTCAGATCCTGTCAGCACACCGATATGAGTCTTTTCCTCCAGATGGGACAAAACCAATCTTTGCCAGTTTCGATCCAGCGCATCCTCGCTGCAGGAGGTAAAAAACTGCAAACCGCTTCCTCTCTCTCCCGGCTCCAGCAAAAGATGAACCTCCGCATAATGCCGCAGGGGCTCAAAATGCCCTATGCCTTCCACAGGCTCCAGTACGGTTTCCTTATATACAATGCTTCCGGCTCCAAACTCTGCTTCCAGACCAAAGCGCTCCCTGATTATACTTTTCAAAATCTCCGTCTGCACTTCCCCCATAACCTGTACATGAATTTCTGAAAGCGCTTCCTTCCAGACAATATGAAGCAACGGCTCCTCTTCCTCCAGCTGTCTGAGCTGCATGAGGGCTTTTACCTGATCCGCATCCTCCGGCAGGAAAAGCCGATAAGTCAGCACAGGCTCCAGTACGGGAGCCGTGTTTTCCCCTTCACACCCAAGTCCCTGTCCTGCAAAGGTTTTGGAAAGTCCTGTGACCGCGCATATTTCTCCTGCCTCTGCACGGTCCGCAGTTCGATACTGTCCGCCGGTATAAAATCTCAGCTGATCCACCTTCTCTTCCCAGCTCTTCCCCTCTCCCGCACTGCAACGATTTGTTATCAGATCCTTGACCCGGAGAGTTCCTCCCGTTATCTTCAAATGGGTGAGACGGTTTCCTGATACATCTCTGGAAATTTTATAAACTCGTGCCCCAAATTCCGATCCATAGGAAGGCATTACAGCATATGTTCGGATTCCATCAAGCAATTCCTCCACACCCTGCAGTCGCAGCGCTGAACCAAAATAGCAGGGAAATACCCTCCGTCCCCTAATTGCTGCTCTGATACTGTCCTTTGCAATCTTTCCTCTTTCCAGATATTCCTCTAAAAGCGTCTCATGACAAAGAGACAGATTTTCTTCAAATTCCTCCGTCTGCAGAGAGCCGCCAAACGCTATGCAGTTCTCATCAAGCCCGGACTGCAGCTTCTCTAAAAGCGTCTGTCCGTCCGTTCCCGGCTGATCCATTTTATTGACAAACAAAAACACCGGCACTTCATATCGTTTTAAAAGCCGCCATAAAGTCTGCACATGCCCCTGCACTCCATCCGCCCCGCTAATCACCAAAATTGCATAATCCAGCACCTGAAGGGTACGCTCCATTTCCGCCGAAAAGTCCACATGCCCCGGCGTGTCAAGAAGCGTAACAAAAAGGCCCTTCCATTCCACTTCCGCCTGCTTGGAAAAAATGGTGATCCCTCTGGAACGCTCCAGATCAAAATTGTCCAGAGTTGTATTCTTGTGATCCACTCTCCCTAAAGTTCTGACCTGACCGCAGGCGTATAGAATCCCCTCCGCAAGCGTGGTCTTGCCTGCGTCCACGTGGGCCAGCAGGCCAACGCTTATATGCCTGCAGATCTGTTCAGACTGCCTGTTTTCTCTATTTTCAGACGTATTTTCCATGAAAATACCCCTTTCTGTTCAATAATCATACCTTTACAATCATATCACAGAAAAGGGTATAAGTCGATAAATCGTAACCGTCAAATAATCACACGGTATAATTTATTTTGCCACTTTCGTATTATCTCCACTTTTTTACTGCCAATACCGTTAAAATAAATCTCTATGTCTCCATTTCTCATTCTTTCCGGTTTCTCCGATTTCTCCTGCTTCAGCTATCCGCATATGCTGAAAATGTACGAAATACCATTTTGAGCTTTTCCTCCAAAATGAAGGTTAAATGAAAATAGCTCAGGAATAAAAAAGTGGCAAACAGCATAATGGTTGGTACAATACTGCCGTTGATAATAATATTTTAATTTGACCATCATATAGATTTACACTACTCTCAAACATTGTTTTAACAATCTTTCTCGTTTTCCTTGTTTGACCATCATATAGATTTACACTACTCTCAAACTAACTGCTGACTGGAAATCATCTATGTATTTGTTTGACCATCATATAGATTTACACTACTCTCAAACAGCACTGGAGCTGTTAGACTTGTACTGTCTGTTTGACCATCATATAGATTTACACTACTCTCAAACCGCACATGTTCAGAGAACTATAGAGCTTGTGTTTGACCATCATATAGATTTACACTACTCTCAAACACAATACGCTGGTTTGCTCTCTTTGCGAGCGTTTGACCATCATATAGATTTACACTACTCTCAAACGGTATGGCAGCCAGCTCCAGCGGCATCATTGTTTGACCATCATATAGATTTACACTACTCTCAAACCTGGTGGACAACATTTACAATCTGTTCCACGTTTGACCATCATATAGATTTACACTACTCTCAAACATACTGGTCTTTGCAACGGTCATATTCTTTGTTTGACCATCATATAGATTTACACTACTCTCAAACAATAAGAGAGGTTTGAAACATCCTGAAATAGTTTGACCATCATATAGATTTACACTACTCTCAAACAGGAAACATGGCCAGACGAAAGATATACGAGTTTGACCATCATATAGATTTACACTACTCTCAAACCACGGACACAGGGATTACTATTTTCTCGGGGTTTGACCATCATATAGATTTACACTACTCTCAAACGACACTGGAAGAAATTCAGAATTACCGGAAGTTTGACCATCATATAGATTTACACTACTCTCAAACTTTTTCGACTGGAATTACAGACCTTCGGGGGTTTGACCATCATATAGATTTACACTACTCTCAAACATACCTTCAGATAAAGCGGATAAACCTTGAGTTTGACCATCATATAGATTTACACTACTCTCAAACCTTATCGAGGGGGTGAAGCTTCACATGACAGTTTGACCATCATATAGATTTACACTACTCTCAAACAACGGGAGGCGTTTCTATACCGTGCGCATTGTTTGACCATCATATAGATTTACACTACTCTCAAACCGTCCGTCTCATACGCTACATACCTCTCTAGTTTGACCATCATATAGATTTACACTACTCTCAAACACTCCTTCAATAAGCTGACCGGTTTTCGGAGTTTGACCATCATATAGATTTACACTACTCTCAAACTAACTGCTGACTGGAAATCATCTATGTATTGTTTGACCATCATATAGATTTACACTACTCTCAAACTCACCATTTGTCCATCCGACTGCATTGCATGTTTGACCATCATATAGATTTACACTACTCTCAAACGGTTTTTTTACAATCACAAAAAAATTCCTGGTTTGACCATCATATAGATTTACACTACTCTCAAACGGATCATGTATTGCTTTTTATTGATAGATAGTTTGACCATCATATAGATTTACACTACTCTCAAACTGCCGCACAGTCCTTCGATTGACCCATAACGTTTGACCATCATATAGATTTACACTACTCTCAAACACCGGAACCTTTCTTGCCAAAAACCATAATGTTTGACCATCATATAGATTTACACTACTCTCAAACTTAGTGAAAGGAGGTGTTTATATGTCATTTGTTTGACCATCATATAGATTTACACTACTCTCAAACAAGAACAGGGTTTTCAACATAGGGAGAAACGTTTGACCATCATATAGATTTACACTACTCTCAAACCATATAATCAGCCCCACCAAACGACAAAACGTTTGACCATCATATAGATTTACACTACTCTCAAACGTATAGCTGACAGTTTGGAGTTTGAGCCAAGTTTGACCATCATATAGATTTACACTACTCTCAAACCATGTGCCCTTTTTATCGCTTACTTGGTTCGTTTGACCATCATATAGATTTACACTACTCTCAAACTTGAGTAATAAACCACGTAAACATCGAGGTGTTTGACCATCATATAGATTTACACTACTCTCAAACGATAACGTTTTACAGCCATATAAACCTCCTGTTTGACCATCATATAGATTTACACTACTCTCAAACTCAGAAAGCTGCGGATCAGATAAGCCAATAGTTTGACCATCATATAGATTTACACTACTCTCAAACCTCAAACCTCAAACCTCAAACTGCAAATCTTAAATTAAGAATTCCACAAAGATTCTCACAGAGTAAACATGCCACTACAACATGGGTAATCCATATGATGTTGTTCTCTTTAATTATCCCATACTTGAATCTATAACGCAATAGTCCTTATCAATGATAATTTTCCTTTCCACTTCTTTTTTAACACACACATCCTGCGCATCCAGCAATAGCAAATGATATTTTCTATAAAATGTCTGTTCGTATAAATACGCAATTTCTTTTATTTCCAAAAAAGAAGAAAGATTCACAAGAATAAAGATATTTATACCAAGGACCTCTGACATCAACTGCAAATATTCCAAAAGAAATTCTGCATAACCCTCTTCGTTTGACCGAAACTTCAAATCCAATGCTTTAAAAAAAGATTTCAAATCCAGTTCGCCATAAGTGACATCATAACCCACACTATCAATCGCTCTATTCAAAATGCATTCCAGTTTAGAATTTGTTTCCCTCCAGTCTATCAATAATTCCGTATCATTTATTTCAGATGACATTTGATCATATAAAGCGTTTAACATGTTCCTTTGATTAATGTCCAAATCAAAAATATTTACGATAATTTCACAGTTGTCGTGGATTTTTAATATCTCGCCATTATGGGACAAAATCCATTTTCCTTCCCTACCCTCCATCTGCTTTCTAAGATCAACAATGAGCTCTGACATAACTGACGGAGACTCCACAATCAGTCTCTGCACAATGCCTTCTTGAAACTCAATTTGAAATGTGTATTCAGGATGTATTAATTTCATAAAACAATTAACCTTTCATCACTATCCAAAACATTACTTTTTGAATCTCCTACAATAAATTCTATCTTTTGAAATTGTTTTTCAGTCATAGTCAAAGCCTATACCAATCCGGTTTCCGGCTTGTTCTTTCTTAAATTTCCCACAATCGCTTCTGCTACTGTGGCATTTAAAGCCAATTTACTATACACAGATTCCTGCATCATAATAAATCCGGATTTCAGCAGATATTTCCTGAATTTTGTATATTGTCTCATATCTTCAGAGGTCGTTACCGGCAGATCAAACAACACGATTACTCTCATATATCTATACGTCATACCCTCTTTACCATTGTATAAATTTTAATAGGGAAATGTCTTTGTCATTCACAGCGTCAAAGACACTTCTGCAGTAAGTTTTTATTGCGTTCGCCAGAAAATTCTTTTTTCCTTCAATTCTCACTTCCAGATTCATAAGATTAACCAATGCCATCTTTTCTTCATGTTCCAGTTTTTCCGGCTCCATCTCGAAAACTTTTCTGTCTACGATTACGCGAAATGGTTCCATTAAATCCGAACCCAAATTGAATTGATTGAACATATTATCATGAAAGAGCCCCAATTGTGTAATATATCCGTTGGACACAATTTCCCGATTAACGGCTGAAAGCAGTATCCCATATCCATAATTTAGAGCTGCGTTAAACGGGACGTCGGATGTCCTGGAAAAATCTCGGCCAAACAATCCATTAAAATAAACTTTTGCAGCATGTCCTTCTCTGTTTGTGGCGTCTCCCGGCTCTATCTCTACAAGATATGATTGCAGCAAAAGAGCTTCCTCTTTTCTTCCCGCTATTTCAAGCATTTTTTTCTGATTTCTTATCTTTTCAGAAACAATTTCTGTCCAGATCAATCGTTTGGTCTCTTTTTCCCAGGCAACCTGCGTCCGAATTTTAGAGCTGGTGTCGTGGCTGCCATAATAAGGGATTAATTCAGATGATGGATTTCTCTTCTCGTCACAAAATATAACTTTTACCTTCTGTTTTGTCAATTCCGCCAGCAATGATGCTGTAAACGACACTGCCGTTGACTCAATCAACAGTATTGCGATTTCACTAATATGTATTTTAGTAATTTTATCCTGCCTCACAATCATATATCCCATTTTGTAATCCAGCTTCGCACTGTTGGAAATGACTACTGTGCGCCAGCTCATATCTTCAGCAGATCAATGGTCTGCTCATATAATCCGGTAACAGATTGGGTTTTTAATACTGCTGATTGATAATTAGATATTACTTTATTGCATTTGATTCTTCCCGCCTGAGCCGCCCCTCCGATTAAATGCAGGTTTGCCACATTTGGTTTACATTTCAACAGCCATAATACCTCATTTAAAACAATGCACTGTTCCTCACAGGAAAGGTCGTCAAACCTTTCTTTCGCTTTCATAAGAGACTCATATTGATTGTTAGGACGGTGCTTATATATTGTCTCTTTCTGTTTCCTGCATAATTCTAAATAAAGCATGGCGTTTTGTCCTTTTGTTAACCCTTCATTCTCTCCTATCTGCAGCAGGGTTCTCTTATCCGTGCGTTCCTGATTCCTTTGAATATACTTTTCTATTTTCTTCAGGTATTTTTCAGATTCTTCATCCAGGCAAAGCTGTACAACTCCCTGAAAAATCAACTGTTTTCCTGTTGTACCGCGCAGGTGCATGGGAAATTTATTAATTACCAGGCAGGAGTCTTTTTTTATCTGGCTTATAATCACGCGAGGATTCCTCAATCCATACATACCTTCACAGTATCTCTCAAAACTGCTCTCCCCGGATTCAAACTGCTCTTTCAAATATAACGGCACAGCCTCAACAGAACGAATCAGCTTTCCGGATTTATTCTCCGACTCCACCAATGCAAAGCACGCAGGGGTAACTGTTTTATATCCGCCATACTTGATTACATTCAACCCCTTTTTCAAAGGCACTCCCGGATTCTGATCTTTGCTGACCGGATTTTGATCAAAAAATCCGCCATTTTGTCCGGTTTTATTTGTGGCCGCATATCTTGTATACTGAATATTATTCTTTCTCATTTGTTCGGACACTGTTTTCATACTGCCATCTTTTCCGCGCTTCCAAATTACTTTCCCGTTCTTGACTATATCGTAATCATAGACTCTGTTTAGGCTGTAATTTCTGTCATTCGTTTCCTTCAGCCAACGAAGAGGATTGTTTGTAAACTTTTCGTGATATACGTTTCCCACTACAATATTCAAATAAGCATCTTTGGCATGATGATAATCATTCAGGCTCCGCACTTTAACCATTCCCAGCTGATCCTGCCGGAATTCTGATACCGCTTTGGCCTTCACATAGACGACATCAGAGTCACGAAAGATTTCCTGCATAACCTCCGCCACTATTTTTGCAGACTGGCTTGTCTCCACAATCTGGCGATTGATAAATCCTGCCAATTCTTCATCTGTAAGGGGTGTTTTTCGCATGAGTCTCTCGTATTTTTTATCCGAAATTAAATGTCCTTCTTTAAGACACTTCCAAAAAGACTGCATCCGATCCTGGATTTCTGCAGACAGCATGTCATTGCTCTTTTTCGCATTTACCGTCCTTTTTACCAGCACCAGATTGTCGATACTGTCATCCTTCGTCTTAGACTGCGGATAAATATGATCTCTGTCATATACCGTGGCGTCATTTAACTGAGATAGGTCGATTGGCTCGCCTGTATACATACAGCGTCCCATCTGGGTATAATAAAGGTATAATTTTATACTGCGGAAATCCTTCTCATCTCTTTTACCAATCTCATCAATCCAGTCTTTCTCCTGATCTTTGATATATTTATATAAATTTAAGAAATAGTCTTTTCGTGACGTTGTCCTCTTTTTTTCACCTTCGGCTCTGGTCATTTCCACAAACACTTTTTTCGGCGCTTTTCCCATGATTTTTTTGATTTCTTTGGCAATCAGCACCGTCTGCCAGGCCGCCCGTTTCACCGCCGGAGAAGCCACTCTATCTTCCAACAGATTTGCATAAGTAATAGAGGCGAGTTCTTTTTCCCCTTGATTATTTTCCTCATCTACAGCTCTCCCAAAAGTATAGCGCTGGCTCAGCAGTTGCATCAGATTATCATTTGTAGCGCGAAGAGCCGAAATAATCGTGTAAATTTCTCCGGTTTGTGTATCCGCCCCTTCAATCTCACTTAAAAACTCTCTGGATAAGCGTCCCCAGCCCTGGTAGCGCAGGCCGGCAATCTTTCTCAGTTGTTCATCGCTGATAATTTCCTGAGCGTAATTCTGCCGAACGATGCCTTTAATCATTTTAATCTCATCGCCATACACAGTAATCCAGCAAATTATCCGCTCTATCATCTGCTGCGTCTGATATTTGTCCGCATTCTCTCCAAATATTTTTCGAAAGTCATGATAGGAAATCAGACCGGATTTTATTGTAGCATCAATACCGGAAATCTGATCATTTTCAACATCCATTCCCTCCGCCTTCAGAAATTCCAATATATCCTTTCTCTTTACATGCTTCTTCTTTTTAAAAAGAGTGTCATACATCACCTGTTTGAGATCTACCGCCAGTTTTTCCCCTCCCACCCTGATATTATTTATCTCATTCCAAACCATATATTCTGAATAAAGAAGGGAGTTTTTCGGCAGCACGTCTTTTCCCACAAGATAAGTGCATTTATTCGTCATACGGCGGATAAATTTTTCTCCCGATTTATCAAAATCTATTTTTTCCCCAATATTCCAGGGCATGATAATACCTTTCTGCTTTCGTACTGCCCAAGCATTTTTATTTTTATGTGTATTTAACGGCCCCACATAATACGGGACACGAAATTCAAAAATGCTGATAATTTTTTCTTTTACACGAATCCCGTGTTCATCTGTCTCATTCAGAAACGGAAGATACGCCTGGGCGTTTTCCAATATTTCTTTCAGTTCAATTTCATTTACCTGATATGGTATTACTCCATTATCCTTTGTAACTTGAAGCGGGAGAAAGGACTCTGTATCCAGTTCTTTTAAAATATACAGTATGTCCTTATCCTGAGAATCCTGACAGTAATTGTTGATCATCTTCTTAATGTTCTTTTTCAGATCCTCATAAGTACATTTACGTACTTTTTTCTTTTTCCCATTTTGAGTCGTGAATCCTACATAGGAACAGTAATTGTCCTTCCCGGCTTTCTGGAAAAAGGCTCGATAAACCTCCTCATCAGCAGACTTTATAATCCTTTTTAATTTTTTTAAATCTTCCCCATGCTTTTCATAAGAAGCGACTTTCGCCACAGATAAATACGACTTTCCTTTGTATTCTCCGCCTTTTAATATGTCTGCCAGAATTGACCAATCATAGACTGCCTTTATCATGTCAACAACCACACCACGCTCCTGAAGAATCGGTTCGATTGCTGCACGCAGCTCGTCATATGGCTCTCCTGCAAAACTGACAGACGCTTTTTCTGCCTCTGACAGCGCAGCATCGCCGAACAAATCTGCCAGCTTTACTGTCAGACCGCACATCAATCCGATCACCGCTTTTAACTGCCGGTCAGTCTTATCACATCCCAACAATTTCATCACTTTAGAATTTTTATCTTTTTTACTTTGATTTTTATCTTTTAAGACATCCTCCAGCTCCTGCGGGGATGGGCATTCTATGTCAATTTCCAGTTCATCCGACAAGCAGATTTTCAGTCTCTCAAAAACAGAAGAAAAAGATATGGCATTCTCTACTGAGCCGGCAAACAAAAAGTGACCTCTATGCTTAACCAAGTGATGCAGCGCAATATAGACAAGCCGGACATCAAAAGGCTTCTTCTGCGTTATCAAAGCTTTCCGAAGGTGATAAATGGTGGGATAATCTTTATAAAAATCCATATCTGTATATCCTTCGTCATTAAATAAAGAATAGATCTGTCTTTCGGCTTTGTCTTCCGGCCAAAGCATGCTGTCCTTCAGACGCTGATAAAATCCAGAATCCACCTTGCAAATTTCCTCAGCGAAAAGCTCCTGCAAAAGCTCTGTTCTCCATTTTCTTCTGCTCAGTCTTCTTCTGTTTGTTCTCAGAACTCTTCGCCCTTCCGCAGTCTGCGCCGCATCAAACAACCTGCTGCCCCACATAGCTCTTTTGCGGAAATCCAATACATGATAGCTTTCATCTGTCACTGCATAGCCTACAGACTCCGTCCCCACATCAAATCCTAAATAATAATCTCCTTCATACTTTTCCATAGCTTTTATCCCCTTTTGTGTTTTTAACTGTTTTTCTATTGACATTTATTGTTTCTTCTTTTATACTTTACTCAACTCAAATGATCGTCATCATATGGGTTTACACTACAAGTTCAAATAAAAATTTATTCTAATCGTTCTTCGGAACCTTCCCACGTGTGTGGGATTTTTTTTACCTTATCCCGTATTTCCCCTTTGGCATTCTTGTTTCAGTATATCATACATGATTTCATTTTTACATATATCCCATTTAAGCATTTGTATATACACCGCACCGGATCAACGTTCTGAGATTCCGCAGCCTGTCTTGCCGTATTTCTAAATACCTCACTGCTTAATTAAAAAATACAAATCAGCATGGAAAAAGGCTGCCCTGCCTTCATCATGCAGATGGAGACCGCGCCCTTTTTCCTAACTCATTTTTATGCTTATGCGCTCTGTCTTCTGCGCTCTTTCAGCTCCTCTTCCATAGTAGTCAGCGTTTTCTTATCCAGATTATATACCAGCGCCAGCCCCACAAACTGAAGAATTGCACTTATCAGATAGAGCACTGCCACCAGATAGCGCATTCTCAGCGCCACATCATACGTCTGATTGCCGCCGTTTGCTTCCACATATCCCAGCGCCGCCATAAATACCAGCGCCAAAGAGGGTCCGCATCCCTGGGCCAGCTTCCTGAAAAAGGAATGCAGAGAATAAATAGTACCCTCCTCCCGGTCACCATGCTTCCACTCGTTATAGTCTATAGCGTCCCCCATCATGGACCAGGATACAGTGGAGTAAATTCCCATGCCAAGACTATTCACCAGCTGGCAAGCCACCCAAAGGGCAATCCCCTGAGTGTTGGGCGTGATAGGCAAAATCACCATGAGAGCGCAGGCCACCAGAGAAAATACCGCCCCCACAGTAGCAATTTCTTTTTTGCCGTATTTTACCACCATCTTTCTTGCCAAAGGAGTGAACAGCACAATCGGTATCATGGCGAACATGGATACAAGTCCTGAAATCTGTACATTATGGAAATAAGACTGCCACATTACAGTGTTGGCTGCAGTTGCTCCCTGCATTCCAAGAAACATTCCCATAGCCGCCAGAGTCGCTCCCACTGCCGGCCGGTTTTTCAGGAAGTTTCCTACCGCCTTGAGAACATTAAATTTCTTCTTTTCTTCACTGACCTTCACATTGCTCTCAACCCGGATTACCGTATTGCGGATCATAAACTGGAATGCAAGAAAACCAAGCACCCCCATAACCAGAGCTGCAATAAATACGCGTGTACCCACAATGTTGTTGTTATTGTCATAGATCAGCAGGGGAAGCAGCGCCATCGTAGCCATCTGCCCCACCAGAGAGCCCACGCTCCTCCATGCGGACAAAGAAGCGCGGTCACCGGGTTCATCTGAGATCAGAGACAGCAGGGAACCGTAGGGAACATTTGCCACTGTATAAAAGGCATCCCACAAAACATAACCGCACACAAAGATAATATTCTTTGCCATGGCCGGCGCATTAGGTAGCGGAACAAAGCACAGCGCCCCCGCAACCAAAAGCCCCAGGGAGCCAAGCCAGATGTAAGCCAGAAATTTATTTCTCTTATATTTGCGTTTATCCGAATCCACCACAGAGCCGATCAACGGATCATTGATGGCATCCCAGACCTGGCAGATCAGGAACAGTCCCGCATAAAGAATAGAATCCATCTGCATGAACTGGGTCCAGAAGATAGCCATCGTGCTCTTAAGCGCAAAGCTCATGTTACACCCAAAATCTCCCGCAGCATAAGCGAGATTATCGCGCATGCTGAACTTTCTGTATGCGCCGCCCCCCGTCGAAGACATTTTAACGTTTTTTCCCATATGATTATCCTTTCAAAATTAACTCTTCCTGATCTTGTTGAGCTGACGGTTAATCTCTAGAATTTCTTCCTTTGTAATACTTTTTCCTCCGGCCATTCCCATCATGGACAGCAGGCGCTTAACCGTGAAGCCCGACATCATCTTCATCATTCCCTCGCTCATCTTAAATCCTGCAACTTCCGCATCCCCATCGTCCCCGTTCTTCATTTTACTCATCAAGCCAGCGCTGAAGGACGCCACAAACTGCTGCCCCTCAGCCGTTGACATAATATCGGAGAGCTTGTCGTTAATGGAAAAATACCCTTCCGGCATATCGATCTCAAACCAGTTGATTACATCACCGGTTTCCTTCATGCGGTAATCCTCGTTGAAGACATCCACTTTGCGGATCACGCTCTCATCCCTGCATTCCCCTGCCTTCGCCTCTATTTTACTTTCCCCGGCATTGGGTACGTCAAAGTAAAAGAAATGCTCATCCGATGCCTTGCTGCCAATGCTCTCTCCGTTGACGAACAACTCCACCTGCGGCTGATTGGAATAAACCGTTATCTTCGTTACATCCTCCACACGATCCACATAGCGCTTTCCGCAGATATGTACGAAGGGTTCATCCGAAAGCCATGCCTTATAAGCATAAAAAGAGTCCTTCTTATACTTTCTGTCAAAGGTCACCAAGCCTTTATGGTTCATCCCATCCTCGCCGCCTTCGGCTCTGGCATCCGCCGCAAAATCAAACATATTCCATACATGAGTCGCCCAGATAAAAGGCCTGGTAAAGAGCTGCTTGATCAACTCCTCATGGTAATATGCCTGATATTCTTCCGTATAGTCTCCCTGCTCCGGATTGGAGGTATGCCAGTTGAGAGCCTCGCATCCATACTCGCTCATTCCAATTGGGATATTGGGATACTTTGCGTGAAAATGATCAAAAAATTCTCCGTTCATGGAGGTATCGCCGCCATACCACCCATAATAGTGATTATAAGAGATTACGTCCGGTATCTGCAGATAAGCCGCATCTATACTACACATGGATACAACCGCTATGGTGGTTAGTCTGGTAGAATCCATCTGATGGGCAAGATCATTCAGAATCCTGTGATTTTCAATCAAATCCGGATCCTCCTCTCCGCCCATGGTAATCTCGTTGGAAAGCCCCCACACAACAATACTTGGATGATTGTAATTCTGTGTAATCAGCTCCTTCATCTGAGATATGGTGTTTTCTCTTCCCCCAGGCATATGTCTGGAAATATAAGGGATTTCTGCCCAGACCACCAGTCCCTTCTCATCGCACAAATCATAAAAATACTGGTCATGCTGATAATGGGCCAGACGTATGGTATTGGCCCCCATTTCCGTGATCAGATCAATATCTTCCTCATGGTCCCTTTTGTTGAGCGCATTACCAATCTTAGGGCGATCCTGATGGCGGGATACGCCGCGAAGCGGGTATTCCTCTCCATTCAGAATAAATCCTCTCTCAGGATCAATCCGGAAACTGCGGCAGCCGAAGCGGATACTTCTCTCATCCAGAGTTCCTTCATTCCCCTTCAGCACGGCCTTCAGCGTATACAGATGGGGATCCTTTCTTGCATTCCACAAATGAACCTCCGGGATTTCAAGCTCCGCTGTCGGGGAAGAAGCGTCCACCGTCGCCTCCGCCACCGTTGCGCCGCCGTCACAGACGGAAAATGTGATCTTCTCACCGCCGGAAATACCGGTCACATAGGCGCATGCCTTTACCAAGGCGGCGCTTCCTCTGATTTCCGGCGTTGCCGTGATCCCCGGCCCCCCAAAATAATCCAGGTCAAACCGCGTACGGTTAACAGTCAAAAGATTTACATTTCGATATAACCCTCCATAGAAGGTAAAATCCGCCATTTGAGGATATACATAATCGTTTGGCGCATTATCCACAGCCACTGCGATTTCATTGTCTTCCTTCAGCAGCTCTGTGATATTGACACGCCAGGTAGAGTATCCCCCATCATGATGTGCGGCGGCTTTGCCGTTTACATAAACGTCAGCGGAAGAATTTGCTCCCTCAAATTCCAGATAGATTTCCTTTTCTCCCGCTTCCTCCGGCATCTTCAATCGTTTCACATAAAAGCAGGTTCCGCGGTAGTAATCGTTTCCTCCATCCTGACCATCCGTTCCGTTCCAGGTGTGGGGAAGATCTACCTCCTCCCATACCCCCTGTTCCAGTGCAGAATACTTTTCGGAAATAGAAATACTGTCCTTGGTAAACTGCCAGCCCTGGTTCCAGTTTGTTCTTACCATTGGGTCTTGTCCTCCTTCCCATTACTAACAAAAATAATTAAGATAATATTCATATTATATCATCCTCTTGTTCATTCTGCTTGTACTATTCCTATTGAATTTGGATTATTTTTATGTTATTTTAATTATATACAAAGATAATCATGTTTTATACAGGTATGACGCCACGAGCACATGCTGCCGTCATTTCATTCCTGACATACGACGAGGTTTTGCCATGACATTTAATATCCCTATCAAAGAGGCTTTCCCCTTTATCCGTCAGATCATTTCCGACACGTTTATGACCGACGCCTGGTACATATCTGCTCCCTATGACGATCTGAAAAAGGTGGACCGGGGTTTTCGGCAGATGCTTTTACAGAAGAATGACATTGTCGATATGCTGGACCGAGCAAAAAATATGGTAAAGGAACCCCATTTATTTATCATCCACAGCGCTCTGGAATTTTACAATATCACCGCTTTAATTCCCTGTGAAAACAATCCCGATTTCATCTCTCTGGGACCATTCCGGGACCGGGAGATCACCGATCAGGATTTCAGTCGTATTGTCCAGACACATCATTTTCCCGTAAAGTATCTGGATGTCATGCGGCATTTTTATTACAGTCTCCCCACTGCAGACCCACAAAACATGGCGACTGCCTTCCGCCATCTTCTGTCTGCCTTTCTTCCCGAGTTTGAGAAAATATCCCCGGAATACATCAGCTTTTCCGGAAATCAGAAGGCAGAGCCTTCTCCCGTTCCAAATGACGATCACGTATACTCTTTTACGGCGGATGAAGCTGAAGCCTACTGTAATTATCTGGAAAATTTCATTTCCTCGCTGCTTCGGGGAAAAACGGAGGAAGCCGCCGATAAACTAAAGCTTCTTTTGGATTACCTTGGCTACAGCTCCAGCATGCCGCCGAATCAGATGCGCAAAACAGCCGACTTCATCAATTCTTTCTGCTGCAGCCGCATGCTTGCCACCCGGATTCACCCTGTTTTCATTGCAAACTGTCATACCACATATGAATACCGCATTGATACGGCAGAATACCAGCAGCTTTTACGTCTTCCTTATGAAATCTGCAGAAAATACTGCCTTATGGTGAAAAATTATAGTCTTCCGGAGTATTCAAGCCTTATCTGCAACATTATGAATTATGTCACAGTACATATTTCTGAAGATCTCAATCTTTCTGCAATAGCAGCATACTTTCACAAAAATCCTTCCTATATCTCAGGGCGGTTCCGTCAGGAGACCGGAGAAAGCCTTACTGATTTTGTCCAAAAGGAGAGAATGCAGACAGCCATCCGATTCTTCAATACCACAAATATGTCCGTGGCGGAGGTGGCCGGAAATGTGGGAATTCAGGATTTTGCCTATTTCTCCAGAATATTCAAAAAGCATATCGGCTGTTCTCCAAGTCAGTACAAAAAAATGGTAAACCCAGGACATCTACTGTAAAAACACCTTCATCTGGGGAAAAAGGCATCCTCTGTACGGCGGACTCACTCGTTACGGGACAATGACGTCTGTTCTTGACGGACGATGGACAACATGCTATAGTTACCTTGTATCAAACAGCAGAAAGTTCACATGGAGCGATTTTGCTGTCAATCATTAATACCGCTAGGGGAGCGCATCGCTGAGATTGAATCTGAATACAGATTCTGACCCTCACTACTTGAACCGGGTAATACCGGCGGAAGGAAGCAAAAAAGTTCCTGCAGTTATGCAGGAACCCGATGTTGTCCCTCCTTGCGAACACAAAGGAGGATTTTTTATGTCTATTGTCACACCGGATGGCGGTCTCACCTGGTTGGGATACGCATTGTCCATCATCGCGGCTATCGTATTGATCCTTGGCGCAGGTTTTCTGCGCGGGAAGACTGATTCTGGCAGAAAGCCATCCACAAAACAGCTGATTTTCTGCGGCGTTGCCATAGCCCTGGCCTATGTCGCCTCTTATCTGAAGCTTTTCAATCTGCCCTTCGGCGGCTCCGTGACGCTGTTCAGTATGCTCTTTATCTGCCTGATCGGAAACTGGTACGGACCAAAGGCGGGGATTATGACCGGACTGGCCTTCGGAATTCTGCAGTTTTTACAGGAGCCTTACGTCCTGAGCCTCTTCCAGGTTTGCTGCGATTACATACTGGCATTCGGCGCCCTGGGACTGGCCGGACTGTTCTGGAAGTCCAAAAACGGACTGGTAAAAGGGTACATACTGGGGATCCTGGCCCGAGGCGCCTTTCACACGCTGGGAGGGTATCTGTATTGGATGGATTATATGCCGGATAACTTTCCACAAGCTCTGGCTTCTCTGTATCCCATTATCTATAACTATTCCTACATACTGGCAGAGGGAATTTTGACCATTAT
>ERZ1643251.2174-NODE-2174-length-20494-cov-21.282157_pt1 | contig 20494 bp, 15 predicted proteins | sample MGYA00579261_ERZ1643251 | MGnify/ENA primary metagenome ERZ1643251 (study PRJEB29033, sample SAMEA4952267) | chicken gut metagenome | biome: Broiler Chicken; feature: Gastrointestinal Tract; material: Caecum | place: Ireland | collected 2018 | study: Broiler... | reverse complement strand
TTAATATCTTTTTCATCTATTGCTACTATTTTTCCATAAAACTTTTCACACTATCTTTCTAATAAGTTACTTAAAGTATATCATAAATCACTAAAAAAACAAGAGAAAAGAAAGCATTATTTCCTTCTTTAATTTACTTTTGAATCTTTAAAGTTTCCATCTTAACTAAATCACCATCTTCTGTAAACAACATACCAGCTACATCATAATAATATCCACTAGTATAATAAAGCTTAATTTCATTATTTTCAGTGACAATAATTTCTTCTTCTTCTAAAGCTTTAGGATCATCAGAATCAGTAAGTGCTGCTACAAAATAGTAACTATTATTTCCCCCACCAATATAATCACAATCAATACTAATATAGCTACCCTTATCTTCAGTAAGTATCTTCATATCTTTAACTTCTGAAGAAATAGTTAAATTAAGAACAAAGTCTTTCTTAACAGCAATTTCATTATCTTGATCAAAAACTACAATAGAAAAATAGTAAGTTCCTGCATCAGTAAATGTATATTCAAAATCTGAACTCTTATTAGCAGTTACTTCATCGCCACCAATAACTGGAAATCCCCTTCCACCAATAGGGCTAAGTTCATCTCCTGTAATCTCATTTTTACTAATGATATAGCGAATTCTACCACTCATATCTATTTTAGATGTAACTTTAAGCGTCGTATCCCAACCAAGCTCTATATTTTTATTAGAAGCAGTTGAAGTTTTTCCTTCAATCAAAGTTCCAGTTTCACTAAACAATCCACTAACACTAAAATCTAAAGTTATTTTACTATCCTCTACATTTACATCTGTCTTATTATCATTAGAAGTTACTGTTTCTCTATCTCCTTTTACTTTAACTTTTAATATTGCTTTTCCTTCATTATCCGAAGAATCTTTAATTGTATAGATAACTTCATAATCCCCAGGAGTTGCTAAATCGACATTATTTAGAACAACAATATCCTCTACATTTAATTCATCATAATTATCTTTAACTGAGGTAATATAAGAACTAGGATCAATCTTTTCATTTTTATCTACAACAAGTGCTGTTTCACTTAAACTAATTTCTGGAGCAACACGATCGATCACATTTACACGGAAAGTCTTCTCAAAAGTTTCTCCTTCATATTCAATCTTTACATTAACATCTTGTTTTCCAAGTGTTTTCACTTCACTAATTATATAAACTACATCTTTATTTTTAAACTTACAGCCTTTATCATTACAAATAACATCTTGTTCAACTAAATCATTCAAAGTATAATCATCATAATCTAATATTTCTACTTCCTTAAATGAAAATGTATCACCTTGAAACAAAGGCATCAAGAAAAATCCGCCTACAGCAAGAACTAGGACAACCAAAAAGAACCCTATCCAACCAATCCATTTTTTCATAAACATCACTCTCTAACAAAAGTATATCATAATTTTTAAAAAAAACAAGAAAAAAGAAAGCTTATTCTTCTTTGCTTTCTTCTTCCTCTATTTGTTCATCAGTAGTTGAAGCTTCTTCCTCTTCATTTATTTCTACATCTTCGGTATTTTCTACAGAAGTTGCATCTGCCTCTTCAACTCCCGCTTCTTCTCCATCTTCCATAAGTTTATCTTCTAAGAATTCAGAAGCATCATCTTCCATAAATTCCTTTTCAAGATAAATATCAATGTCACTATATTCTTTAGCACCTGTTCCAGCTGGAATAAGTTTACCAATAATAACATTCTCTTTTAAGCCACGTAAGTAATCTACTTTACCACGAATTGCAGCATCAGTAAGTACTCTAGTAGTTTCTTGGAATGATGCAGCAGATAAATAACTATCTGTTTCAAGTGAAGATTTTGTAATACCAAGCATAATTGGTCTACCTGTTGCAGGAACTCCACCACGAAGGATTACTGGTTTATTTCCTTCTGTAAATTCTCTTAGTGAAACAGTTAAACCTTCTACAAAGTCAGTATCACCAGAATCAACTACACGAACTTTATTAATCATTCTCTTAACAATAATTTCAATATGTTTATCATTAATATCAACACCTTGAAGTTTATATACAGATTGAATTTCTTTTAAGATATATTCTTGTGCTGTAAGTGGATCAGTAACAGCAAGTAATTCTTTTGGTGCAATAGAACCTTCAGTAAGTTTTTCACCAGCTTGAACCATATCTCCAACTTCAACACGAAGTTTTGTATTGTAGTTAGTTATATGTTCTCTGATACCTGCTTCATTTTCCACAACAACTTTATGTTTACCATTTTGTTCTTCAATTGATATAACTTTACCATTAATTTCAGAAATAGTTGCTTTATACTTAGGAGTACGAGCTTCAAATAACTCTTCAACTCTTGGTAGACCTTGAGTGATATCGTCTCCTCCAGCAACACCTCCAGTATGGAATGTACGCATAGTAAGCTGTGTACCAGGTTCACCAATTGATTGAGCAGCCATAATACCAACAGCCTCTCCAGTCTCAACAAGGTTACCTGTAGCAAGGTTACGTCCATAACATTTTTGACATACACCATTTTGTGTACGACAAGTTAGAACACTTCTAATTTCAACCTTCTTAACACCAGCTTTAGCTATTTTAGCCGCAATATTTTCAGTAATCAATTCATCTTTATCAACGATAACTTCTTTAGTTTCAGGATGAATTACTTTCTTAGCAGTATATCTTCCTAAAATACGTTCTTGTAATGATTCGATAACAGAACCATCTTTATCATTTAATAAGTCATAAACTTCAACACCTGCGATAGCACCACAATCAAATTCTTTAACGATAATATCTTGAGCAACATCAACAAGACGTCTAGTTAAATATCCAGAGTCAGCTGTACGTAAAGCAGTATCGGCAGACCCTTTTCTAGAACCATGAGTTGATAAGAAGAATTCAGATACATCTAATCCTTCAATGAAACATGAAGTAATCGGAATTTCAACCGTTGAACCATCTGGCTTAGCCATAAGCCCACGCATACCAGCAAGTTGTGTAAAGTTTGAAATAGATCCACGAGCATTAGAGTTCATCATCATGAAGATTGGATTATCAAAATCATCTTTAGAAATTGCTTGTAACTCTTTCTTAACCTCATCATTAGCTTCCGTCCAAATTTCAATAACACTATTATAACGTTCAGCATCAGTAATAAGACCACGTTTAAATTGTTTATTTACTTTTTCAACTTTTTCTTTGGCGTTAGCAATAATTTCAGGCTTTTTCTCACTACGAACAATATCCGCAACAGATACTGTAATACCTGCTACAGTTGAATATTTAAATCCTAAATCTTTTAATTTATCAAGCATAATAGAAGTTTCAGTTGTTTTATATCTCTTAAATACTTGAGCAATAATCCATTCCAAAGTCTTTTTAACAAAAGGTTTAGGCATTTCTATTTTTTTAACTTCCTCTGGAATATTAGCACCCATTGGAATAAAGTATTTACTTGGAGTAATACCTTCAATATTTTCCTTAGTTCCTTCATTAACATAAGGGAATGAATCTGGTAGGATTTCATTAAATATAATCTTACCTACTGTTGTAACTAAATATTTATCTTGTTGTTCTTCGGTAAATAATTTATATTTAAATGATCTAACAGGGATAACAATTCTTGTATGTAAAGTTATTTCTCTACGTTCATAAGCCATTAAAGCTTCATTAGGATTCTTATAAACCTTAGCTTCATTCTCTTCCCCAGCTTTTTCAATAGTTAAATAACAGTTTCCTAAAACCATGTCTTGAGATGGAGTAACAATTGGTTTTCCATCTTTTGGATTTAAGATATTGCTAGCAGATAACATAAGAATTCTTGCTTCTGCTTTAGCTTCCTCAGATAACGGAATATGAACTGCCATTTGATCTCCATCGAAATCGGCATTAAATCCAGTACAAACAAGTGGGTGTAAACGAATGGCTTTTCCACCAACTAATTTTGGTTCGAAAGCTTGAATACCAAGTCTATGTAAAGTTGGCGCACGGTTAAGCAACACTGGATGTTCGGTAATAACATCTTCAACAATATCCCATACGCATTCATCACGAGTATCAATTAATTTTTTAGCTCCCTTAATGTTATGAGCAAGACCTGCTTCAACAAGTCCATGAATAACATGAGGCTTAAATAGTTCAAGAGCCATTTCTTTTGGAATACCACATTGATACATTTTAAGATTTGGACCAACAACGATAACACTACGTCCAGAATAGTCTACTCTCTTACCAAGTAAGTTTTGACGGAAACGTCCTTGTTTACCTTTAAGCATGCTAGATAAACTCTTAAGTGGACGATTTCCAGCAGCAGTAATACTTCTACCACGTCTTCCATTATCAAATAAACTATCTACTGCTTCCTGAAGCATTCTTTTTTCATTTTGAACAATAATAGTTGGTGCTCCAAGTTCAAGTAATTTTCTTAAACGATTATTACGATTAATAATACGACGATATAAATCATTTAAATCACTTGTAGCAAATCTTCCACCATCAAGTTGAATCATTGGTCTAAGTTCTGGTGGAATAACAGGAAGAACATTTAAAACCATCCATTCTGGTTTATTTCCAGATTCTTGGAATGCTACTAAACAATCCAAACGTTTAACTAAACGTACTCTTTTTTGTCCTGTAGCTCCTTCTAGTTCACTTCTAAGTTCTTCAACTTCTTTATCAATATCAACTCTTTTAAGTAATTCCTGGATAGCCTCAGCTCCCATTCCCACTTCAAAAGAATCTCCATATTTTTCACGATAAGCACGATATTCTTTATCAGATAAAGTTTGTTTTCTCTCAAGTGGAGCTTTTCCTGGATCAATAACAACATAACTAACAAAGTAAAGTACTTCTTCTAGATCTCTTGGACTCATATCTAAGACTAATCCCATTTTAGAAGGAACGCCTTTAAAGAACCAGATATGAGAGCATGGAGCAGCAAGTTCAATATGCCCCATTCTCTCTCTTCTAACTCTAGACTTAGTAACTTCTACCCCACAACGATCACAAATAACATTTTTGTATCTAAGTCTTTTATACTTACCACAAGAACACTCATAATCTTTAGTAGGTCCAAATATTTTTTCGCAGAAAAGTCCTCCACGTTCAGGTTTTAACGTACGATAATTGATTGTCTCAGGTTTTTCAACTTCACCATAAGACCAGCTTCTAATCTTTTCTGGAGAGGCTATCCCTATTTTAATTCCTTTAAAATTATTAACATCTATCATTCATTACACCTCTTCCCCATTATCTTCACTATTTTCTATTTCTTCATCTAACTCATCTTCGAACTCTTCTAATTCATCATCTTCATAGTCTTCGCTAGGCATCTCATCTACATCATTCTTAAGTTCAATTTCCCCATCACGAATACTAGCTTCTGCATCTATTTCTTCAATTTTTAAAGTATCTTCTTTATCTTCTTCTTCCTCTAATTCTTTAAATTCGATTACATTATCATCTTTATCAATAATTTGCATATCTAAACCTAAAGCTTGGAACTCTTTAATTAACACACGGAATGATTCAGGAACACCAGCTTGATTAACAGTCTTACCTTTAACCAAAGCTTCATATACTTTAACACGTCCAATAACATCATCCGCTTTAACGGTTAAGATTTCTTGAAGTACATGAGCAGCACCATAAGCATATAATGCCCAAACTTCCATTTCACCAAAACGTTGTCCACCAAATTGAGCTTTACCACCCAAAGGTTGTTGTGTTACAAGTGAATAAGGACCAGTAGCACGAGCATGTAGTTTATCATCAACCATGTGATGTAGTTTTAACATATACATAACACCAACGCTTATACGATGATCAAATGGTTCTCCTGTACGTCCATTATAAAGTACAGTTTTACCATCAGGTTCCATACCTGCAGCATCCATTTCTTCTCTTATATCTTCCCAAGTTGCACTGTCAAATACTGGAGTAGCATAATGGCATCCTTGAATCTTACCAGCCATACCTAAGTGTAACTCTAAGATTTGTCCAATATTCATACGAGATGGAACACCTAGTGGATTAAGCATTACATCTACTGGACGACCATCTGGCATGTATGGCATATCTTCTTCTGGTAAAACAAGAGAAATAACACCTTTATTACCATGACGACCAGACATTTTATCTCCAACTTGAATCTTACGTTTTTGAATAATATATACACGAATAACTTTTGATACACCTGCAGGAAGTTCATCAGAATTTTCTTTAGTATAAATCTTAACATCATGAACTATACCAGCAGCACCGTGTTCAACTCTAAGTGAAGTATCTCTTACTTCACGAGTCTTCTCACCAAATATTGCATGTAATAGTTTTTCTTCACTAGTGAGTTCTTGAACTCCTTTAGGAGTTACCTTACCAACTAAGATATCGCCCTCTTTTACTTCAGTACCAATTCTAACAATACCATTAGAATCTAGGTTTTTACGAGCTTCTTCACCAACATTAGGAATATCTCTAGTAATTTCCTCAGGACCAAGTTTTGTATCACGACAATCTATATCATAGTGATCAATATGTAGAGATGTATAAACATCATCTTTAACCAATCTTTCATTTAATATTACCGCATCTTCATAGTTATAACCATTAAATGTCATGAAAGCAACAGTCATATTCTTACCTAAAGCAAGTTCACCCTTCTCCGTTGAAGGTCCATCAGCGATAACTTCACCAGCATGAATTTTATCACCTTTTCTAACAATTGGATGATGATTTAGGGCAGTTGATGCATTAGTTCTTTCAAAATCAGCTAAATAATAAGTATCTTTACCCTTAGCATTCTTAACAATAATCTTCTTACCATCAGCATACTCTACTACACCATCAGCCTTAGCTACCACAGTAGAACCTGAATATTTTGCCGCAATATGTTCAACACCAGTACCAACAATTGGTGCTTCACTAACTAAAAGTGGTACAGCTTGACGTTGCATGTTAGCACCCATCAAAGTACGATTTGCATCATCATATTCAAGGAATGGAATACAACTTGTCGTAATAGCAACAATTTGACTAGGAGCAACGTCTACATAATTAACGTTCTCACGACGTACCATAACGTTATCACCATTTAAACGACAAAGAATCTCATCTTCAACAATTCTATTATTATCATCTAATTTAACAGTTGCTTGTGAAATATATAAATCAGCCTCTTCATCAGCTGTCATATAAACAACTTCATCAGTAACTTTACCATCAATTACTTTACGATATGGAGTCATAATAAATCCATATTCATTAATTTTAGCAAAACCAGCTAAAGAAGTAATCAAACCAATATTTTGTCCTTCTGGAGATTCGATTGGACAAATACGTCCATAGTGACTAGCATTAACGTCACGAACGTCCATTCCTGCACGATCTCTTGATAGTCCTCCAGGGCCAAGACTAGATAAACGTCTCTTATCTGTTAACTCAGCAATCGGATTAATTTGATCCATGAATTTAGAAAGCTGTGATGAACCAAAGAATTCTTTTAAAGCTGCTGTAACAGGTCTAATATTAATTAATGTCTTAGGAGTTACACTATCTATTTCTTGAGTAGTCATTCTCTCACGAATAACTCTCTCCATTCTAGACATACCAGTTCTGAATACATTTTGAATTAATTCTCCAACTTGACGAACACGTCTATTTCCTAAGTTATCAATCTCATCTGTATTTCCAATATTATCATGTAAATTTAAATAATAAGATACAGATGCATAAACATCAGGAATAGTAAGACGTCTAACATCAGTAGATGGATCATTACCAATAATTTTAATTACTTTTTCTGGATTTTCTTTATCGTATACTAAAACTTCTTGAATTTTATCATAATTATCAAGTTCTTCATTAATAATTGTCTTCTTTAAATTTCCACCATTTTCAAATAACGGACGAATTAATTCTCTAACTTCCTTAGTTACAACTGTCCCCTTTGGTACAACAATCTTTTTACCATCTTTAATATCTTCAGCTAAAGTACAACCAAGCAAACGATCTAAAACATTTAACTTTTTATTAAACTTATAACGCCCAACCTTAGCTAAATCATAACGGAATCGATCAAAGAATCTAGTTACTAATTGATTTTTACTACTATCAAGTGTAGCAGGCTCTCCTGGTCTTAACTTTTCATAAATTTCAATTAAAGCTTCATCCATATTTCTAGTACTATCTTTTTCAATAGTATTCACTAAATAATCATTTTCACCAAATACTTCATAAATATCTTCATCACTAGAAAGCCCTAAAGCTCTAAGGAAAGTAGTAATAGGTACTTTTCTTGTTCTATCAATTCTGACATACATAATATTACGAGCATCCATCTCGTATTCTAACCATGTACCTTTATTAGGAATTACTTCCCCACTAATAATTCTACGTCCATTTTTATCTATTTCTCTTTTAAAATAAATAGATGGACTACGCACTAATTGTGATACAATTACTCTTTCTGCCCCATTAATAATAAACGTTCCCGCATCAGTCATTAAAGGCATATCTCCAAGGAAAATCTCTTGTTCCTTAACTTCACCAGTTTCATGAATAAACACTCTAGCTTGAACCTTTAATGGCGCAGCATAGTTAACCATTCTTTCTTTTGCTTCTTTAATAGAATATCTAGGTGTATCAAAAGAATAATCACCAAACTCTACGGAAATATTTCCTGTAAAAGACTCAACTGGAAATAAATCCTCAAATACTTCTTTAATTCCTACCTCTAAAAACTCTTGATAGGATTTCTTTTGAATTTCAAGCAAATCTTGTAATTCCATAGTGTTACGAGAAACAGAAAAACTTCTTCTTTCTCTGTGATCTCCAAATTTTTCAACTTTATAAGCCACGTGCTTCACCCCAATATCTAATTTTTTAGTGCTCTTTTAAAGAAAAAAACAAATACGTCACCAATTTAAAATTTTAGCAAAACTAAAGTCTATTGTCAACAACTTTTGCAGCAAAACACATAAAAACCTTTATTTTTTTCTTTAACTTCTACCCTATAGGTATCCAAAAGTACCTTTATTATACTTTTTGCTCCTTGATCTTTCCTAATCACAGCCCAAACTTCTCCATCAGGATTTAAATGTTTTTGAGCATCAACCAAAATATTCATAACAACTTCTTTTCCCGCTCGAATAGGAGGATTAGTAATAATAAGATCAAACGCGCCTTCCACATTTTCATATATGTTACTCTCTTTAAAAGAGACACTAGCCTGATTTAATTTAGCATTTTTTTGAGCTAAATCTAAAGCACGTAAATTAACATCGACTCCCACACCAGATATCTTTAGCTCTCTAGCAAGTATAATCGATAGAAAACCATACCCACATCCAACATCCAAAAAAGACTTAATATCTTTTTTATTTTTTAAATAAGTTTCTATTAAAGTAATACTACCAAAATCTATTTTATTTTTTGAAAAAACTCCATTATCACTTAAAAATTCATAACAATTGGAGCCATAAGTATACTTAATGACCCTAACTTCACTCTTCAGCTCCTTGTTATTTGTAAAATATTGATTCAAATAAATGCACCCTTTTTGTAACTTAAGTATACCAAAATTAAAAAAATAGTCAAGTAAAACTTAAACTATTTTAATAAGAAATTTGAAAGTCCATAACTTTATTTTCATAAATAACAAATCTATTTTGCTCTGAATCTGTAATATAATAAATAGCTTGATCATTATTCTCTTTTCTAGAATAACCTATGATAGTCGAAGGAATATAATCATATATCTCTTCCTGATGATTATAAAAATCTTGTCTATCTGCATACCTTTCTCTAGTATCTAAATACAACATATTATATGCTCGCTCATTATCTAAGAAAAGTAAATCTCGAAAAATATTAAGATAAGTAACCAGAACCATTTCTTCTGTAGTTTCCACTTGAGTATAAGAATTATATTCTAGTTCTTTTTCTACTAACTCATAATTTCTAGCATATTCTTCAATATCAATATCATCTTCTAATAAGGTTATAGAATAGTGTCTTGTATTTTTATCTACAATAACTAAAAAATTAACAGAATCATAATATAAAGAAGTATTTTCTATAAAATCTACATCCTCTAAATAACCACTTACAAAATAATAGGTAACAACACTTTGAGCATTATAATAAATTTCCATAGGAGTATATGATGCAGAAGTATAATTACTTCTAACAATATCAAATACATTATTTGCTTGTATTCCCATTTCCTCTTTATAATCTAGATCAAGCAAATCTAAAACATTAGCAGTATTTTGACTAACAATTTCTAGATAATAATCATTGATAATTCTTGATACTGTAAAAAACTCATTATAATCATTTAAAGGAGAAATGTCAGTAGAAAAAACATCTTCAGTATTACCAGGATTTGTAGGTTCATTCGTTGGATCATTAGGATTATCACTAGGATCATCTCCAGTACTAACAAATAAACTCCAAACAACAGCGATAATAGCGATCAAAATTAATATACCAAAAACAATAAATAAAACTTTCTTTTGATATTGATTCATGATTTATCATCCCTTCTAATAACTACAACCATTATTAACAAATTCTAAATACTCATCGACATTTGCACTTGCTCTCGCTGGACAAACAGTAGATTCATTTGCTGGACTCTCAAAATTTTGACAGAAAGTATTAGCAATATCATATGCTGAATAATTCCCTGTAATATATTTATAAGTAAGTGCATAAGAATCATACTGTAATTCCTGTAACAAATATTCAAGCTGAACATTTAAAGAAGCAATAGATTGGTTTTTCTCTTTAGCCAAATCATATAGTCCCGCTTTTCTACCTGAAGATGTCCATTGAATGAGACCGTAACCAGCTCGATCATTAACAAATAAATCTCTAGCATAAGCCCCACTATCTACACCAGCAGTATACCCTTCGTCACTACCAAATCCTCTAATCTCAGTATGAACACAAAATCCATAATCTCTACCATTAATCTTACAACATTGATCCTCTTCATAACAATTTTCTAAATTATTAGTCCTAAATCCTCCTTCTGCATCAATATTTACCATCATACCTGCAACAGCATTCTTAGAATATCCAGCATTCAAGAGTGAATTACATACAAGCGCTTTATTTTCTTCTGCAGTACCTCCCGAACCAATATCACCTAAATTATGTGATTCAACTGGTCTAGGATTTTCTGGATCAACATAATCAAGTGGATCAACAGGAACATCATTTACAATTACTTCAAAGTGTAAATGACACCCACTTCCAACACCAGTATTTCCGATTAAGCCAATCATTTGTCCCTGTCTTACTGTATCTCCAACACTTACTGTATAAGAACCATACTGCATATGTTGATATAATGTTTCTACACCATCACCATGATCAATAATCACATATGTACCTCTTGCTCCCCCATCATCAGTAACTTTAGTAACCGTTCCTGAGCGAGAAGCAATAACAATATCTCCACAAGAACCACCGTTTTTAGAAATATCAATACCTTTATGATTAGTAGAAGCACCTTCAATACCCGTATTTCTTCTACCAAAATTAGATGTAACAACAGTACTAGTTGGTTCTCCACCATAAATATTGCCCTCTGTTGCATCATGACTTCCAACTGGCCACCAATAAGCTGTATTTTCAGTCAAACTATAATAAGTACAATAACTAGTTAAATTATAAAGCTGATAATTACCACTCAAGGTATTATCCAAATTATTGACAATAATGTTATATATATTTCGATAATCCTCATTACCATAATGAAGTCCCTCAGACGTATCATAACTAAGTATATCATCTTCTGATAAACCCAAATCAATATAAATTAAATTACTTAACCCTGAACCATTAATCAACTCTTGCATTCTCGTGTTAAATGCATTAATCATTTCATTACTAACATTCGCCGCCAAATCATCAAGAACAGGACCAACAGAAACAATATAAATATTGTGCTCTCTCCAATCTCCTACTGCTAAATCATAATATCTTTGATAATAACTTTCTACATTTCCTAAATCATTAACCCCTAACCAAATAACAATATTATAACTAGCATTATCTCTCATTAAACCATTAATCCCATTAATACCACCTGTTGTACTATTAGTATTACTCCCAAACGTTCCATTACCAATTAACCAATTATAGCCAAGACCTACCCCATATATTGTATTTCGGTCATTAGTTACTCCTGCTATTTGCATACCTCGAGTTCTAGAATCACCTAAAAATAAAGTCTCACGATATACGCTTTCACTCTCTTCCTCATCTGAATTATCTTCTTCAGAAGAATTATAAACAGAATTTAAGATTTGTGAATATGTATTGCCTTCGCTAGCTAAGGAATTAAATTCTTCTAAAACAGATTCATCCATATTTAAACTATTTCCCCTTGACATCGTACTAATAGTTGAACGATAAGAAGAAGAAATATACAAATAATTACTAATCTCATTATATAAAGTAGTTAAAGATTCTGTATCTACTCCATCAAATATATTTTCTTCATCACTTTCTTCATATTCAGGATATAAATCACATACTCTTACTTCAACATTTTTATCACTACTATTATATCCACCATAACTAAGAGCATTAGTTTTTAAAACAATCATCAAAGCTTTAATCGCTTCATCAGAATACTTTCCATCTCTTGTATAAAGATAAGTCATATTAACTACAAAATCAGCTAAATCATAGGTACCTAGTTCAGTAGCATCACTACTATTTTGATAACAATCTAATAAGGTTACTTTAGTTTCATTATAATTACACAAAGCATCATAATACCCCATAGTACTTTCGTATTCTGCTGCTCCTCCACCAAAAATAACAATAAAGATGAGAAGAAAAAAAGCAACTCCAGCACCACTAATAATAATTGGTATTTTATATCTATTCCATACTTTTTTTAAACCTTCTCCTAAGATATCTCCTTCACCTTTAGGTTGATTATCTTGATTATTATTAGAATCATCAATATTATCTGGTGGTAAATCACTAGGTGGAGGTGTAGTTCCATAATCAGTATCACTTGATGCTTCAGCATTTTCTATAGAATCAGAAGACCCTTCTCCCCCACTAACCTCTGGCAAATCTTCTCCATCATCTTGATTAAGCAAATTTTGAAATTGAGTATTTTTACGTATTGGCATATTAGGTATAGCTTGCTCATCGGTTGCACCAACTCTTTTACTTGCATCTCCAATACCTTTAACAGTATTACCAACATTACCAGCTCCAGCAAGAGAGTCTCCTGCTGTCTTTGCCGCATTTGCTCCAGCACTAGCTCCTTTAGAACCAGCCAAATCAATTGCTTTATTAGCAGCATCAGTTATACCTGTATCATTTAACCCCTTTGTAAGTTGTTGTACACCTGGAACTTGATCAGCTACCTCTGCTACTTTACCTGTTGTTTTATCGATAGCATCTCCCACAACTGGAGCTTTTTTTGCAGCATCATAAGCCATCCCTCCAACACCTGGAGCAAAATACTGTGCTGCTCCTTTAGCCGCCGTATCGACAACTTTTTTTGTATCAGAATGATCTTCTTGATTATTTTCTGAACTTTGAGGGCGATTAGGATTATACTGATAAGCATTATTATTTTCATTTTGATTAACTTGATTCTGATCTTCTCTCATCTACTTCACCCTCTCAACTATTAAAATTATAACATAAACAAATTAAAAAAAAAAGAATTATAAAATACACGAATTAGAAACTTTAACATAAATTATTAGTGAGAATACATGAAAGGGTGAATATTATGAATAATTGTGAAAATAACTCTGGCAACTGCATCAATGAAATATTAAGTGTTATTTTAGTTCTCCAACAAAATGCTTGTCCTGAAACTTGCTTAGATGCATGTGATCGTCCTGTTTTAGGTGGAGGACCAAACTGCTTAGTATGTAATACTAGACCAGTAATGCTTTATACTTGTTGTGGTAATGGCGTACCTTGGAGCATGCCAACAACTAAAGATACAACTGTATCATGTGCGGGAACTACTAGCACCACTTGCTCTAGTGTCTTTAGAGTAGAAAAAATTGAAGGAAACTGCTGTACATTTAGAGTACTTGCTGATAACCCAGATACAACGAGTCTAAATCCATATGTTGCTACCAATTCTTTCTTTACCATGGATTGCAGCTGCCTATGCTCTATAAGATGCTTATCTGATACTTTTGTTGATTGTGTTTGTTAAATCTAGAACTGTGTAAAAGCAGTTCTTTTTTATTGTAATACACAACACTTTTTATCCCCACTATCCAATTTTATCTTAATTTTATCTTGTCAATATATTGTTCCTTATATTTTTCTAAACACTCATCTACATTAAACCAATATACACTTGTAAGTATTCCATCTGATGGATCAATTTCAGTTCTCTCAAGTATCCCACCTAACGCTTGCATTGTTTTAGCAGATCCTAAATTCTTTACATCACAATCAAGCATAACTCTATCTAATCCCAATTTTTGTGCTTCCATAAGACCTAAGTATAAATTAATTTTATTATATCCTTTTCTTCTTTCTGTAGGCCTAATACTATAACCGATATTTCCACCAAATTGTTTCATTTCATCAGTTAAATTCCATCGAACATTTATTGTACCAATTATTTTTTCATCATTTTCTCTAATAAGTAAAAAGGTTTTTGACTGACATCTTCCTAATTTTTTAGCATACTCTTCATATTGCATATTTAAACATCTTTCTAAGACTTCCAAAAAAGTATATCCTTCTAACATTTTATCCAATGATCCTGCGCCATTAAGATCAGATTGATATAAAACAAACTCATTTATATATTCAATAATTTCATTTTTTCTTTTCATTGATGGTTCTTCTAAATAAAATTTAGCCATTAATCATTCTCCTAATATTCATATTTTACACGCTACAAAAAAGTTCCCTATATGTATATTTTTTTGTCTAGCCCCTATATTGATCCAATATACTTTTTAACTCTTCAATATGAATTGGTTTAGCAATATAACCATCAAAACCAATCGATAAATACTCTTCTTTGGCCCCTGTTTTAGCATCAGCAGTTAGAGCAACAATCGGAGTAACAAATCCTGGCATTTCTCTTAATCGATGAAATGCTTCTACCTCATCCATCTCTGGCATCTTAATATCCATAAAAATAATATCATAGGAATTACTTTTAACTTTCTCTAAACACTCTATTCCACTTAAAGCAATATCAGCTAAAACATTTAACTCTGCTTCTTCTAATTTTTGCTCAAATGAATGTCCGTTTTGAATATCAAATACGATTTTATTATATTCAGATTTACTAATTATTCCTTTCTGATAAGCTTCATTGGTAGCATTAATTATATCTTCATCAGTGATTGGATTATCTTTCATAAACTCAGCAAAAATTTCCTTAGTATATATAGACATATAAGAATTCCCCCAACACAATATATTATAACATATGCCATTACCTAAAGCAAACAGTTAAAAAAGTATACAGAAAAAGCAAATATCGCTATTTGCTATTCATTACATTCACTACATGTTCCATCATTTACATAATCAAACATTTCTGCTAAACGGTTCATCAAATCACTTACTTCCTCTTCTGTCCAATATTCTTCAGGATCATCTAAATTATGAGTATCTAAACTTGTTTCATCATCAAAGCCAACAATTTCTCCACCATCAACAACAATTACAGCAGGTACATATACTCTTTTATTTCCTTCTTCATCATATTCTAGATATTCATCCAATAATGAGACAATTTCTTGATATTCAGAAGTATTATTATTTCTATCTTCTAATATATCTAGATAATAAATACGTGTAATATTATTTTCTTCCGCTGCTTCATTTAAATAAGTAACATATTTCTGACACCATTTACACTCAGGAAAACCTAAATACACAACACCTGTACCATGTTCTAAGATCCGAACAATTTCATCAGCATTCCGATATAAAAACACATTATCTTCTCCTACCTCTGTATATTCTTCTCTAAACTTTAAAGCATCACTAATCTCTGATTCTTCTTCATTATTTTGAAAAACAAAGAACAAAACAAGTGCTATAGCAATAATTACAATGAGTATACTAATACCAATAATAATTTTCTTCTTCATACTACCTCCATCAATCAAAATAATTATATCAAAAAAAACGTAAGAAAAAAACTTTTTTTAAATACAATGTATCAATTTATTACATCTAAACCCAATAATTCAATTTGATTAGAGATAAAATTTGGATTATCATCAACATCTTTAGCTAAATCTGTAGATAAATATTTTTTTAGATCATCAGCAAATACAGTAGCAACACACTTGCCACCAGATAGCACACTCGCTAAAAAATTAGCTCCACTAGATATTCCAACCCCAAGTCCTAGTTTTCGGGCAAGCAATCTACTCATATTTATAGCATCTTCATCATCAATCAATATCACTTCATCAACTAATTTTCGATCAACAATCTCAGGAATAAAATCATCACCTATTCCTTCAATTTTATGATTCCCAATAATTTTACCCCTACTTAAGATTGGCATTTTACTAGGTTCTAAAGCTACAATCCTAACATTATTTTTATGTTCTTTCAAACATTTTGCAACACCCATAAGAGTACCACCTGTACCAATACCACTAACAAAAGTATCCACCTCTGGTAAATCTCTTAATATTTCTTTTCCTGTACTATTATAGTGAGTTTCAATATTTAAAGTGTTTTCAAATTGTTTAGGAAGAAAGCCATTAATCTTTTTAGCATACTCCTCGCTTCTTCTAATTGCTTCCTTAAATCCTCCTTCTTCTTTGCTCACCAAATAAACATGAGCACCATAAAGTTCCATAATCTTAATTCTCTCTAAACTAACCCAATCTGGCATAAAGATATGAATAGGGTAATGCATAAGCGCCCCTAAAGCAGCAAAGCTAATTCCTGTATTCCCACTTGTCGCTTCAACAATTGCTTGTCCATCTTTTAAATAACCCAATTCTTTAGATTTTGTTAATATATAATAAGCTATTCTGTCTTTAATACTTCCTGAATAATTATAATATTCTAATTTAGCATAAACATAATTTTCCTGATTTTGATATCTATATCTAATTTTAATCATGGGTGTATTCCCAATTAATTTATCTATCATATTCCTCTTTCCTTTCTAAATTAAACATAAGAGAAATACAACATCGAATACTATTAACTAACTTGATAAACATAAAAAGTACCTCCTACTCTATCATATAAACTATTGATTAAAAGGTACCAAAAAGTTCACATGACTAAAATTTGTTTAAATAATAAATACAGCAACAACAATTTTTAGTCATATCTATCACCGCTAATATCATAACACTTTAAAAAGACTAAAATCAAGTCTTTTTCAATCTATTTTTTTTGCAATTTAGGTATTGTAAAACTAAAATATTTATGATATATTATTAGTGCTTTGACAAATGGCGATGTAGCTCAGCTGGCTAGAGCGACCGGTTCATACCCGGTAGGTCGGGGGTTCGATCCCCTCCGTCGCTACCATAAGATATTTACTAGGGAAACCTAGTTTTTTTATTCTATATCTTTTGTAAAGATACTACTCTCTTTTTCTATAGTTCCCCCATAAAACTGCGGTACTTCCCCTTCAATCATCATCGAAGCAATTACAGCATCATACTGTAAAGTTACCTCTTCTACTTCAAAAGGGCTCATAATTTGAGTCTTAAACTCAATATATACAAATAATTCTACTAAAGCATTATTAAAACCATAATCCGTAACCTTAGTTTTTAAATTAGTCAAAACAGAACCAATAAAGTTAATCCGTACAGGAATTCTTGGACCAAGATTATAAAAATATAAATGTTCAAAACTATTTCCTATTGGAATAGACAAAACCATACTACCAAGCTCATGAGATAACTCAGAATCTAGATAAGCCACACTAACATTTCCACTTTCAAGCTCATCAAAAGAATTGGTTAAAACTAAAGATACTTGATCTAAAACTTGATAAGCCTGATCTAAATTAAAATCTACATAAAGAATTTCTCCTGAATCATTTTTCTCTAAAATCAAAATATCTTCTAAATTCTGATCATTAAATATATTTTGATTAAGTTCGTCTGTAATAAACCTGTAAGTAACTCTTGTAATTTCATTAGTACTTATATCAACCAAAGATTTATCTAAATGATGAACGAACTTAGATAATAAAAAAATGGTAAACAACACAATCAAAATAATTGTAACAAAAATTATTTTTGAAAGTTTACCATGATATAAACGTGTACTTTTAAAACTATTTCTCATATTAAAATATATGCACTAAAATAAAGAAAGATTTAAAAAATTATTTAAAAAGATAATAATACCTGCGATTAATATAAGACTAACAATCACAATAATAATATAAATCAAAGCTCTACTAGATTTTACTTCTTTTTTAAGATCATTAAAATCATCAAAATCACTTTGTGTAAACTGAAGAGTATTAGTTAAATCAACCGTTTTATTATCCATAATTGTAGGCTTAATCTTGTCTGCTTCTTCTAAAGACATAATTGGCGATGTCTCATTAACACTTTCTTCTTCCTCATGTACTCCATCAACAACAACAGTGTCATCACTACCCTTTAAATCAGTTAAAATATCAAGTGGATCTAAATTATCTGATTTTTTAGTATTCTTTACTTCCAACTCTTTAGCTGTAATAGTATTAATCAAATCCATAAGTTCATTATTTTCTGTCTTTTCTTCTTCTTTTTCTTCCCCTTCAATATCTAAACTATTTAATATATCATATTGTGTATCACGAATTTTCTTTAGTCTTTCTTTTTCATAATCAACTTCTTTTTCATTACGTGCATGTTCCAAAATAGCATTAATATCATATTCTCTAGTTTCATCCAAACTAATATCTGGTTCACTATATTTTTCTTCTTCTAAAACAATGCTTCTTCTCTTAGGCTGCCTATTATACTTTGTATCCAAAATCTTTTTGATTTTTTCAACATCAATATTTTTAGCATTATTATCAAGAACAGTAGCATTTGCTTCAATTTTATAATCTTCGACTTCATAATCGTCAATATTTTCATAAAGACTCTTATTTTTTTTCTCTCTAAGGGCTATATTATTATTTTCTTCATCATAATATTTTTCCATTCTTGTTTTCATAACGCCACGATCCTTCAATATAATGATAACATATTTTTTTTATATTTTAAAGGCTTTATCTTTCCATTTTGTCAAAGTTTTGATATAATTAAGCAGATAGGAGAAAAGATATGAAAAAAATTATTGTAAATGAAGATGCATGTATTGGTTGTGGAGCATGTGTATCTATTGATCCAGAACATTTTGAGTTTAATGACGAAGGATTAAGTCATGCGATCAATCAAGAAAATCTTGACAGTAGCGATCTAGCAAGTGCAATCTCATCTTGTCCTACTAGTGCAATTAGTATTGAAGAAGATGAAGAGAATTGTGATTGCAAGTCTTGTGAATGTTCAAAAGAAAATACATGCGGATGTAATCATGAAGAGGAATAATCCTCTTTTTATTTTACAAAACTTGACAAACAAAAGTTTTTGTGCTATAATTAAGTCACTTAAAAGGGGGAATTAAGAATGTATTGTTTAAAAAATAATATTAATACTGTTAATGAGATTATGGATAAATATGATTTACCAAATGAAGATAAAACTAAACTTTGGGGAATAATTTATCCTATATTTACTCATGAAGAATTTCAAAGAAGAATGAATGCACTAGAATTTGCTCATCATGCTGATATTAGTTTAGGATATCATATTTTAAGTGATGCTGTTGTAACTTATCTAATTGCGAAAAAGAAAAAATTACCTGAAGAAAACTTAGAAATAGCCGTTACCATAGCAATGTTCCATGATTTATATGAAATTCCATGGCAAAATTCAGGAATTATAAAATCTAGAATGACTAACAGACACGGATTTACTCATCCTATTGAAGGAGCAATTAATGCTAGTGTTTGGTATCCAATGTATTTTGAAAATGAAAAGAAATCAGAAATAATTATTGATGGAATTATTCATCATATGTATCCATTTCCAGTTAGAGCTTTAGATGAAACACCAGCTGAACTAAATAATGAACAAAAATTTAAAAAACTAGAACCAACAATTAAAAACTTAATTATCAGTTCTAGTATGCGTTCAAAGATTGGTCATATATCTTTATGTCGCAGCAAATATCAAGAAGGAAGAATCATGAGTACTGCTGACAAATATGTTTCTATATTTAAAGATTTAAAAAGTTTAGAAGCACAAAAAGCATGTATAACGGGAATAAATAAAAATCTAGATTCTTACAAGAGAATACGTAAGTAACAGACAAATCTGTCTGTTTTTTTAGATATAAAATTGACAAGACCTATGACCTCGAGGGTGTATAATCTAGTGGTTCTTCTCCAAGTTAGTTGAATTAAGCCAAAGTGTATGATACAATTATACTA
>ERZ1643251.2173-NODE-2173-length-20506-cov-6.766222_pt1 | contig 20506 bp, 25 predicted proteins | sample MGYA00579261_ERZ1643251 | MGnify/ENA primary metagenome ERZ1643251 (study PRJEB29033, sample SAMEA4952267) | chicken gut metagenome | biome: Broiler Chicken; feature: Gastrointestinal Tract; material: Caecum | place: Ireland | collected 2018 | study: Broiler... | reverse complement strand
ATTGTATCATGATTTTATTTATTTTACTATTTAGAAATAAAAAAACAAAGTGCATTTTAACACTTTGTTTTTATTAAGCTGCTGCTTTATTAGAATCGTTTCTTTCTTTAACTTTATATTCTTTACGCATTCCTTTAATAAAGTTAAGTTTAGCACGACGAACTAAGCCTTTTCTAACAACAGTTATTTTATCAATTGTTGGTGTATTAACTGGGAAAATACGTGTAACACCAATTCCGCCAGATTTTTTACGTACAGAAATAGTTTCAGAAACACTTCCGCCTTTTTTAGCTACTACTAAGCCTTCAAAAGCTTGGATACGTTCTTTTTTACCTTCTTTTACCCAAACATCAACTCTAACTGTATCCCCAACACGAATTTCAGGAATATCTTTACGAATATGTTTTGCATTAATTTTGTCAACTAAATTTGCCATTTTCAATTCCTTTCTAACTTTTTTACATATCATCATTACCAAAAGTAAGCGGATAATACATCACTTTTTAAAAGCATATTGATTATAACACATACTACATTAAAATTGCAAGTATATGTTATACCAGCCTTTTAAGTAATACTTTTTACTAATTATAAATATTTTAAAATTATTTTGTACTCATTTACTAAATCTTCTAAGCTTTTTTTGGCATTAGCTGGTGATGTACTTGATAAGCAAATATCATTTATTTTAAATTTTGGATATAAATATTTTTGGTATATTTGATGAGCTTTTTTGCCAGTCGTAAATATTTGTGTGATATTTGCAGCACTTAAAATAGTCGATAAATCATTTGGAACAACATTTTTAATTGAGCTGTCTGAAGAAAATTTTATTTCACAACTAGCGCAAGTATCCCATAAAGCTATGCCATGTTTTAAACAAAATTCCTTTTTATTAGTTATTTTTTCTTCAAAAATATTTTCTAAAACTTTCCAAAATCGATTTTTAGGATGCATATAGTAAAAGCCAATTTCTCTTGATTTGACGCTTGGAATTGAGCCTAAAATTAATATTTTAGAATTTCTATCATATAATGGTGGAAACTCATGAAAAATTTGCATTTTATCACTTCCTTTAATAATTATACACATTTTTAATATTTAACTTTTGATAAGTTTCATATTTATCAATTATTTTGGCAATTGCTTGTAGATCTTTAAAAATCTCTAAATAAAACTGTTCTAATTCTAAAAGATGTTTTTTTAATTTAATAAAAATACTATTATAAGTTTTAGTTAAAAAAGGCATGTCAATTTCTTTGATGGTTTTAAATTTTTCTATATTTGAAATATAATAATGTAATTCTTTTCTCCAACTTAAAATTAAAAGATCATTGACCGTTAAAACATTCCAATTTGTCAAATCAAAAGCAAAAGAACTATTTTGGTAGTCTACTAAAGTTATAATATGATTATTGGATTTCTTTTTTTCACTTTTATTTTCACTTAAATTAATTAAAACGTTTTGGCAATTATAACCAAGTTTTGTAAATAGCAAATACAAAATTTCATTTATATGACGACATACCCCAATGCCATTTAATGGATATAAATAATATGGGCTGTTAGAAAAAGAAACAAAATGATAATTATTATTTCTTTTAATATTATGAGTACTACTTAAAAAGCCATCAAAAAGGAGAAAAACAATTGAAAAGAATTCTTCAAAAATAGATTCATTTTCTAATCTTTTTAAGAAATCTGTTGTTTTTGAAATAATATTATTATAAGAATTTAAAACAATATCTATTTCGGCTTCGCTCAAATCATAAATATAATTTATTAAAGAAAAAAAGAGAAATTATTCTCTTGGACCTTTCTCTATTTTAGGATGTTTTGGTTTATCTTCTATGCCAATTGTTTCTTTTAAAACTGTCCCAAAAGTAGCAATATTTTGTAAATTAGCTGGTACCAAAATCTTTGTTGCGTGACCATCAGCCATTTTACTTAATGTTTCATATGATTTTAATTGTAAAACAGCTTCATCAGCTTTAGCTTCTTTTAATAAGCGAATTCCTTCAGCTTCAGCATTTTTAATTTTTAATAAGGCATCAGCTTCACCTTCGGCTCTTTTAATTCTAGCTTCTTTATCAGCTTCTGCTCTTAAAATTGCACTTTCTTTTTCACCTTCAGCAATTAAAATTGAAGACTTTTTTTCTCCTTCGGCTTGTAAGATTTTTTCTCTTCTTTCTCTTTCAGCGCGCATTTGTTTTTCCATAGCATCTTGAATATCACGAGGCGGTAAAATGTTTTTTACTTCTACTCTGTTTACTTTAATTCCCCAAGGATCGGTTGCTTCATCTAAGATTGAACGCATTTTGCTATTAATAATATCTCTTGAAGTAAGAGTTTGATCTAATTCTAGTTCTCCAATTATATTTCTTAAGGTTGTCGCAGTTAATGATTCAATTGCACTAATAGGATACTCTACTCCATAAGTATATAGTTTAGGATCAGTTATTTGAAAATAAACAACTGTATCAATTTGCATTGTAACATTATCTTTAGTAATTACTGGTTGAGGATCAAAATCTCTAACCATTTCTTTTAAAACAACAACATTACTAATTCGGTCAATAAATGGTAATTTAAAATGTAAGCCATTATGCCAAATAGTTAAAAATGAACCTAATCTTTCAATAACATATGCTTTAGATTGGGGAACAATTTTAACACAAGGTAAAATTATAATAACAACAATAACTAAAATAGCAATTAATAATTCCATCAAAATCAACTCTCTTTCTTAACAACTTTTTTAGAACTATTTTTCTTAGCTGAACTTTTTTTCTTTGATGAAGTCGTTTTTTTCTTTGTTGAAGTTGTTTTTTTCTTTTCAGTGTTTGCTTTTTCTTCTTTAACTTTTTCAACAACTAATTTAACTCCATCAATTTCTTTAACTTTAATAATCGCATTAACAGGAATTTTAGTATTAGAAATAGCACTCCAAAGTTTACCATCAACTTTTACTTCACCAATAACATTTTTATTTATCTCGCTAGTAACTATTCCTTCCATTCCTATTATTCTTTCTAAATTTAATTTAGTTTCTTTATTTGCATTAATTTTTTTAATCATTGGTTTAGTTAAAATTAATAAAAGTGTTCCTAAAACAACAAATATTCCAAATTGTAAATAAAATAAATCAGTAAATAAAGACACTATTAATGCAACTAACCCACTTATTACAAACCAAATTGAAACTAAATTAACTGTGGATGCTTCGATTATTGCCAGTAAAACAACAACCACTAACCACATTGCCCAATAAATCATAAATATTCCTCCATTTCTCTATTTAATTATTTTAGCATTTTGTTAGCCAAAGTTTTTTTTAATAAATTATAATTTCCTGTTTTAGAATAAATCTTATAACCATGAGTTTGACGCCATAACTTTCTTTCTTCAAGTGGCATTTCTTTTATTTCTTCAGCAATGTCCATATGCAAAATACCATCCAAATGATCAATTTCATGAGATAATACAGTTGATGCAAATCCTTCAAAAATTTCATGTTTTTTACAACCATCAAGATCATCAAATTCTACTTCAATTCTATAAGTCCTTAAAACACGGCCACAATAATCCAAACAACTTGCACAGTTTTCCCAATAATCTGTTAAACCTTCTTTTTTTATAATAATTGGATTTATTAAAAAGCGTGCCTCATCATATTCTTTTTCATTTTCACTAATAGAATCTTTTTGAATTTTATTTACAATTTCTAAATTCGTGTTTTTTAAATAAATTAATCTTTTGGGAATTTTCAATTGAACAGCAGCCATAGCTAATACATCATTTTTTTACAATAATCTCTTAATGTATTTAATTCTTCAATTAAGTTACTATCTTTTTTTACATCAACAAAAGCAGATTTTTGCCTTAAATATTCTTCATCAGTTGCAATCGTTATTAGCTTACTTTTTTTATTTTTCATAATTTTAAATACTTTTTTCTTATATATGTACTACAGTCCTCCTTTCTTACTATTATACCTTTTTTTTCTTATGTTTCAATTTATTTCTTATAAAATTATATTTTTTCTAATAACTAAAAATTTGAACCCAATAATACTTCCCATCAAAATAATTAACTCCTATACCAATTTTTTTATAGTCACTATTAATCATATTTTGATAATGTCCAGAAGAATTTTTCCACGAATTAAAAACATTAGATGCGCTTGTTTGACCTGCTGCAATATTTTCAGCATAAAAAGGATAATTAAATTCACTTCCTAGTGAAAAGCAAATATTTCCATTAGGTCTAGTATGACTAAAGGTATTACCATAACTTAACTCCATTGCTCTAATCATTGCCATAGTAGTTAAATTAGAATCTAGGGAAAGTTTTGTTTTGCCAAGGCTTGTTCGTAAATTATTTACTAAAGATACTATTTCATTAGCCATTGCACTGTAAGTTACGGAATTAGTACGAGCTTCAGATGTTAAAGTACTAGCTGTTCCATTATATCCTGAAAAATCATAATAAGTTCGTGTTACTTTTGAATCATAAGTTTCTACACTATTATCTTGTTTTACTCTGTAATAATCCGTTATTTCTTTAACAAGTTTGACTCCATATTTGAAATCTTCTTTTTCAGTTCTATCTTTCGTATAATAATTTATATAGGTATTATTATTTGGATTATTACTATTATTATTTGACGTTGAATTAGAATTTGATGATATATTTTGATTATTTGAAGAGCTTTGATTAGATGATCCATTATTTGAAGTAGGTGGATTTTGATTAGAAATTTCTTTTGTTATAGTTAATTTAGCATCTTTTTGAACTACATTTTCAGAAGCATCTTTTGCAACAATGGATACAGTATATTCTCCTACTTCTTGATAATTTGCCATGGCATTATCAGAATATTTTAAAATACAATCTTCCTCACTGTTATCTTTGCAACTAACTACAAATTTTGAAATGTCATAACCAGAATTTTTAACTATAGTTACATCTTGTACTTCTAACTCTGGAGCAGTAGTATCAATAACCTTTAAAAGTGTTTGATATTCATTATCTTCAGCTTTAATTAGTACTTTGAATTCTCCTAGTTTATCATAAAAGTTTGTAAAAGTTATTTCCTCATCATTTAAATAATAAAATATAGTTACATTTTTAAAATCTACATTACTAGAAAAGAAATCAGAAATTTTTAAAACAGAAGAATTTATCTCTACTTCTACTTTTTCTTTTATAGTTGGTTTTTTTACTTCATTTATTGTTTCATTACTGGTTTTATTTTTTGTAAGTAAAAATAAAGTGCTACCTATACCAATAAATATAACAAAAAGCACTATACATATTATAATAATAACATTTTTCTTTTTCACTCTTCTCAACTCCTATAATCATTTTACTCGTTATATTTAAAATTGTCGATAATTTTTATAAATTTATTTTTTGGTAAAAAGTTTATTTTAATTATACTTATTAAATTGTATTAAAAGTAATTTTTGAGATTTTAATTTCTTTTAAACAAAAAAAATGCTCAATTATTCAAATTAAGCATTTTAATTTATTTTTTTTCTAAATCAATGAATACTTCTTCACCATTAATATCAAAAGTTTCTTTTAAATCATCTTTTTCTAAAATTTCTGTAGCTAAAGTTTCTTCTTGAATATAATTTTTAAACATTTCTAATGATTTTTTAAAAGTTTCAGTACCTTTATAATACAAAATAATTCGATCAGTAATTTCTAAATCTTTTGCTTTACGCATATTTTGGACTTTACTTACCAATTCTCTTGCCATACCTTCTAAAATAAGTTCTTCGGTTCTTTCAGTATTTAAAATAACAAAGAGATTTCCTTCCATTGAAACATTAAATCCGACTTTTGCCTCAACTCTTACATCTACCATATTAGGTGTTACTTTTATTTCTTCATTATCCATATTAATGATAATTTCTTGTCCTTTTTCTAACCATACTTTATCAGTTTCAGGCAAATTTTCTAGTATTTCTTGAAATTTTTTGATTTTTGGTCCAAAAGTTTTACCAACTTCTTTAAAATTTGGTTTTACAGTAAAATTCATGTATTTTGTTAAATCCGTTATAAATTCTACTTTTTTAACATTTAATTCTTCTATTATTAAAGGAGCTAAATCAGCAATTTGATTTTCAATTTTGCCATCTAAATATACTTCAAGAAGAGGTTCACGAACCTTTATTTTAGCTTCTTCACGGCCATTTCTTCCTAAACGAATTATTTCTCTTACTAAATCCATTTTTTCTTCTAAAGATAAATCAATAAGTTTTTCGTCTACTTCTGGATAACTTGCTAAATGAACACTTTCTTCACCTGTTAAATTTCGATAAATTTCTTCTGAGATAAATGGTGTAATTGGGGCAATCAATTTTGAAATACCTACTAATACTTCATAGGTAGTCATATAAACACTTTTTTTAGAAAGAGTCATTTCACTATCCCAAAATCTTTTTCGATTGCGTCTAATATACCAATTTGATAAATCTTCGGAAACAAAATTAGCAATATATCTTGCAGCTTTGTTTAAATCGTATTCTTTAAAAGCGTCATTGACATTTTTAACAAGTCCGTTATATTTAGAAAGAAGCCAACGATCAATTTCTTCTCTTTCTTGATAAGGAACTTGACAATTATCAATATCAATATGATCAGCGTTAGCATACATTTGAAAGAAACTGTATGTATTTTTTAAAGGGTTTAAAAATTTAGAATAAACTTCTTTTAAACCTTCTTCACTAAATTTTAAAGGTGTCCAAACTGGTGAAACGTAAGCAAGATAAAAGCGAACTGTATCAGCACCATATTTTTCCATAGTTGTAAACGGTTCAACAATGTTACCTTTACTTTTACTCATCTTCTTGCCTTCAGCATCTAAAACTAAATCATTAACTAGTACATTTTTATAAGGGGCACATCCTTTAACAAAAGTTGATATTACTAATAATGTATAAAACCAACCTCTTGTTTGATCAATTCCTTCACAGATGAAATCAGCTGGAAATTGTGATTCAAATAAACTATCTTTTTCAAAAGGATAATGATACTGGGCAAAAGGCATAGATCCTGAATCAAACCAACAATCAATGACATCATTAACCCGTGTCATTTCTTTGCCACATTTAGGGCATTTTAATTTTATTTCATCAACAAAAGGACGATGTAACTCAACTGTCTTAGGATCAATTTTCGTTGTAGCCATTTTTGAAAGTTCTTCTCGAGAACCTACCATATGATCATATCCGCACTCACATCTCCATAAAGGAAGTGGTGTTCCCCAATAACGGTTACGACTTATTGCCCAGTCTTTTAATTCTTCTAACCAATTACCAAAACGTTTTTCCCCAACATAAACTGGATACCAATTAACTGGCTTATTAGCGGCAATAATCTTATCTTTAAATTTAGTTGTTTCAATATAAAAGCTTGGTTTTGAATAATATATTAAAGGGGTACTACAACGCCAGCAATGAGGATAGTTGTGAGTTATTTTTTGCTTTTTAAATAATTTATCATTATTTTTTAAATATTTAATAACTTCTAAATCCGCGTCAAAAACAAGCATACCTTTCCATGGACCTTCTAAGTATTTTCCATCATCACCAACTGGGTTTACATAAGGTAAATTATATTTTTTACCAACTCTTGAATCATCTTCACCAAAAGCAGGTGCTAAATGAACAATACCTGTTCCACTATCCATAGTAACGTAATCATCACAACAAACAAAGAAAGCTTTTCCAGGAACTTTTAATTCGGGAATTAGTTGTTCGTATTCAGTATATTCTAAGTCTTTTCCTTGATATGTTTCTAATACTTTATAGTCTTCACCTAAAACACTATTAGCTAACTTACTAGCTAAAATAAATTTTAAACCTTTTGATTCACATAAAACATATTCTTCATTAGGATTAACACAAACAGCAACATTAGAAATCAAGGTCCATGGCGTTGTTGTCCAAACTAAGAAATAGGCATCTTTACTTTTTAATTTCATTGGAACAATAACTGTGTCAACACTAACTTCTTTATAACCTTGAGCAACTTCGTGACTAGCAAGACCTGTTCCACAACGAGGACAATATGGTAATATTTTACTTCCTTCATAAAAATAACCTTCATCAAAAAATTTCTTTAAAATCCACCATTCAGTTTCAATGTAATTATTGTCATAAGTAATATAGGGATTTTTCAAATCAATAAATTGACCCATTTTATTAGTAAGTCTCGAAAAACTTTCTTCATTTTTCCAAACACTTTCCCGACATTTCTGATTAAATTCTAAAATACCATATGCTTCAATATCATTTTTGTTATGAAAACCTAACTCTTTTTCAACTTGTAATTCAACAGGTAAACCATGTGTATCCCAACCAATTTTTCGGTAAACAAGATGGCCTTTCATTGTTTGATATTTGCAAAAAGTATCTTTTAAAAACTTAGCCATCATATGATGTAGGCCAGGATGGCCATTAGCTGTTGCTGGTCCATCATAAAAAACAAATTTTGGATCATTTAAATGCTTTTCAATTGTTTTTTCATAAATGCCTTGAACTCCATGCCAAGACGCTAGAATGTCTTGTTCAACTTCATAAGGTGCTCTTTTATCTAAAGCTTTAAAATCTTTCATTTTTTCATTTCCTTTCTAAAATAAAAAAGGATGATACCAAAGGAGTCTATATTAGACGGTACCATCCTTAATTTTAACTTAATTCACTAGATATCGTTAGTGACTTCCGAAAAACAATTTCTTAAGTGATATTTATAAATGCTTTTTGCCTATTTTCACCAACCATAGGCTCTCTACAAAAAAGACTAGATATAAACGTGTCTTAATGTTTTTGCATGCCTTAATTATAGAAAAAAGATTTTAATTTGTCAAATTTAAATTATAAATTTAACTTTTTTAAAAAATCTTTACTATTTAAATATATGCCAGTATATCTATTATAATACAAAGTTAAAAACATATTTATTTCTTTTTTATTTTCTTTTTTTATATTTAATTTTGATATTCTATTTATATCAACATACATAAACATTCTTAAAAGTTTAATAGTATCTAATTTAACAATTGGTTCATTTTGATAGCAATCTTTACAAATTAAACCACCTTTATCACCATCAATTGTAACAATATTTTTTTGGCTGCCACAGTTAATACAACAATCAAGGGTTAAGCCTACTCCTAAAAATGGCAAACATTTAACTTCTAAAATATTAGCTAAAACTTCTGGATCAAAACCATCATTTAATTTTATGGCAGAAGCAACTAACAAATCAAATAATTTTTTATTTTCACTTTCTTTGTAAACCTGAGTAATTAAATTGCTAAAATAATTTAAATAGCTTAACAAAACTATATCTTCATGGATATTTAATAATGGATTAATAATATCAACATCTTTTAATGTCGATATTTTATTTTCTTTGTAATACAAATAAAAATAGCCATAAGTGTAAGGCATAGTCAAAGCTCTTAAAGGGCTTTTTAGAGATTTAACTCCTTTTCCTATTACACTTATTAGGCCATATTCTTTGGTTAAAATCTGCATAATAAGTGACGACTCTTTAAAATTTACACTGCTAACTATAAAACCCGTCACTTTTGTAATCATTATTATTCCACATCTTTTCCTTTGTATTTTAAGTAATATTCAATCTTTCCTGTTTCTTTAAATTTTTTCCAAGCTTCTTTTTTATCCATTTCTTTCACTCTCTTTCTATTATTATCTTGGGAGTAAAAGAAAATTTTTATTCACTTTATTTTAAATTTAATTCATCAAAGCCTAATTCTTTTAAAAAGCTGACTTTTTCCCGCCAATTTTTTAATGTTTTAACATATAATTCTAAGAACACTTTTTTGTTTAACATTTTTTCTAATTCTATTCTTGCTTCCATACCTACTTCTTTTAATCTTTGACCACCTTTACCAATAACTATTTTTTTGATAGAATCACGATCAACTATTATATCAACGTTTATATTAACAATGTTTTCCTTCTCTTCAAATTTTGTTGTATAACAAGTTAAGCTATGAGGTACTTCTTCAATTGTTTTATTAAGAAGTTTTTCTCTTACTAGTTCACTTGCCATAAAAGCTAGTGAATTAGTTGTAATCATGTCTGTATCAAAGTATAAAACATTATCCGTAAGATACTTTTTAATAACATCGATTAAATGAGTTATATTATCTTTTTTTAAAGCACTGACTGGAACAATCTCAGCAAAAGGAAAAATGTCTTTATAAATACTAATAGCATAAAATATTTCTTGTTCACTCATTTGATCAATTTTATTTAAAATTAAAAATACTGGACTGTTAGTTTTCTTTAAAGATTCTAAAATCATTTTATCGCCTTTACCAATCCCACTTTTGGCGTCGACTACAAATAAGATAACATCAACATCTTTCATAACTGAATAGCTTTCTTTATTTAAAATTTTTCCTAATTTGCTTTCCGGTTTATGAATTCCTGGTGTATCCAAAAAAATAATTTGTGTGTCTTCTTCATTATAAATTCCTTGAATTATATTTCTTGTTGTCTGAGCTTTATTGGAAGTTATAGCGATTTTATAATCTAAAATGCTATTTAAAAGGGTACTTTTTCCAACATTAGGTCGCCCGACTATACTTACAAAACCACTCCGCATAAAACCACTCCTTATAGTATATAACTTAAAAATATATAAATGACAATTATAATTGCTAAGACAGCTATAACGAATGAAGCTGCTGAACCGCAATCTTTGGCTTTTTTGGCTAAAGGGTGAAATTCCTTTGTTACCATATCAACAGTATGTTCTATAGCTGTGTTCATTAATTCCATTGCTAATAAAAATATGGCTAGCATACTAATTGTTATAATATCTCTAGCTTCAACTTCTAATATTATACACATTACTATAACAAAGGCAATTGAAAGAAGAAGAAGATGCAAACTTCTTTCAGTTTTAATAGAAGTAAATAATCCAGCTAAAGAATATTTACAACTATTATAAAAATGCACAAAAACATTATCCTTATCTCTTAATTCCTTCTTCATCTAAAATCTCCTTTTGTAAGCCAAACATTTTTTCTTCATCTATTTTAGTTTGATGATCATATCCTAATAAGTGAAGTAATCCATGAACAACTAAAAAAGCAAGTTCTCTTTTTTCACTATGACCATAACTAACAGCTTGTTCTTGCATTCTTGGAATACAGATAAATATATCTCCTAAAACTCTTTCTTCTAGCTGAAAATCATCTTTTTGATCTTCTAAGGCAAAACTAATAACATCTGTTACACGATCAATATTTCGATATGCTTTATTAATTTCTTGAATTTTTGCTTCATCAACAAAAATAATTGAAAAAATAGAACCAGCTGCATTTTCTTTTGTTAATGTCCTAGCAATAACACTATCTAAAAAACTGTAATCTTTTTTATAACCAAATAAATCATTAATTTGATAATTCATAAAATCCCCCTAAAACAATTTGATACCAAAAACACTTAGATAATATATTATAACAATAGCGCATAAAAGCAAACACAAAATGTTATAAATTAAATCACTTTTTAGAACACTTGGCAAATGTTTTTTAATAGCTTCAAAGCCAACATATAACAAAAAGCCAATTATTGAGCCAACTATATTTAATAAAATATCATCAACGTCAAAACTTCGTCCTATGTAATGTTGAACAAATTCAACAGTTAAACTTGTTATAAAAGTAACTAAAAAAATATGACTTATTTTTTTAGCTCTAATATATGTGGAAATAAAATAACCAAATGGAACAAAAATTAAAATGTTACCAATGACATTTAAATTAAAGCCAGTTGTTCCAAATTTATAACGAGTTATTTCGGTAAACGGTACCAAATTATAGCCACTGTTAACATTTAATTCAGATTTAGTTAAAAGGGAAAATAACAGTAAAGCATAAATGACAAAAAGAATGTTAAAAAATTCTTTGTAAAAAACAAATTTTTCGCTACTGTTATGTATATACATTAACCTAACTGATATTATAACAACTAAAAATATTGTCATCATTGGCCATATATCAGCTAAAGCATCCGTAACCATTTTTATTTCCATAATTAGCCCACCACTTCTATTCTACTATACTAAATTCTTGCCTTGTTCCAATTTGTTCTAAAACTGAGACAAAAACTTCTATATTCATTGTACTATTATTTACTTCTTTTTTCAAAACTTTTTTATCAATTATTTTTTCTTTTTCTTCTAAAGTGGCGGATATTTTTTCTAAAGCAAGATCTAAAGCTTTATTTTGGGCTTCTTCTTCGCTCATAGTAACGGTTTTATTTATTGTTTCAAATTGTTTAGCAAAAATTATATCTGTTTTAAATAATGTGAATAAATTTTTGTCTTCTTCAACATAGTTTTCTAAGCGACTTTTAAATAAAAAATCATTGTAGCCATTATTTTTTAACCTAATATTCCATCTTACTTTACCTGTTTTTTCTTTAGTTTCATAACTTAATGGAACGCTTGCTTTGACGCTATACCAAACTTCGGCAAAAACGCTTCCTGTAGCACAGACATAATTTTTAGTCTCTTCATCTTTTTTTATTGTGCCACTTATTAAAATGTCACCTTTTTTAACAGAATCATTTCGCTTATATAATGCCTCTCCTTGGCTATATAACATATCTTTTATTACGCCATCTTTTGTAGCAACTATATTACATGCTTCTGGAGTTTGTTTTTCTGATTCAATTTTTCTTTCTTCAACTCTTACAATATATTTTAAACCTTTAACTTCAATTTCTAACCATTCTAAATCTTCTGGGTATAAATCTAGAATTTCTTGTTTTATTTTTTCTATTTCGTCATAGCTTTTACGCCATGTATTTTCTTTAATTCCTCTTTCTTTTAAAGCTTCAGTTACTATAAATCTAATATTTTGATTAGAATGAATTACTGAAACAGATAGCATAATGTGTGATAAACAAAATAAAAGTATTAGGCCTAGAATAAGCGCAATTATAAAAATATGATGTTTTTGCCATTTATTTTTCCAATAATTAAGACCTAGTTGTTCAATTTTTTCTATTTTAATAAACCAAATCTTTTTTAATTTTTTTAAATCTTTGTTTAATATTTTTATTTTTAGTTTATCATTTAAATAAATTAAATCAAAAATAAAAATGTTTAATTCTTGGCATTTCAAAAAGAAACGTTCCCGAGAATTTGTTTTAACTACTACCCATGAATAATCATAATTCATATTTTCCTCATCTCTAAAATACTACCTTGTAATAATATTTCTTTGTTAGTTAATTTTAAAACTCGAAAATTTGTTCCTATGATTTCTAACTTAAAATCCTCAATATTAAAAATTGCCTTAGTTTCCTGTAATACTTCTATTTTTGTAAAGCCATATATATGAATATTATCCTGCCATAAATCTATAAAATAGTTTTGATCAAGCAAGAAATTTTTTATGGTCTTATATATATGCATAGAACCACCTAAAAAAGTATATGCAAAAAAAATAAAAAAAAGCCTATGCGGCTTTTGAATCACTATTTGTTAAAATTTTTCTTGTAAGTTTTATTTCGTCATCAGGAATTTCTAAAACTTCTATTTTATTATTTTCATTTTTTGGACTTAACTTGCTATTTAAATATTTTTTTATATCAATTTTATTTATAATATACAATCTAATTAGTCTTTGTTCATCATATGCTAAATTAGCAAAATCTTCAACAAAAGTTCCTTTTAAAATAACTTTTTTAAATCTTCTTGATGTTGTATCATATTTCAAATATTTTTGAAAATGATTTTTCATATCCTTAATGTACCCATCTTTTTTATTTAATTTTGAAAATAAATCTTCAATAGAAAAAGTAAAAATTTCTGGATCATTGATAATATTTAAATCTTTATCATATTTCCATTTACCATTTATTAAAGTTCTAATTTCTAATTTATTTGGATCAGTTTCAGTCATTACTGAATCAAATTCATTAATTTTTTTTAATATTTCACTTTTATCATTTCGATATTCAATAAAAATTTTATCAATTTCTTCTAGTGGCATTGGAATACAATAAGGATTTTTATTATCTCTTAAAACACATAATGCATATAACTTATTCATATATATTCCCCCTTATGAGAAGATATAATTGTATCAAATATTTTGATAATTGTCAAAAAATGATCTTTTTTTTAATTTAAATGATCTTTTTTTTAATTTAAATTTTATGATTATTCTACAATAATGTCTTAAGTATTAATTTGTAAAAAGGTCTTGATTTTATATAATGTTCTATCTATAGGGTTTAATAATATGAATATAATCAAATATGAATGAGATAATTTTTGACAACTTTAGAAATATTAACTAATACTTTTTTTATTAGATTTTTTAATTTGATTTTTTTTATTTCGTAATTCTATGACTCCTTCTTTTTGTAACAATAAACCTATTTTTCTCACATTTACAATTAATAGTCTTGAAACATATGATTGAGAAACAGAAATTTTTTTAGCAATTTCTTCTTGGGTGTAGACTCTTCCATTATAAAAGCCAAATCTAAGTTTAATTATTTCTCTATCTCTTTTTGATAAACCGTTTAAAATCTGGTTAATAATTCTATAAGTTTCCGATACACAATATTCTTCTTCTATATTAATTTTATTAATTAATGTATCTTCAATTGTTAATTTATTTCCTTTTTCATCGGTGTTCAAAATAGTATTTAAACTGCTAATTGTTGAAATTTTTTTTAATTTTCTCAAAAAAAGTAAGATTTCATTATCAATACATTTAATAGCATAATATGGAAAATAAACTTTTTTTTCAACATTATATGTACTAATGGCTTTCATTAACCCTACTACGCCAATAGAAATAATATCATCTTTATCATAATTAACCGTTTTAAATTTATGACTTACTTCGTAGAAAACTAATCCTAAATTATGTTCTGCTAATTTTTTTTTAGCTTCTTTATCACCTGATTTCACTTTTTGAAATAGATTGTAAGTTTCTTCTGCTGATAATAATTCTGGAGATTTAAAAGAATTTAAAAAATTAATGTTTTTAATCATAATTACCCTCTTTCTAAATATTATTATTAATTAAGAAAATATAATGTGTATTTGTTTTTTTATATATATTAATTAATTAATTTAAAAAATTTTATTAGTTTTTAGACATAGCATTTTACCTAAAATATTATCGTATAATTCACAATTATTATTATAAAAATGTTCAAATACATCCATATTATTTTTGCATTTGATTAAAGTTTCTTGCACCAACGTTTGTTCTTCTTCTGGTGTAATTGTTATGTATGGCATTGATAAGTTTTTTTTCAATTGTAAGTATCTTTTTAAATCGTTAAGTAATATAGATGATTTTAAATGTATTTGTGTATCTTCATATCTGCAATCATATAAATTATAGTATTTATTCATTCGATAAATTCTAGTTTGCGTTGGATCTAAAAAATAACTTTTATTGTCTTTAAAAGCAAATGATATTACATGATTTCCAAATTTTCTTTTTAGAACATTATTATCATCAATCATTTTAGAAAAGATTTCTATGCTTTGATTTTTCTTATCAATTAATTCATCGATTAAATTTATTAATGATTCACTAGTTTTTTTATCGACAACATGCATTTTAACCCAATCAATTAATTCTTCTTTAGTATATTTTGGATGCTCTAGAAGAACAACATTAATTCTATAAAATTTTTGGTATACGGCTAGCTGACTTGATTCAATGCCATATTCATTTAAAATATCAGTAAGCATGCCAGAAATATGTCTACAAACTCCTCTTCCAGTTATAATTTCTATGCCAAGCAAACCTCGTATATCACTAGTCTGTTTACCAGAAAATTCAAATTTTTTATTTTCAGATAAATATCCTTTATATAATAAATAATTAAACATTGTATATATTTCTATGGGATTATTCAAATCAAATATTTTATTTAGCTTGGTATAATTGCTTAAAAAATTGCCATATAATTCTTTGATTTGGTTGATATCTTTTTTTAAAACATTTTCTAAACTTTTATATGTACTGTAATAAAATTGTTCACAATTTTTTTTAAACAAATTATTTGCCATAAAAGCACCTCTTTTTTTAGATTTTTATTATATGTATTTTTTAAATTATTTTATACTTTAACAAATTTAAGATTTAAAAGTTTCTTTTGTTCTCGTAAAATCAAAGTTCAAAAATCCATCAAATTTTATTTTTATTAATTCATCATTTACTTCAAAAATAACATGTACTTTATTAGCTTTTATTTCTTTTAGCGAAACTACAATTTTACTTTCTATGTCTGTATCTATAAATTTTTCTGTATCAAACACTTCTATAAATATGTCATCTTTAAAAGGCGTCCCAATATATTCTTTATTTAAAAAATTGGTAATATTATCCTTTTTTTCAAATCCAACATCTAAATTTATATACCCTTTTTCTTTAGTCTTACAATTAATAAACTCTAATTGAATATTAGCATTGTAACCTTTATTTTTATTTTTTATATAATTTCCAACAAATATTGTTTGTTTAATAACATCGATATATTTGTTATCTATGCATAACACAATCTTCACTTCCTTTATCATAAAACTCAAATATTTAATATTTTTTCTTTGTATTATTTATTAGTTACTTATTACCCAATTATATCTTCTAATTTTATTCTAAAAAGCATTTTTTAAATCTGATTTCATAATCAAGCACTAAGGCAAAATTAATTTCACGTTTTAATATATTAACATTTTGATACATCTTTCGCAATAAAAAAAATATTTAACTCATAATTATGTTAGAATTAATAGGCCGATTTTCTAAAATAATACCTATGAATCCATTATCAAAAAAAGGCATAATTAAAATATTAAAAGAATCAGATTTTAGCCCATTAAATACATATAAAAAATTATTTGGTTTATTAAATGTAAATTTTGATTTTAATGATGAATTTATTGAATATATAGCAGAGCTCACAATTTTAAAGCAAAGTGGCGCTAGAAGTTTAAAAACAGTATTTGATGATTGTATTAGTAGTGCTTTATTCAGAATTTTTGCTGGAGAATATTCAAGTATTTCTTTAGTCAAACCAAGCGAAAAAAATAATAAACCTTATGTATTAAAAAAGCAAAAGAAAAAATGAGCCATCTAGAAAAACTTAAAAATTTCAACAAATAATAATAAATAGAGTCATAAAAGCATATAATAGCTAAATTAAATCAAATAAAACTATGGTTATAAAAATTAACAATGAAAAAAATGACATGTTATATAGTTAATTTCAAAAATATTGAAAATATTATATTAATGTCATTTTAATTCAATAAATTTTTGTTTTTTTTATTATTTATATTATTCTGTTATAAATTATATAGTATTTAAAAAAATAATTTATTCATTTGGTTCAATTAAAGCTAACAATTTTTCTATTATATCTTTATTTTCGGCGCTATTTTTTAATATATCTTGTAAAAAAATTTGAGTATTTTTGCTTTCAGGAAGCATATAACCTTTTTCACGCATTATGTCTTCTAAGACAACTTTATTAGAATGATATAACGCTTTTAAGAATTTTTTTTCATCAGCAGATGAGCTTTTATTTAAAAGATATTGAATTTGCCATAGTTCTTCAATTTTGTTTTTTACTATTTTTTGTAAAGCTTCAATCACTTTAGAATTTTTTGATTGTTGAGGTGGCATTTTTACAGGTATTAATGAAATAGCATGAGCTGGACAAGCAGCGGCACAAGCTCCACAACCAATACATTTTTTTTGATCTATTTGACCAGTTTCATTATTAGTTGCGCCTGTTGGACATACAAAAAGACATAGACAATCTTTAGTACAAATTTTTAAATCTCGATGGGCATATACTTTTCCCATTTAGATCACCTCCAATATTTTAAGACTTGGTACTTTACAAATAGGACAAACTTTTGGTGGTTCATCGCCAATGTAAACAAAGCCACATATGTCACAAACCCAAATTTTATTATTTGTAATATAATCCAATCCTTTTTGACGATAATTTTCAACTAACATTTTCATAATATTTGCAGTTTTAGATGCCCAATTTATTACTCTTTTTGCGCCTCGATCATTAAAATCATTGGCAACTTGCATAGCTTCTTCAAATAATTTAATGTCTTCTTCTATTTTTGATTGTAAGCTTTTCAAATCACTTGAACGTTCTTTTTCAGTACTCAAAAAATTTTTGGCAAGATTTTCAAACAAAATTTTTTCTTCTTCCTTATATTCTTTTTCACAAGCTTTAGCTAAGTTTGAACAAATAAAAGCTTTTTCATAATTAGATAAAATTCTTAAATCATCCGTATCATTTTCTTGTTCGTTTTGCTCTTGAGATTTTTGAGATGATTCTTCTATAATTTCTTCAAACATTTCTTTTGGAGCACCACATAAAGGACAAGTCCAATCTTCTGGAAGATCTTCAAACTTCACTTTTTCTTTAGCTTCATCATAAATGAAACCACATATTTTACAACGATATTTTTTCATATATCTTCTCCTTACTTTTTAATTTTATCATATTTATTATTTTTTTATAGAAAAGTTTTTGTAATTTAGCAGAGATTTTATATTTACAAAATTGTTGGTATTTTAATTAATTTATAATTTTAAAGTTAAAATTTTTTACTTTTTATTGTGTATTTTAATATAAATTATTTAGATAATATTGATTGTAAATTTAAATATATTAAAACTCAGACTATAAAAGTTCGAGTTATTATCAATATGGTGCGATAGTTAATATAATCCGAAACCATCAAAACAAATAAATAAACAATTTAATTCTATAATCATTATACTATGATACCTACTAATTTGATAAATTATTTTGAAGAAAATGAAAAAGACCCAAGGCTTCTAAAGTTTCCTAGGCACTTTTCAACATTATTATATGCTATGAATTAAAATTTATACAATGTAATAGTCTTTATCAAATCCCATTACTTTTAATACTTCATCAATAGTAATCGAAGTTAAATTATTCTTTAAATTATCTAATTCTTTTGTAATTAAACTTCTCATTTCTATTGCTTGATCATTTTCTAATAACAATTCTAAAGATTTAATTATTATATACATATTTGTATGTAATACTTTTTTAGGTGATTTTTTAGTTTTGTCTAATCTTATATAAAATGTGCTTCTATAAGTATATAATCTATCATCATGAGCTGCTATATTACGAACTGATGTTAAATTACCGAGAATATTTTTTAATATTCTATCATTTATATGAAATTGTTTACTTATTTCTTGTTTATCTTGCTGTTTCATTAAACCATAAAATTTACTAATTGTTCCAAGAGATAAAATTTTAGTAACTACCCAAGGTGGAACAAATCCATATTTACTCATATAATGAGTTATTGCGTCATGCTTACCATTTCCTTTATCAATCTCATTTTTGATTTCTTCAATTAATTTTTCTATATGTTTTAAGTTGTAATTATCCTCTTTTAAATCAAAATTATTAATATCTAAATAGTTTTCTAATCCATACTTTTCAGCAAATAAATTAGCAATTTTAGTTTTTATTACCGCTTCTATTTCAAGAATATATTTAAGCATTATTATCTTTAAGTTCTTATCAAACTTATACATTGCAAATATTTCTTCAAATGAAGCATTATCTTTGTAATTTTCTCCTATTTTAAATATCCATTTATAGGAGTTTACTATTGAATAATAAGAATACTTTTCAATTAAATATCTAACATTATTTTCATCTTTTATTAGTACACCTTTTGAAGTTAATATTTCTATTAATTCATTTGTTGAATTAAACTCTTTAGCCATTTTTACCTCCTTATAAATGAAAAAGACCTAGGGCTTCAAAAGTTTCCTAGGCACATCTCGATACATAATATATACTATTTATTGATAAAATGCAATACTTTTTTAATAAATTTTTAATCATACTTTTTTAATAAATTTTTAATCATTCTTTATTCTAAAATAAAACTGGAATTATTTAAGAAAGAAACTCTACATATGCATAATTTAAATTTTACATAGAAAAAGTTCAAGTAAATCGTCTACAATTAAATTGGTAAAAAATAAAAATAGAAAGAATGTGATTTACTTGAACATTAATAATAATATAATAAAAAAAGAAAAAAATAAACATTTAGACATTAAAATGTATAAAAAAATTGAATCTGAATATAATCATTATATTTCTTCAAAAGATAAAAAAATTGGCTTAACTGCATTTAAAAAGCAACTTGCTGAAATGATCGGAACAACTCTTTCTAATATTTATGAAATAATTAAAGCAGGATTAATAGAAGTATATAATTATGATTATACCTGCTGATACTGCTTTTCATTTGTTGGTTTTGTATGATAAACTTAAAAGTTCATTTTGGCAATTCCCTAATTAGGGTATAGATATTAGTTGTGTTTTAAATAGTTTTCTAATTCAGATAATTTAATCTTATTATTTAAGTT
>ERZ1643251.2171-NODE-2171-length-20516-cov-5.083427_pt1 | contig 20516 bp, 20 predicted proteins | sample MGYA00579261_ERZ1643251 | MGnify/ENA primary metagenome ERZ1643251 (study PRJEB29033, sample SAMEA4952267) | chicken gut metagenome | biome: Broiler Chicken; feature: Gastrointestinal Tract; material: Caecum | place: Ireland | collected 2018 | study: Broiler... | reverse complement strand
GTTCGTCTTTGTCAATGTACGGTTCGCCTCGTCGAAGCGCTCCTCCTCGTGCTTCTCCGTACTGAACGCTCGGATGACCGGAAGTCCCGTCAGGATCTCACGCATGACTAAATTCACTTTATCCACCAGTGTCTGTAAGATCTTAAACTTCGGCATTGCCACAACGAACAATGTCAGGATCACGATGGCGATCAGCGCCACCGCCAGACCGATGATCCAAGACATGGACACGTTCGTCTGGAACACCTGAAATATCCCGCCGATGGCAAGGATCGGCGCGTACAGCACGATACGCAGCAGCATGACAATGATAAGCTGAATCTGCTGGATATCATTAGTGCTCCTTGTGATGAGCGATGCAGTGGAGAAATGGTCGAACTCATTGTTGGAGAATCCCACCACCTTGTGGAATACTTTTCCTCTCAAGTCGCGTCCTGTCGCCGGCCCACGCGGGAAGCAAGGAATCCTACAAGGATACTGGCCGCCATCCCCAGAAACGCAAGGCCTGCCATTTTCGCCCCCGTTGTAAAAAGATACTGGAACTGGAGACCATCCATATCCATCCCCAGACCTTCATATGCTGTCTTTACATAGCTGACCGCCGCCTGCTCAAGGATCGTCTCGGGAAGCTCTTCCATCTGGTTTCCCATCTCCTGTATCAGCGCACTTTTTTGCTCCTTGGGCAGCATTTTCAAAATATCAAATACTGTCATACTGTCTATATCAAGACTGACTGGCATATCTGCACTGTCCTGAACGGCTATATCCGCGTTCCCCTGAACGGGCATATCCGTGGTGCTCTGAACAGGTATACCCGCGCTGCCCTGTGCAGACATCTGACTTTTGAGCTGTTCTTTTAGCTTCTCTTCGATCTGCACGGTCATATCACTGCCGGACTCGAATCCTGCTGTCAGCATCATCGGCCCTGAAAGGATATCTTTCAACCCATTTAACTTTTCCTCATCGTCAGAAACATTTTCTTTCAATACATATGCCGCTGTGTCATAAGTAGTGTCATCCGTGTCATAGGCATCAAGCACGGTCTGATGATCCTCCTGCGGTACGAACAAAAGCAGCTTCTCCATCTCCTCCAAGGCGATGGCCTCAGGAACCTGATCTTCGATACCGCCCTGCTGGATACCTACATTGACGATGTCAGAGGTGTAAGCAGGAAGCGACAGGTCACAGTATGCCTGAATGAACAGGATAGCAATGATCGCAAGCAGAGATTTCCAGTGTTCCGCCGCATACTTAAACAAATTCTTCATGCTCTTTCTTTCCTTTCATAATTATCAAGATTCTCATTGACCTGAAGCATCAGACGCCGGAACAGCAGCTTCTCCTCCAAGCTCATCCCCTCTAAAAGTATCTGTTCCATCCGGTCCGCCACATCTTTGACAGACTGGATCAGGGACTCTCCTTTCTCTGTCAGGGACAGGCGCATCACCCGCTGATCCTGCTCATCAGGCCTGCGGGTGATATACCCGGATTTCTCCATCTTCTGGATCAGTGATGTGATGGACGGAGCAGTCACATTGAGCTGTTCCGCCAGTTCCCTCTGTGACATAGTTTTCCTCTGATGGAGCATAAATAATACACCCGCCGAGCTTCGGTTCATATCGAACTCCTGATACATGCCCTTCGCCGTGTTCTTGGCACGGTGCGACACGATTCCGAGAAGTCCCAGTATGGGAATCTCATTCATATCACAATGAAACATCCTCTTTCCTCCAAACATCAATTTAGTTAGATAACTAAATGATATCTTAGTAGTAATAGACAATAAAGTCAATATAGATTTTATAATTTCATATTTTTTTCATACTTTTTGTACAAATTTAGTTAAATACTTAATCATTTATCCGCTTCTCTTCCCACTCCAAAGATAGAAATAAAGAATAAGATCACTGTTCCCACAGTCACCAGCCTTCTCTCAAGAATGTAAGGACATGGTAAAGGCGATCTCCACTGCCATGGGATAGAAATCCGGCTCTGTGAAGGTCGCCTTTAATACAACACTTATGACTGTTTTAAACCTGTGGAATAAAATACTGCCGCTGATCCTGTCAGGACTGACGGATTGTTTTTACATTGATCCCGTTCACCTCGATATGGTCATCCACCGGGATCACAAGGCACTGGCGGCCATCGATGATCCTCGTCTCTACAAGATCCGCCCTCTCCGGATTCACCTTGATGATCACGTCCGGGGTCTCGATGTTGAACTTTCTCGTCTCCGCGATATTGGATGCCAGCAGGGAAGCCTTTTCCCCTGCGTTTGTCTCAAAATTCTGGTCAAAGTTTTCCATCTTCTCAGCGTCTACACCGCTTTTTTCAAAAATTTTCTTAACCTCCGTCTTATCAAGCGCCAAAGGCTCCGGCTCTTCCTTGTGCTCCTCGATCATCTCATTGAGCGTCTCGTGGATATTGCGTACCGTCTCATAGTCGCCCTCCTCGCCTAACGTATCTTCAATGATCATCTGGAACGTCTCCTTCTGCGTATCCGCGGACATCGGCATTTTCGCGCCCAAGAGCTGGTCAATCAGCTCCGGCTGAAGATCTTCTGACTTTTTCGTGTAGTAAAGGACGCTGTGAAGATCCGTGCTGCGGTCATTAAATGCCGGGAAAAGGAATCCCTTTGCCGGAACATCCACGATCCAGTCGCGGACACGGTCCTGAATCCGGTTGTCCGCCGCATTATAGCTAAGTCCTGCTTTGGACAGTGACACCGGGCAGATGCTCGCAAGCAGGTACTCGTACACTTCGTCTGACGCGTCGAACATTTCCAGACCGTCCGTGGATTTCCCCGGAATATCATACATGGCATGGATGAGGATGATATAATAATTCTCCGCGTACTCATATGTAGCGATGACTTTGTCATAAAATTCCTCCAGAAGCATATCATCTTCCAGCTTGCTGTCCCTGAGCTTTAAAAGAAATTCCTGTGTGCCGCCCGGCATCTCCGCGTCCAGCGGGAACTCCAGATTCAGCATGTTCTTTCCCACTGCTCCGGACAATGTCTTCTTGAAAATGTCAAAATACTTAAACGCTTCTTCCTCCGGCAAGGATAGAAAAGCATCCTTCGACTCCACTATCTTTGTTTTCTCATGATCCACATAGCATCCGCAGATGCGTGTAATCGCACAGTTTGCGGGAGTAAATTGTTTCCTTATCTCCAGTATCTCTTTCTTATTCATTATCTATATCCCTCGCTTTCGTACCCTATTGTACAATAAATTCTCCGGGAACGCCAGAACAGAATTTCCGTTCCAGTTCACGCGAACTGGAACTGTTTCTCATTGCGGCAACGTCTTCTTACCAAGAACGCTATGGACAATGGGAAGATCGTGTGGTAAGATATCCACGGATACACAGAACCGGCAGTGATCCGGTCAATCAATAATGAAATGTTACTCCCTGCCGCCGGGCAGGGTTTAAAGGGCATTCAGTTTCACACCGCAGGCCATAGAAGGTGTGGGACGGATGCCCTTTATTTTGGCTGATTTGGAAAGGAGACTTACAAAAATGAACACAGCACCAACAAAAAAAGAATCCCTCTTTCCCCTTTTCTTTAGATACGTTTCTGCGAATGTACTGGGAATGATCGGGTTCTCCTGCTATATACTGGCAGACACATTTTTTATTGCCCGGGGGATCGGGGCGGACGCCCTTGCCGCGCTCAATCTCGCCCTGCCAGCATACAGCCTGATGAACGGCACCGGACTGATGATCGGCATGGGTGCGGCGGCGCGCTACTCTCTGTCAGCCGCCCAGCCAAAGGACAAGATCCATCAGACCATTTTTACACATGCACTGTACCTGACCGTGCCCGCGGCTGTAATCTTTTCCTCGGCCGGAGCGCTGTTCCCGGGACAGATCGCTCATGTCCTTGGAGCAAATGGGGAAACCATCAGCTATGCCACGGATTATCTGCGGGTTCTGCTCCTTTTCTCTCCCCTGTTCCTTGGGAACAATCTGCTCACCTGTTTTGTTCGTAACGACGGCGCGCCCGGGTTGTCCATGGCAGGTATGATCACGGGAAGCCTGACTAATATTGTGCTGGACTATGTATTCGTCTACCCTCTTGGAATGGGCATGACCGGAGCAGCCGTCGCCACAGCCACCGCGCCTGTGGTAAGCATGCTCGTTCTGTCCGCACATTTTATAAAGAAAAATAACCGCTTCCGTGTTCTCTCAGGAGTACGTTTCTCTGCAAGACGCTGGCTGGATATCTGCGCCCTCGGCGTATCCTCCCTTGTCTCAGAGCTGTCCTCCGGCATCGTGATCATTGTATTTAACTTTCTGATCCTCTCTCTCAACGGAAACACCGGCGTGGCAGCATACGGCATCCTTGCCAACATCGCACTTGTCCTTGTAGCGATCTTCACCGGGATCGCTCAGGGCATCCAGCCTATCGTAAGCAAATATGCTGCCTCCGGGAATCGGGAAAGTACTTCCGGGCGCAATGCGATCCGTTCCATCAGGCGGTACGCGCTGGCCACTGCCCTTCTGATGGCACTGGCCGCCTACACGGCAGTTACAGTATGGTCTGTTCCCATTGCAGATATCTTCAACCGGGATCATGATCCTGTGCTGACAGAGATCGCCTCCGGCGGTATGAAGATTTACTTTGTCAGCCTGTTCTTCTCCGGCATCAATATCGTAGCGGCATCCTTCCTAAGCTCCGCAGACCGTCCGAGACAGGCGTTCATTGTGTCCATCTTAAGGGGATTCCTGCTCATTATCCCTGTAGCGTGGCTGCTTGCGGCACTCGCCGGACTGACCGGAATCTGGATGGCAGTGCCTGTGACAGAGGGAATCGTCTCCGTGCTGGCACTGATCTTCCTCTTCAAGCATACAGCAAATTCAAACCGAGGGGATTTCCCAGATAGCAGGGACTAACCACCAGCACATCCACCTTCGAAAAAATTTGAGCCGCCCGCAATGGACGGCTCCTTTTTCTGTTTCTTCTTACTTATATCATATAATTTTTTTACAGATTTCTTTCTTCTGTTTCTCCCGGTCTTTATAAAGTTTCAAAACCAGACTGCGGACTCTGTCAAAAGCTTCCTGTTCGCTTTTCAGCAAAACGTATACCATTTCTGAGAGGTCTTCTTTTTTGTCATATCTTCTAAATGCTTCTCTGTATTTTCCGGTCGGCCGGATTGAGATGGGCAGTAAACCGTTATTAATCAACTGCTGGTTAATAATCATCCTCCCAGTTCTGCCGTTGCCGTCTGCAAAAGGGTGAATCCGTTCAAACCGGATATGATTGGCTGCAATTCTTTCGAAAATTTCTTTCACTGTTTCCGCTTCTATATTTGTCTCCCTAATCCAGTTTTTCATAAGCTCTGGAACATCCTGCGGATCGGGAGGATAGTATACAGCTTCCGACAGATTCCCAATATAAACGGCAGTATCCCTATATTCTCCCTGCACATGTCTGATATAGCCATTTGCCTTTTTAATCCACTCTCCATCAATGACTGTTTTTTCAAAGGGAATCAGCATTTTCCGAATTGCATAGTAGGCATTTTTCGCGTCTGTATATTCTGAATAGGTGTGATTCGACCTTACTTCATCATAATCAATCACTGCGATTGTTTCTTCCAGTGAAAGTGTGTTCCCTTCGATTGCATTTGTACTCCATGAAAACCTCTTGGCAAAATCTTCAATAAACGGCTGGCTGATCAGCGGATTTTCCATATGCTTAAAAATTTCCTCTTTTTCTGTTTCGATCTGTAAGATTCTATTTTCGTTGTCAAATAATGGCATGGTATCTGCCTCCCACCATGTAATAAAATGCGCTGTCTCCACTTTCTTGGAATTTTCATAGCCACAAGGAAGACATCCTTTGTCCCTGTGCATTTTTTATTTGTTAGATTCTTTTAGAAAGAATACCTCTCTCAGCATCTGATACTCCCAGAGCAGTCATTGCCTGTTCTGCTGACAATCCAAGATTTTTCATTAAATTCTTAATAGCTCCTAATAATGTAAGGATATTTTGTTCAGCAGCGGTTTCTTTTCTCATATCCTCCATAGTCCTACACATAACTTCCACTCCTTTCGCATCTTCTTTAAAATAACGTACTCGATCAGCTAAAATTTTATAATACATATCTTTCGCATCCGTACAGGAAAAATCTTGCATCAGTTTACCAAGTTCTGTCTCATCTTTTATCTGGGAATTCACATATATGATATGTGCTCCATCCTCAAACATTACACCCGTTTCTTTCACTGTCCGGTCAATGTGATAAAAACTGCGAACATGCTTTATCCTCAAAGACTTTACTCATAAAATCATCATCCAGAAGGCGGAACCCCCGCAGTCTCTGCAAATCTTCTGCGTGTTTTCTTTCAAAATCCAATTCTGCCATATTCTCACCAGCCTTCCTTTTATGTAATCCCAATAACAGAAAAATGTGTTCTATTATTTTTATCATATCACACAAAACATTCCTTTACAATCAACGCGATTCTTTTGCAGCAGGGATTTTAATTTATATTTTTACAGATTCCGTACATATTCTTCCAGACATTTTTCCTCGCTGTGCTTCACAGCATCCAGAATTTCTTGGTAAACTTACTGTGTATTAATATTTTCTATAATGGACATTTCCTGTAACCGTTTTGCCGGGTTTCGTACTGACAGAAAAGATGTACATAATACGATCATGATGATCAGTCCCAAAGGTATAAATGGTATTCCCCATGATATTCCCCAAAAATTAGTTATCAGGCTTACAAAGATAACCCAATGAATGGGAAGTCCAACGACACAGCCTAATACAATACCGCTCACAGCATACGTTGCTGCCTCTGCCATAACCATTTTCACAAGCTGCCGGTTACTCATACCGATCGCCCGCATCGCTCCGTACTCCCTCATTTTTGCAGATACGCCCATGTTAATTGTATTCATAATATGGAAAACCGTAATCGCAACAATAATCAAGAGAAAACCGTAAACAAGAACCGCAAAAGCATAATACAAGTTTCTTTGTTGCTGTATCCGTGTTAAGCTTTCTGTAAATTCCACATCCTCATCTGAAAATATTTTTTCTACATCCTTCAGATCATGATCAGAAGCTCTGTTCTCAAATTGGACATCAATGATTGTATAACCCGTTTCTCCGGTTAACGAAGTAAATGTTCGTTCTGAACAGATTATCGTCTCTGTTCCTTCTTCTCTTGCCAGAGGACTGTCAGATAAAATTCCCGTAACTGTAACGATATGTTCTGAATTGTCGGCCAGAACAGTTATCTGATCTCCCAACTGAATGTCCGCATTTTCTGATTGTACTGCCAGCACTTGATCTTCCTGCTGCATTACCGTCTCGATGGATCCCGAAACCAATGAATCTTCTGACCAGTGAAACTGATTTTCCTCATATGAAATCAAATTCGTATTATATTCTTCTTCCCCATTCTTCACTTGGACATCATAAGCAAACATACGCCCATATGCCCGCTTGACCTCTCCATTTTGCTTTACCTTCTCCAATAACTCCTCTTCAATCGAACAAGTATTGGTTTTACTTACTATGGACAATTCCGGTGTGTATTCCGGTGGTACAAAAGCATTTTCCATAAAATCTATCAGAGTGCTAAACGCCAGAAATAACGTAATACATAAGGCAAATGCTCCGGTCATAAGAATATAATTTCTTTTTTTCGCCCTTGCATGATGAATTCCCAACGCTGTCTCTATCTTAAAAGACTGAGTATTTGCTGCTTTACGTAACTTAACTGATTGTCCTGCGTTTCCGGATACCGCCGTAAGGGGCGAAACTTTCGCTGCCCTTTTTGCAGGAGAACGAGCCGCTAATAACACAGTCAGCAATCCCAACAAGGTACTGGCAATCATACTGATCCAACTGATTCCAAAGAGAGGCATTGATGAAAACCACTGTGGACTGATTACCCTCATTGCGGCCGACAAACCCCAAATCATTATTACGGATAATAAAAGTCCTAAAGGAATTGCTGTCCTGCACCAGTATAACCCCTCATGGCGTACAAACCTCATAATCTGCTTTTTTGTTTTTTTTTGACAGCGCAGTGAACCAAAAAACTCTGTTCGCCGGGCGACATTGCTGTTCAAACTGCTAGAAATCATAAGAATACAGGTTAACATCACAATTAAAGCAAGAATAAAAGCCACTTGATAAATTTGATTTACCCCTGTTTTCCCCTCTAATTGTCCTTGGATATTCAGGAGGGGAGTATTTTCTGTTATCTGCTCATTGGATATTTGATTCTGTACTTTTATCTCTTTCATCACATTCGGTATGCTACATCGCTTAGTGAACTGAACCATATAATTTTCTGACACCATGGTATCTTGCCCTTCTGAAAGCTCTGCAAATGCCTCTGGTGTCATCACAACTACAGAACCATCCTCCTCCATCAGACGAGCGGTATCTTTTTCTCCCAAAAATCCTACAACGAGGTAATGAGCTACGCTTCCATCGGGTTTGGAAATTCCGATAGTATCATCCAACGAAACGGCAGCGCTGTCTTTCCAAAAAGCCGGAACTGCAATCTCACGTACTGAGTCCGGATACCTGCCTTCGGTAACCTCATCAAGTAATATATCTCCAAAAAGCTCTTTATCCTGCGCGCTTATCGCAACAGGCTCTCCGGCAGCCATATATCCAGCCTCAGAGGAGACTGTCTTATGCCATCCGCAAACTTCGACTTCCGGTCGTGCCGCAATGAAAGCCGCTGTTCCTGCGTCTATCGAATGGAACTGATAGTGCCAGTTTCCGCTATCCTCTAATTGCTTATTGGTAACCCCCTGCAAATACATATCTGCCAATCCAAACATCACTGCAACCAGAAAAACCGCAAGAGTAATACAAATTCGCGCCATCCTGCTTTGTTTCCGATGAACTTTCACAGATATGGGAACAAGATCAAGATAATGTTTCATCACGTGTCCCTCCCAGATCTGTAAGTACACCATCACTTACCCGGAATACCCGATCCACAGATGCCGTCAGGTTATTGTTATGAGTTATCATTAAAATGGTCTGTTGAAATCGTCTGGATGCACTGGTAAGCAGTTCCAACACTTCTTGGCTATTTTTGCTGTCCAGATTTCCTGTCGGCTCGTCGGCTAAAATCAATTTCGGCTGCATGATCAAGGCCCTTCCGATTGCCACTCGCTGCTGCTGTCCGCCTGACAACTGACTCGGCAGATGATTACGGCGCTCTTTCAGTCCGAGCAGGCTAAGAATTTCATCCACTTTTCCGGAATCTGGCTTTCGATAATCAAGCAGCAGTGGAAAAATAATATTCTGCTCAACATTTAATTCTGGAACAAGCTGAAAAGACTGAAAAATAAATCCAATATTTCTTCTTCTGAAAATGGTTCTTTTTTCATCTTTCATAGAAAACAGATTTTTTCCGTCGATGGTGATCATACCGGAAGTAGGCATATCTAACGCCCCGATACAATTCAGGAGCGTTGTTTTTCCCGATCCGGATTCCCCTATTATGGCTGCAAATTCCCCTTTTTCCAGAGAAAGGGATACGTTTTTTAGGGCCTCCACCTTTGCTTCGCCTTTTCCATAAGTCTTACACAAATTCTCTACCCGTAAAATTTCCATGCGTCATTAACCTCCTTGCTCTTATCATAGCAAAGGCAGCTTACAATCCGGTGAATTTAAACTTGCGATTCCGTAAGAAAGGAAATCGTAAACTTTGTTCCCTCATTTATAACACTTTGTACTGAAATAACACCATTTTGTCCTTCTACAATGGATTTTGCAAGAGAAAGTCCCAGACCTATACCCTGAGTATTAAGATAATGCTGACTGCGATAAAATCGCTTGAATATATGATGGATATCTTCCTGTGCAATGCCACCGCCATTATCAGAAATAATAATATGTGTCATCAATGCCGCCTTCTCCCATTCTATTCGGATCATTCCTCCAGACTCCGTATGATCCAGCGCATTTTTCACAATATTGCCTATCGCCTCGCTTGTCCATTCCATATCACAAAGTATTGTCTGCTCTGCATCGCCTTCTATGACAATCAGTTTATTTTCCTTTTCAGCTCTTGTTACAAGCTCATTCACTCCGTTGACAACGACTTCTTTAATATGACATTCCCTTTTCTCGAAAACGATATTCCCAGTGTCAAGCCGTGTGATTTTTAACATAGCTTGGATTAACTGTTCGATGCGATTTATAGCAATTCCCATCTTTCCTGCAAATTCTTTCACAGTATCTACCTGATCCGGTTCTGAAGCTATAATTTCCTGATACATCATAAGAGCAGACAAAGGCGTTTTTAATTGATGGGATATGTCGGAAATAGTGTCCTTTAAAAACTGCTTTGTTTTATATGCTTTCTCATTTTGCGACCGCAGCATTGTCGCAAGCTGTTCTACACCGGAAAAAAGACTATATATTTCTCCCTCACTACTGTGAGGCATATGACAGGAATAGTCATTATCAATATATCGAATAACGACCTTCCCTGCTTTCATATACAACTGATTCCTGACCCACAAGAACAAGAATACCCCCAGAATCAATAGGATCATAAAACCAAAACATAGGCAGAAGACCAAAATTATCAGATGCTTCTGAAATTCTGAAAATGCCGGGAGAAGGCCGCTCATCGTTTCTTCTCGTATTCCAAGAGAATACAGGAATGCTCTTCCTTCCTCATTTCCACCAGTGTTAGAAACAGCTCTTGCAATCACTTCCTTAGATACCCCCTGCTCCAGAAGAGAAGATACTATATCTGTATCATGTTCTAAATACATTGACTTTGTGTAGGATATCTGACTGTGGCAAAACCATATGGCGGCTGCCATTCCCAGAACGAAGTACACTATCATGAAAACAACAAACCTCTTAATTTGTCTGTCACGCAAAATTGTCATACGATCACCGCTTTCCACTGATAGCCAAAACCTCTGACCGTAACCAGATGTTGTGGGTGAGACGCATCCGTCTCTACTTTTTCACGAAGCCGCCTTATATAAACAGATAAGGTATTATCATCCACAAAATTTCCCGTATCATCCCACAGTTCATTCAGAATATGATCCCTTGAAACAACCTTCCCGGCATTTTTTACCAAAAGGCAGAGCAGCCGGTATTCTGCGCCTGTCAGTTCCAATACCCTTCCGCGCAATGACACACGGCATCCAATAAGATCAATGGTAATATCCCCGCAGCTTAATATATTTTTTAATTCATCTTTTTCTATTTTTGTACGGCGAAGCAAAGCACGGATGCGGGAACATAGCTCCCCCAATCGGAAAGGCTTGGTAATATAATCATCTCCACCTGAATCGAGTCCCCGGATGATACTTACCTCCTCATCTGACGCAGTCAAAAAAATGATCGGGATGGTCTGATTCTGTTTTCGTATTTTTTCACATATTTCAAATCCCGTCCCATCAGGCAGTGTCACGTCTAAAATGAGTAAATCGTACTTGTCCAACATGGAAATACCGGAAACCGCCTCCCGTACTGTATGTGCTACTTCTACTTCAAATCCATTTTTCTTTAAGGAATACGTCAGGCCGTCCACTAAGCTCAAATCATCTTCCACCAGAAATAATCTGCTCAAGTCTCTTCCTCCAATTCATTTCACTTAAACGTAGTATATCATACCCCCCGGCAAAGAGACCTTACGGTATTGTAAGAAATGGGAACAGGACTTTTGTGTTATATAAAAATACAAATAGATTGGAGGTCTATTCTCCGATTGAAAACGTAACCGTAACATCACCGTTTCCGAGCGCTTCCTCCCATCCAGTCAGATCATCAATCCTGCCAAGCCTTGTATAGCTCCACGAGTTAGAGCCGTAAAAGATAACGATCTGGCTATTGTTATACAGGACAATGTCTCCGGCTTGTGTCGTGATCTGACTGTTGCTCGCCGGGAGGCTCGTTCCAAGCGCTCCCACCTTTTCAAAACCTGAGTAGTCGCTCATCTGCATGACCACTGGTTCTTCCTTCATCATTTCAGCAAAAGCGGCCACAGCCTCGTTATCTTCCAGTGTAGCTGTAAAATTTTCTGTTCCGATCTGCACATTCATTTTCATTTCCGTATCCTCTTCCAAAAACTCTTCCTTCTGTCCGTCCGGCAATTCCTCTTCGGATACCTGTATATCAGAAGTATCATCGGCTGCGCCGGAAGCGCTTTGCTCGTCTGCTATACCGCATCCTGCGAATAATACCATTCCCCCTATACAGGCAGCAAGCAAAACTGCCTTTTTTAGTTTTTTAGCAATATTCATCAGAGTATGCACCCTCCTTCATCTTGTCATTTGATAAACAAGGTAGTCCAGACAGTCAATCCGTTTTTCCTCTTTATGAACCCGATCCAAAAGCTGCTGTCTATGTCTTTTAAGGATTCTGAGCTGCTCGTCCTTTTTTCCGCTTTTATCAAAAAATTCTGTTATCATTTCCGAATCACATCCAGCGTCCTTCAGGTTTTCGGTGACTGCCTGAACAGAAAATTCATTGAACAATTTTCATCCCTCCTATCCTCAGCCTCTTTAACAGCGCTCACTGATCCATTCCTGATATTTTCTGACGCCGGATGACAGACGTTTTAAGCCGTCTTCCAGACGTGCTCTGGGGCAGGCAAGGTTCATCCTTAGGAATCCGCCTCCATCTCTGTATTCCTTTCCGTCTGAAAGAACAAGTCCTGTATGCGCCCTGAGAAACCTGCACAGCTCAGAGGAATCTCCTAACAGTTCCCGGCAGTCCAGCCAGAGCAGATAGGTGGCATCCGCTGATACCGGACGGACTCCTTCTATCTGGTCTGCAATGAAGTCTTCCGCATATCTTCTGTTTTCAAAGAGGTATTCCCGCAGTTCATCCAGCCACAATTCTCCCTTTTCAAATGCCGCCACGGGTGCGATTGCCGCGAAAACATTCGGCTCAGCGACTTCATCTGTATTCAGTCCACGGTTCACCTTATGACGTATATTTTCATTGGGAACAATCACCGCCGCCGTCTGGAGTCCAGCCAGATTGAATGATTTTGTGGGCGCGACGCAGGTGATACTGTTCTCTCTGCACTTCTCTGAGACAGAAGCGAACGGGACATACTCTGCCCCCGGCGCAGTAAGATCGCAGTGGATCTCATCCGACAATACAAGCACATGATGTTTCCTGCAAAGCTCCCCTATTTTCCCCAGAGTATCTCTGTCCCATATTTTCCCGACAGGGTTATGCGGATTACACAGAAGCAGCATGGATGTCTGCGGATCAGCCAGCTTCGTTTCCAGATCCTCAAAGTCAATCTCATAATTACCATCTTTCAGGATAAGCCGGTTCTCCAGCACATTCCTGCCATTATTTAAAATGGAATTGAAGAAAATATTGTATACCGGTGTCATCACCACAACATTTTCTGCCGGTGTCGTCATTTTCCTGACGATACTCGAAATTGCCGGAACTACACCCGTGCAAAAGAGCAGCCATTCTTTCTTGATCTCAAATCCGTGTCTTTTCCGCCACCATGCCCTGTACGCCTCATACCAGCGGTCATCCGGCTCCGTATACCCATAGATACCATGAGCCACACGCTCGTTCAGGCACTCGATGATCTCCGGCGCGGTCTGAAAATCCATGTCAGCAACCCACATCGGAAGTTCATTCTCGCCCACATTCCATTTCATTGAGCCTGTGTTTCTTCTGTCTGTTATTCTGTCAAAATCATATTTCATATTTCTATTCCCTTTCCTACTACAATATATCAGCAGCTAAACGTATAAAAACAATCATTCCAAATCCAACAAGTATTGTTCCGAATACCCGGTTCATTTTTCCTATTTGCAGATTTCTGGCTCTCCTTTTTAAAAGGACTGTCACGGAAGACAATATTCCCCACCAGATGTATGTGCCTACGAAGACACCAAAGACAAGCAAAGTTCCTTCTTGTATGCCCAGATTGCCCGATATCCCGAACCATGAAAATGCAAATAAGAATGTAAGGGCTGCCGCCGGATTGGTAATTCCTACCGCGAACGATGTAAAAAACATGCGAAGACCTGAATCTTCTTTATCTGATACCGCTTTCTCCTCCTTAAAAAGCAGACGGATTCCCATAACAATGATCAGACAGCCTCCCGCGAAAGTGATGGGATTCTCATATTCTGATAAAAAATCCGAAATCATTGTTAAACCAAAGGCGCCGATACAGGCATAGAAACAGTCTGCTACGGAGGATCCCAGTCCGGTTACAAATCCTGCGCGGATATCCTTCTTTAATGTCCTGTGGACAGTCAGCGCCCCCACTGCTCCCGCTGGAACGCCAAACAGAAGACCTATAAGTATTCCCCGCAAAAAAAATGTCATCCTCTTACCTCTCAAATCATCGGAATGTCTGTTTTCTATGCACAGAAGCGTTCTAATTTGCTTCCAATCTGCGGACTTATAATTTCTGTTTTTTCCGGATCCACCTTTTCTTTTTCCATAATCAGCTCACCGATTTCATCAGCGCGGATCACACCGCTGGCCGGATTCATAACGCTGTCGATCTTTCCGTTAATTTCTGCATCAACCGTGGAATACTCAAAAGCAAGCGTCGTATTCAGCAGACGGCAGTTCTTCATGGTCAGGTTCTCGATATAACACATTCCCTGTAAGCTCTCAATCGTACAGTTGACCAGCGTCAGATTTTTCGCATTCCAGCCAAGGTATTCCCCGGAAATAAAGGAATCATATACGGTCACATTCTCACTGTTCCAGAACGCATCTTTGGAAAGCATTTTCGCATTATGTATCTCCACATTTTTTGCCCCGTCAAAGGAATAATTACCCACAAGTTGAAAATCTCTTATCACCATATCCCGGGAATTCATGGCGAAATAGTCACCTCTGGCAGTCACATTCTCCATCTTCACACCGCTGCAGTGCCATAAGGTCTCAGAGGCATTGGGGAACTCAACATGCTCTAACGTCACTCCCTGACATCTCCTGAAATTCTTCGGAGCCTCGATCAGTGCATTTCTCACAGTGATATTATCTGTATACCAGACGCCTGCGCGCCCCATCTCAAACCATGTACAGTTTTCTGCAAGGATGTTTTTACTATACCAGAGAGGATATTTCCATTTGAACATGCTGCCGTACAGTTCAATATCCTGACTCTCCTTCAAAGGAGACTCACCGTCATCAAAGATCGTATCGTAGATCTTCAGATCTCTCCCCTGAAATAAAACCCGTTCTCCTTTTAAAAACTGCTGCCTGATTTCTCTTGTTTCTGCTTTCATCGATTAAAGTCCTCCTGTTTTTTATTTTTGACTAATCTGATTTCTGAATTACACACTATGGCCGACTGATCAGAATGATCTTATTGCCCCAACCCTCCAGTTCAGGGTTCTCCGCCACCGCTGTTACAAATTCTTCGGTTGCGTCAAAAGTTCCGATCTTTGTATACTCTTCGGAGATTTCCGCATCCTGATAGTACAGTACGATCCGGTTCGGATCAGAATAGTAGACGTCTCCTGCCTTTGCCTCTGTCACAGTCTGCGGCTTAGAAGGAATCTCGTAACGGCTTGGAATGTCATAATACTGCAATACGCTGTAGTCCGCATCGTCATCACGCTCATAGATCGGAAGCCTCCAGTCTGATGTACCTACATATCCGGCGATCGCCCTTGCCGTATCGTTATCCTCCAACCGCATCATGAACGCATCACCGTTGTCTCCGAAATGCACCTCCAGTTCACTTACGTCTGCCCCGGCCTGTACTGCCTGTGTTTCTCCATCTCCGCCTTGTACGGTTGTATCCGTATCGAAAGAAACATTCGTATCTGCCGATGTATTTCCCGGATCTGACGCTTCCTCCTGTCCGCAGCCGGCAAGAAGTCCTATGGAAATCATAGTGGCTACAGTCATTGTCATCATTCTTTTTACAAATTTGTTTTTCATGGTTTTCCTCACTTTCTTTGTTCTGATTTGTATTATTCCGCTGTCAGCACATTCATATCTGTTCTTCGTATTTTCACTGCCAGAAGCCATGCCGACGCAAAAAAGAGCAGTGTCACTGCCGCGCCGGGCACAAGAAGATTGCTGATCGCAGGATGGGATGCGAAATTACTGATCCCTGCCAATCTCATTACCGCTGATACGAAAGGATCCGTAAGAACCGCGGCGCAGATGGTTCCCGCCACAGCTCCGGCAAAAGCGATGATTCCAAACCGGATTGCAAATGAAACCTGCAACCTTCCTACTGAACATCCAATGGAACGGTAGATCGCCAGATCTCTCTGCTCTGCATTGAGGATCTTTTTCCCTGCCATCACGGTAACAATGGCAATAAATACTGCGATCATTCCATACATGAACCCCAATGACACACGCATTGCCGTAATGATCCCGGATAATCCCGGCCATGTATTCTGGTGTACATGGACATCTCCGCCATAAGCTGTCTCCAGAGCGCTTGTGATTGCTTCCTTCTGGGACGGATCTTCCAGAAAATAATGGTGGCACCAGATCCTTGGCTCATCCTGACCGATGGAAAGATATCCTTCCCTGCTCATTCCCAGATTTGCGCCCATATCATTGGCACAGTGATAAATACCGGAAACAGTGTATTCTCTGCTTCCCATATCTCCCCAGATCATCACGGTACTGCCTACGTCCACGCCAAGATCTGCCGCAGTGACTTCTGTCAGCACCACCTCGTCCGGATCCATGCAAGTCTCTCCTCTGCTGATATGAAAGCGTTCCGGTTCTGTAATCACATTTGCCGTGTAGGCCGTTCCGTTTACAGAAACCGTGGGCATAGCCAGATCATAACTGTCCGTGGTCATGCTGTAAGAGCGAACCACCGCTTCCATCTCTTCCTCGCTAAGTTCCCCCATTGCCTGAACTCCAAGATCCAGATCCGCCGGATTGAACGCATCCATCATTCCCTGCCCGTCCGTTCCCAGCCAGCTGTTCATACGCCCCGCGAGGGAGGCAAAAAAGACAAGGAAGCAGGCCACAAGGCAGGCGCTTAGATATCTTTTTCTTCCCGATAACAACTGCCGTACCGCCAGATGGAATACCAACCCGTTTTTCTGTATGCCTCCGCATACGAATGTTGATTTCTCCTTTCCTTTTCTCCTGCTTTCGCTTCTCATAAAAACCGCTGTATCACGGATCGCTTCCATCGGTGATATATGCAGGATCCTCTGCATCCGCAGCGCCGCATATCCTCCAAGCAACAGCAGGATTGCCGAGAACACACCCAGACACGGGAGTACCGGGATCCCTGATGGGATGAGAAGTCCGGTAGTTGTAACTGTCATAGCAGATACCACACGAGTAAATGGGATCGCTGCTAAGGTTCCCAGAAGACTTCCCAGAAAAACAGCCGCCAGATATTCCATTTCCTGAACAAAGACCAGTGTACGCCCAGTCACGCCCAAAGTCTTTAAGATTCCCATGTTCTTTTGTTCCTGTTCCACAATCCCTGAAATACTGTGCCCCAGAACGACCATTGCCACCAGCAATAAGATCAATGCAAATGCCGCAAGGATCGCACAGAAGGCATTTTGCAGGATCATCATGAAGCTCCCGATCGTATAGGCACTGTGGATTTCCTCTGCATATTCCGGGAGCGATGTCTGGCTGTTCAAAAGCTGATTGATCTGGTCGATCCCAGCTTCTCCATCTGCCTGAACAAAAATATGAAGCATAGCACCGCTTCGGGCAAGGGCGTCTGCCCCTTCCTGCTCCACGGTTTCTATGATCTGTCCATAGTCCGCCCCAGAGATAAGGAATCCTTTCATCCCGATCATCGAACTGCCCATGAACGGATCTTCATAGTAACCGGCAACTGTCAGGTCTACGTTCATTCCGCCTCTCGCAACAGGGAAGACAACAGTATCCCCAACCTGCAGATCCATGATGGAGACCATGGACGGTGAGACATACACCTCTCCCTGCCGGATTTCTTCAGGCGCCTGCCTGTAACTGCCCATATCATCGTTCAGGAATCGGTATCTTGTCTCTCCCGGCTGCCATAGGATCAGTTGTCCTTCGCTGTCCGACTCGATGCCATTCCCCTCATATTCGGAGAAAATAATATTCTGGCTTTGCACCTCCCCAATCCCCTCCTGAGAGGATATTTCCTGCAGCAAGTCTCCCACATCCGGCACATCAGATACCCATGCCGTAAGCTGACCGAAGCCTGCACGCTCCATCTCGCTTCGGATATAAGCATTTCCATTCAGGGAAACAGCAAGAACTGTAAACAGGGAAAGCACTGTGAAAAATACCAGCAGACCGATCCCGATAAGGCTCCCTTTTTGCCTCTTTATTCCTCTGCGGAAGAGAATATTCTTTTCCAACGTTTTGCCTCCTTTTACCACCGCAGTCTGGACAGCCAGCCGCTCACTTGGCTCTCTCTGCTCTGCTCCCTGATCTCACTGTACGGCGGAAGCCTCAGTTCATCCAGAAGCTTCCCATCCTCCAGATACAGGATACGGTTTCCCCTTGCCGCTGCTCTCATGTCATGGGTGACCATAAGGATACTCTGGCCGGAACGGTTTAAGTCTGTCAAAAGATTCAGCACTTCCGTCGTATTAGACCGGTTCAGCGCTCCGGTAGGCTCATCGGCAAACAAAAGACCCGGTTTCCCAACCATCGCTCGTGCGATCGCCGCCCGCTGTGCTTCCCCGCCTGATACCTGAGAGGGAAACCGGTTCTGTGCTTTGTCAATTTTCATTTGCCTTAACAGTCTCCCAGTCCTGTCCCGTATTTCCTCCGTACTTCCCTTTCTCCCGACATAACCTGCTACAGCCACATTTTCAAACAAGGTAAGATTGCTCACCAGATTGGTCTGCTGGAACACAAAACCGAATTCCTTTGCCCGCAGATCAGCCATCTGTTTCTCTTTTAAGGAAGTGATTTCTCTATCCTTGTAAAAGACCTTTCCCCCGGAAACAGGATCCATACCGCTGAGGGCATAAAGGAGTGTCGATTTCCCTGCTCCGGAAGAACCCATGATCACTGTGAAATCCCCTCCATAGATAGAGATATCCACCTGATCAAGTACCGTATTTCTCATGGATCCCTGCCGGAATATACGGCTTACCTTTTTACCCTGCAAGATTATATTCATGGTTTTCTTCCTTTCCTTCCGTAAGGATCAATGGTTTCTTCCCGGTCTTCGGATCCGGCAGGATCTCATCCACAAAATTTACATAGAACTGCACATACTCCAAGTGCTTTTCTGCAAGGATACGCCCCATCTGCCGCATCATTTCAGAGCGGATCATGCTTTTCGACGCTTCCGCTGTAATTTCCGCATACATCTCAAAGGAGTCCTGCGTGATCTGCCGGAACTGATAATCTTTGAGTCCTTCTATACAAAATCCTTCGATAGCAAGAGGATGTAAAAATTCCCGGCGTCCCGATCCGTCCTCAAACCAGAGCATATCTTCATTTCTTCCCAGAAGTCCTACTGCTCTGGTAAAAGGATATCGGTCTTTTTCATCCGCCGCCTTCAGTGTCAGATGGTCTGACAGACGATAACGAATCAGGGGTTGGGCGAAATTATAAAGAGAGGTGAGATACATGACCCCGCTTTCCATCTCGATCACATTCAGATCATCAAAAAGGATCATCCCCTCTTTCGGATCCATCTCCACACCCAAAGCAAGAGACTCGCTTGACCCATAGACATTGACCACTTCTGTATGGAATATCTGTTCCAGATAATTCCGAAGTCCCGTGCCCAGAGGTTCTCCGCAGGAAATGACTTTCTCTACGTCTGCCTTTACTTCCCCTCGTTCCACAAGTTCCGCCATAATCTTCACGGCGGAAGGATAACCGATCACAATATTAGGTCGGAATTCAGATAATTTTTCCACCCACTGATTCAAAGGTGTCTTAATATCCAGATACATCTGCTTCGCCCCGACTCCGTCTATGCCGTCTCCCACTGCCATTGCTCCGCCGTATCTCCCGTCGGTAGCCGCTATATACACAATTCTCGGTCGTTTCAGAAGCAGTTTTAAAATCTGCGGCATGGTCATATTCCACAAGGCTGCCCGGATAATTCCCGTCAGCATACTGTTCCATGCTTTTTCATCATACAAAAAGTATCCCGGTGTCCCGGTACTTCCGGAGGAATGAACTACATGATATTTCCCGTCATAGGGTTTTCGGTCGGCTGCTGTCTCCTCATCAAATTTTCTTAATTCGTCCTGTGTCACATCCGGCAGGGTGATCAGTTCATCAAAATGTGTGAGGAGAACCTGTTTATCCATTGTGGGCAAACAGGACAGCGGCAGTGTGTCAAGCTGGTCTTCCGTGATCCCGGCATGCTCAAATGTCCTGCGATAATATGCAGAGTGTTCCCACGCATAATGCAGAAGCCTTCTGAGTTTCTGGTTCTGTAATTCCTTGATTTTCTCAGGACTGAATTTTACTTGTTTCCTCAATCGGTTCAATTCGGACAGTGTGTTCAGATAATTCATGCTTTTCTCCTTACTCTACAGAAACGGTATACCCGTTCTCGTA
>ERZ1643251.2170-NODE-2170-length-20516-cov-5.682176_pt1 | contig 20516 bp, 19 predicted proteins | sample MGYA00579261_ERZ1643251 | MGnify/ENA primary metagenome ERZ1643251 (study PRJEB29033, sample SAMEA4952267) | chicken gut metagenome | biome: Broiler Chicken; feature: Gastrointestinal Tract; material: Caecum | place: Ireland | collected 2018 | study: Broiler... | reverse complement strand
CCGGGCAGCCATGTCGCCATTGTAGCTGTCGATCAGATCATTGGAGATCATCTTGATGGCGTGGAGGGCCAGGGGATCGGTGTAGTCGCAGTGGAGGGTGGACACATAGGCCTCGATGGCGTGGGTCATGGCGTCCATACCGGTGTGGGCGGTGAGCTTCTTGGGCATGGTCTCCGCCAGGTCAGGATCCACGATGGCCACGTCCGGGGTGATGTTGAAGTCCGCCAGGGGGTACTTGACGCCCTTGTGGTAGTCGGTGATGACGGAGAAGGCGGTGACCTCGGTGGCGGTGCCGGAGGTGGAGGGGATGGCGCAGAAGCGGGCCTTGGTGCGCAGCTTGGGGAAGTTGAAGGGGATGCACAGGGCTTCGAAGGTGGTGTCGGGGTACTCATAGAAGGCCCACATGGCCTTGGCAGCGTCGATGGGGGAACCGCCGCCAATGGCAACGATCCAATCGGGCTGGAACTGGCACATAGCCTCGGCGCCCTTCATGACGGTCTCCACACTGGGATCAGGCTCCACGCCCTCGAACACCTGGACCTCCATGCCGGCGGCCTTCAGATTATCACAGACCTTGTCCAGGAAACCAAAGCGCTTCATGCTGCCGCCGCCTACAACGACGAAGGCCCGCTTGCCGTCCAGCTCCTTCAGGGCATCCAGAGCGCCCTTACCGTGATAGAGATCCCGGGGTAAAGTAAATCTGGCCATAATAAAGATCCTCCTGAAATAATTTTGATTTTACTGCCGGATAAGCCGGCACGGAATGTGTTAAAAGTTTAACAATTCTTTCTGATGGTAGTGTAGCACAGTGGTGACGAATTGTCAATACTTTAACAATAAAAAATTTTTCGAAAAAAGAAAGTGGGAGGTGCAGATTTTAAAAGAAACAATGGAACCTAATTACGGTGGGATAAGGACAACGGAGATGAATGGGTTCCGGCGGAGGGGTTGTATCTGGGGAGGGGATAGGGTATAATGATGCCGTATGATCCGATAACAGGAGGAATTTCCCATGCAGCTGCTTTACTGGTTCGAGTCCATCCGCACGCCGGCGCTGGATACGGTCATGTCCCTCATCACCCGGCTGGGGGAGGAGTCCTTTTTCCTGCTGGCGGCGCTGCTGGTGTTCTGGTGCGTGGACAAGCGCAGGGGCTATTACCTGCTGACGGTGGGGTTCGTGGGAACAGTGGCCAGCCAGTGGCTGAAGGTGGCCTGCGCGGTGCCCCGGCCCTGGGTGAAGGACCCGGATTTCACCATCGTGGAGTCGGCCCGGGCCGCCGCCACGGGGTACAGCTTCCCCAGCGGCCACACCCAGAGCGCGGTGGGGTACCTGGGGTGCGTGGCCCGGTTCACCAGCCGGTGGTGGCTGCGGGCGGTGTGCATCGTCCTGGCCCTGCTGGTGGCGGTGTCCCGGATGTATCTGGGGGTCCACACCCCGGCGGACGTGGGGGTGGGGCTCCTCATCAGCCTGGTGCTGGTGCTGGCACTGTATCCGCTGCTGGAGAGCACCCTCTGGTTCCCCAACCGGATGTACCTCATCATTGCCGCCATGCTGGCCCTCAGCGGGGCCTTCGTGGTGTATATGGAGCTGACCGTGCCGCCTGTGGGCAGCGCGGAGGTGCTGATGGAGGCCTACGGGAACTGGGCGGAGGCCCACAAGAACGCCTACTCCCTCCTGGGGGCGGTGTCCGGGGTACTGCCGGTGTACTTCTTTGACAGCAAGGTGCTCCAGTTCCCCACCCGGGCCCCCTGGTGGGGCCAGATCGTCAAGCTGGCGGGGGGCGTTGCCCTGGTGCTGGCGGTCAAGACCCTGCTGAAGGCCCCGCTGCTGGCCTTCTGCGGCGGCCACGACGCCGCCCACGCCCTGCGCTACTTCCTGGTGGTGCTGGTGGCCGGGTGCCTCTGGCCCATGACCTTCCGCTTTTTTGAGAAATATGCCAAGTGACATGATATGACAAAATATGTCAGCGTCTTGCCTTTTTCTCCAGCTTGTGATACACTACCGCTGGATAATCGCTTTGCAGAAAGCGGTACAGTTGTGTTTTCAAAGGGAGGAAAAAACTATGATGAGTAAGAAACTGACGGATGTGGTGGCTTATCTCTCCTGGATCGGTCTGATTATTGCCTTTGTGGCAGGTGACCGGGAGAACTGCAAGTTCCACCTGAACCAGTCCCTGGTGATCTGGCTGGCGGGCATTGTTTTGGGTGTGGTTGCCATTGTCCCCATCCTGGGATGGCTGGTGGCGTTTGTGGGCTGGATCTTTCTGGTGGTCTGCTGGTTTATTGGCATTATCAGTGCTGCCAGCGGTACGGAGAAGGAGATTCCCCTGCTGGGGCGCTTTAAGCTTCTCCAGTAATGCCGTACCTGCGCCATACAAGGAAAAATTGATTTAAGAAGTGAAACAGCGCCGCTGGGCCATTGGCCCGGCGGCGCTGCGGTTATATATGGACGTTTTAATCATTCTGACACGGTGGTGCAGGTGATGGGGAAGGAAATCTTCGGGATGAGGATACCATCCTCATCGATGGGAGCACAATCGACAGTGACGTTAATGGTTTGCACTGTGCCGGGGCTGAGACTGGCGGGTTGGGTGTAGGAATCCAGCCCGAAAGAGGTGATGCGATAGTCCTCCGCCAGGCCCGCCGCCTCCAGCCTGGCCTCCAGGACGTCCCAAACAGCGTTGCTCAGGTCAAAGTCGCTGCCGGAGACAGCTTCCAGAGAGATGCTCTGGAAGCTGCTTTTCAGCTGATGATAGACGGCCTGCCTTTCCAGGAAATCCTGACTCGCTGTCAGGGAGCCATCCCCCGACAAAGTCACCCGGGCGGTGAAGGGGCCGCCGGAAAGGGAGAAATGTTCCGGGGCATAGCCATCCACCGTGTAGACCGTGGAGAGGGTTGCATAATAGGGGATTTCCAGAGTGTCGCCGCTCTTGACGTTCTCCGGAAGAGAGAAGGTATAAGAGATAGTCACGTCTGTCAGCTGGCCTGCCCAACTGGTGCCCGCCAGGGACTGCTCCAGGCTGGCCTGGATGGCCTGAGCGATGGTGTCCAGGGACCAGTCGTCCCGGACAGAGGTTTCCACCGGATAGGTATTACCCAGGGAGGTCACGCCGGGTGCCCAGCCCCGCATGAACCCATTCATCATTTCTCCGGACATAGAGGGGAGAGATTCTCCGCTGGTGGCATCCCCGCCGACACTGCCGTCGCTGAGACCCAGGACCACCCGAACCTCCTCATCAGAGAGGGGTTCGCTGCGGCCCAGCTCCTCCGCCATGGGGGAGCGCAGCCAGTATACCACGTTGTCCCGCTCCGCATCACTGATGTAGGAACTTTTAAGCACGGAGATAAAGGTGGTCAAATCTGTTTGGTAGAGTCCCACCAGAATGTCTTGATAGGCGGTAGCGTAGGCACCGTCGATGGCCTCATCCACCGGGGCAGAGAGGATATCATGGACCTGCCCCCAGTCGGCCTTTCCACCCAGGGTGTAGTCGCTCAGGGCGAAGAGGAGGGCCTCCAGCTCCCTGTCCCCGTAAATGCCCCGGTAGCTGCTCCAGGAGAGGTGGGGGAGATAGGGAATGGCGGCGGCCATATCGCTTTCGTAGCTGTCGTGAATCAGGCGGCAAATCAATTCCTCGGTAACCAGCAGGTGGAAATCTACTTGATCCGCCTGAGCCAGAAGCTGGTCATAGACGTCCTCCTGCCCAGGCAGGACGTCCTTTTCCTGGGCCGTCACAGCCTGATACACATGGGGAGTGCCGTTGAGGTCAAAGGTATCCAGAACGGTATAGGAGCCCGGCGCCTCGTAGTCAGCAGGCTGAGGCTGGATGGTGAGCAGAAGGCCGGTTGCTGTCGTTGCCCCCTGCTGGTAGGCCTGGAAGGTATCGGCTTCATAGAAGGATACACCGTCCTCTGTTTCTGCGTAGGCCACCGCTCCCACCCAATCCTCCGGCAGGGTCAGAGAGAAGAATTCTCTGGAGTGGGTGTAGTTGGTAGAGGAAAGGAGGGTGTACGGGCTTGCCCATGAGGAGAGCTCCCGGATGAGAATGCCGTTTTCATCCACCGTCATCCGATACAGGCTGGAGGAAAGAATGGAGTAGGTGTAGGGGTTGAAGGATTCATTTACCAGCTCTGCGGTCTCGTCCGGAGAGGACAAAAAGACTGTCTGCAAACCGCTGTCTTCCGAGGCGCGCACAGTGGAGAACGTACCGGGCAGGGTGTGGAAGCTGATGTTTTCCACGTCGATATCCATGGCCTGCCGGGCAAACCACAGCAGATGGGAAGCAGGAAGGTCTGTTGTCACATTTTCCGCCAGTACGCCGGCCAGCTCCATGATCTGAGACCACTCCTCCACCTCCAGGGACTGCTCTATCACGGCCTGGAAGAAGGACTGCTGGAGCGGGATGCGGTCTGTGAGGTCATTACCGCCAAGGTTGCTTCCATCATTGTTTCGCCGCCAGCGAATGATCTCCGCGGCATCCTCGCCGCTGAGAAGGCGGTAGCCCTCCTCCTGGTGGATGTGGAGATCCTGATAGGGATCATCATAGTCCATGGCAAAAGGCACGTCAAACCAAACGCCTCCCAAAGCATCGACCACTTGCGCCACGGTGTCCGCATCCGCCACGAAGTAGTAGTCGGGATATATGCCGGTGAGGCCCTGTACCTGCTGCATGAGGCAGTCGATACCGCCGCCTGATAGGGAGGAACTGTAAACGCTGCTTATTCTTTTGGTTTCCCAGGGGACATCCACCGCTGTATCCCGGGGAATGGACAGGAAGTTCAGTTCCCCGTTTTCTGCGTCATAGGTGGCCAGAAGGAGGGTGTCCGTCGTGCCGCTGGTATCGTCCAGCCCCGCCAACAGGAAGGTATACACATTATCCCGGTGGTTAAGGAACGTATTCTCGTCCGGCGCAGTAAGGGAGGACAGGGAGACAGGCGCGCCGGAAGAGCCGGTGGTACCCGACTGGGTGCCGCCAAAGGTCAGCAGCACCGCCACCACAGTTCCCATCAGAACCAGCACCAGGGTGGCAATGGCCATCTGCGGCTTTTTGGCAATGAGGAGGATGCGCTCCTTCATGGTGCGTTTCTTTTCCGTCATGGTGGTGGCAGTACGCAGCAGGCCCGACAGGTGCCGACCTGGGACGATCATGTCCACCAGGGTCCTGCCGTAGTTGAGCCGCTGATCTTCACCCAGACGCTGGATAGCGCTGTGGTCGCAGGCCAGTTCACTGTCCCGGCGGCTGAGTATTGCGGCCCACCATACCAGGGGATTGAACCAGTACACAGCCAGGCACAGAGCCCGCAGCAGTGCCCACAGGTGGTCTCCATGGCGGTAGTGAGCCTGTTCATGGGCCAGGATGTGATCCAGGCGTCCGGGGACCAAAGCCTGCCGGTTGATGTAAATGGCAGGGCGGACCGGGCCAAACAGGCAGGGGGAGGACAGGTCTTCCACCAGATATACCGGCATACGGCAGGACGCCGGAAGGGATTCCTGGGGGACCAGCTGCCGTTTCTTGCGCAGTGTATAGGCGAAGCGGAGGTTGGCGCCCAGCAGGATGCAGCCCATGAGAGCAATTCCGCAGTACCAGGGCCAGCGCCAGAAAGGCATGTCCCAGAGGCTGGAATATTCGCTGTATGTGACGATTTGCCGACCGCTCTCCAGATCCACATGGTAGCCGCTGATGAAGTAACCTTGGTCCAGGATATCTTGGTTCAGCTGCTCCTGAGAGGTTCCCAGGGGATACTCAGCGGTTTCTGTATAGCGATCATAGAGATCGTAGAGAGGAGAAAGGAGGGAGGAGAAACGCTGCACGGAAGAGGTGCTGCTTTCTGCCTGAGAAGAAACAGAGCCGGTGGTTTCCTGGGAGGAGGGATCAGTGCCACTTTGCAAACTGGCTGAGGAGCCGCTGTCTGCCTGAGAATCTGCGGAAGAGACTGCGTTTTCCTCTGGAAGGGCAGAAGGAAGGGTGTCCTCTTCCGGAAGAGGAGGGGAGACACTGCCATCCGTCTGAGTATCGGAAGAAGGAGAGGTCTGCTCCTGAAGCGCCAGGGAAACGCTCTCCCGGAGATTCTCCGCCGCACCGGCAATAGACACCGGCATGGTGAACAGCGTACCGGGGATCAGCAGCCGCAGGGCTACCAACAGCCACAGGCCATACTGGAGCCGGGGGTCAATCCGGCCACGGAGGAGCCTGCGCAGCAGCGCCAGTGCCAGAATCAACAGAGAAGAGGATAGCAGGATCTCCGTCATGTCTGATCCCTCCTCGCTTTCTCCAAAATGGCGGTCAGCTCGTCAATATCCGCTTGGGACAGCCCCCGGCCATCGGCAAGGGTGTTGACCATCATGCCAACGCTGCCCCGGTAGACCCGCCGCAGAAGAGATTCGGTTTCCTGGAGTGCTGCCTGGTTTCTGGAGATAACAGGGGAGTAAAGCCGGGCCTTGCCGCCCTCCTCACAGGAGATGGCTCCCTTGGCTTCCAACCGGCCAATCATGGTAACAATGGTGGATTTGCTCCATCCGGTATCCGGCGCTAGGGTGTGAACCAGATCCATCAGAGTGCGGGGTGCTTTTTCCCAGAGACGGTCCATGATCTGCCATTCTCCGGGAGATAAAATTACGGAAGTATTGCCCATGATAAGGTACTCCTTTCCAAACAGGTGGAGGCATCATGCCTCCCAGCCATCTTGGTCTATACTTGTAAAACAAATATACTACATAGGACGACACTTGTCAACCTGCTGTTGGAACTATTAGTAAATGGCTTATAAGTATTAGGGATACTAATATTAAAAAATGAAGGCACATCATAAGGGATAGGGGGATATTGGCAATGAAGCCCGAAAAAAAGGAGAAAATTTGTGTGAAATGGTAATAGAATGAGGAACGCAAGTGTGAATAAATTGTGTACATTATGACGGTTGACATTTTGTAGATTAGGTTTTATCATATACCTACCGTTGGCGGGCGGGAGAAAGAATACTTTTTGGTGTTGCTCTACCGCTGACACAACGGGCGGGAGATAGGTTGCTGCCTTCCTGTGGGACACCCAGAAAGCGGTGTCCACTTTTCTTTTATTGCCGAGGTGCCTTTCAGAAAAGGAAGCGCCAGACGAAAAAGACCGGGGAGAAGCGTGTTTCCTGCTATATAGTATGGATGCAGAAAGTGGCGCTTGTCGCTGCTTTTGGTATCGTTCCATTGGAGAAGAGGAGTCTCTGATGGAGCAATAAGTGAAAAGGAGTCAACCAAAATGAAGAAGTTTCTTGCAATGCTTCTGGCTGCCGTGATGGTGCTGTCCCTTGTGGCCTGCGGCGGCAACGACAATGCCGGCAACACCGGCGATAGCGGCGACGCTTCCGGCGATACCATCAAGATCGCTCTTATCGCCAACACCACCGGTGACAACGCCGAGTATGGTATTTCCGTGCGCAACGGCGCCATGCTGTACATCGACCAGCTCAACGCCAACGGCGGTATTAACGGCAAGCAGATCCAGGTTCTGGAGTACGACGACAAGGGCGACGGCGTGGAGGCGGTCAACGCCTTCAACCTGGCCATGGAGCAGGGCATTACCGCCGTCATCGGCTCCGTGCTGACCGGCCCCACCATTACTCTGGCCGATGCCACCTATGAGGTGAACATGCCCCAGATCAGCGCCTCTGCCACCGCTCAGGGCGTCACTCAGATTGACCCTGACGATGAGAGCGCCGGTATCCGGACCAACGTGTTCCGCTCCTGCTTCATCGATCCCTTCCAGGGCCAGACCATGGCCCACTATGCCGCTGACAAGCTGGGCGCCACCACCGCCGCTATCCTTTATGAGAGCGGCAGCGACTATTCCGAGGGCTGCATGAACGGTTTTGTGGAGGCCTGCGAGGAGCTGGGTATCGAGGTCGTGGCCACCGAGGCCTTTGCCACCGGCGACAAGGACTTCAACGCACAGATGACCAAGATTGCCGCTGCTAATCCGGATGTGGTCTACATGCCCTTCTACTACACCGAGGCTGGCCTTGCCATTACGCAGGGCCGTCAGGCTGGCCTTACCGCCACGATCCTGGGCTCCGACGGCTTCGGCAGCATCAAGGACTATGCTTCTGCTGAGGATCTGGAGGGAACGATTTACGGCTCCGGCTATGCTCCCGGCACTGAGTCCGTGGCGCAGTTCGAGGCCGATTATCAGGAAGCTTACGGCGAGGCTGTGCCCAACATGTTTGCTCCCCTGGCCTATGATGCCGCCATGCTCATGTGCGAGGCGCTGAAGGCTGCTGAGGAGCAGGGTCTTGCCGCCGGCAGTGACGAGTACAAGCAGGCTGTTATCGATGCCATTGCTTCCATGAGCGGTGTGGAGGGCATCACCGGCACCTATGCCTTCGATGAGTACAATAACCCGGAGAAGTCCGTTGCCATGATCCAGCTCCAGGGCGGCGAGGAAGTCTTTACCGAGTTCTACTCTTTCAATTAATTATTGATACCCCATAGTACGGATCCATCCTCAATGACTGAGGACGGGGCGCGGAGGGAGCGCTGCTCCCTCCGCGCTCTCCCATACTTTTTGCGGACGCCCAATGGATGCACCTGCCTGGCCTGAAAAGGAGACGCGGATGCATCCACCGGGTGTTCGCCCAAGGGATCTCTGCCGGGGGAGAATGAAATTCCCTGAAGAGATGCCGGAAAACCTGAAAAAAGAGAAAGGACGGGAAGCAGTATGTCCTATGTGTTCAGCCAGGCCGTCAACGCCCTGCAGCTGGGGTCGATCTATGCCCTGGTGGCTTTGGGGTACAGCATGGTCTACGGTATCATCCTGCTGCTTAACTTTGCTCACGGTGACATTATCATGGTGGGCGCCTATGTGACCTACTACGCCATGACCTCCTTCCATCTCCACCCTCTGGTGTCGGTGGTGCTGGCGGTGGTTATGTGTACGCTGCTGGGTGTGGTGATTGAGAAGGTGGCCTATACGCCCCTGCGCTCCGCCCCCCGGCTGAGCCTCCTTATTACCGCTATCGGTGTTTCCTTCCTGCTGGAGAACGGGGCCCAGCTCATCTTCGGCACGGATACCAAGAGCATGGTCCAGGAACCCCTGATCTCAGGCAGCCTCACCCTGGGTGGTGTGTCTATCACCTATGCGGCCCTCATCACCATTGTGGTATCAGTGGTGTCCATGATTGCGCTGACCATCCTGGTCCAGAAGACCAAGTTGGGCAAGGCCATGCGGGCGGTCAGCGAGGATATGGGAGCGGCGCAGCTCATGGGCATCAGCCTTAACCGCACCATCTCCTTCACCTTCGCTGTGGGCTCTGCCCTGGCGGGTATTGGCTCGGTGCTCCACATCGCCTCCTACTTCCAGGCAAGCCCCATGATGGGGTCCATGCTGGGCCTGAAGGCCTTTGTGGCGGCAGTACTGGGTGGTATCGGCTCCATTCCGGGGGCCATGATCGGTGGCTTTGCCATCGGCATTGTGGAGACTCTGGTAACAGCGGCGGGCCTTTCTACCTGGAAGGACGGCGTGGTGTTTGCCATCCTTATTGTGGTGCTGCTGCTCAAGCCTACCGGCATCTTGGGCAAGAAGATTACAGAAAAAGTGTAAGGGGGAGAGGAATATGAAAACAAATCGAATCCACATCCCCATGCCTTTGCGCTATATCATCAATATCCTGTTGACGGTAGCTCTGTGGGGGGTGCTCATTGCCCTGATTGCGGAGGGGATCATCACCAACTACTGGTCCGGCATTCTGGTGACCATCGGCATCAATATTATTCTGGCGGTGTCCCTGAATGTGGCTACCGGCTATCTGGGCCAGCTGCCTCTGGGTCATGCCGGCTTCATGGCGGTAGGGGCTTACGCCGGCAGTATCTACATGAAGGCCACCCCCCTGGGAGACCTGGTTCGCTCCGGGAATACTTTGGCGGGCCTGCCCTACATCATTGTGGCGCTGGTGCTGTCCGGTGTGGTGGCGGGGCTTTTCGGCCTCATCATTGGTATCCCTGCCCTGCGGCTGCGGGGCGACTATCTGGCCATCATTACCCTGGGCTTTGGCGAGATCATCCGCGTGGTGCTGACCAACATTGACTCTGTGCTGGGCTTTAAATTCACCTACGGCGCGGCGGGTCTTAAGCAGATTCCCAAGATCTCTAGCTTTACCCTGGTGTTTATCTGTGTGGCGCTCACCTGCCTGATCATCCATATGGTGATGAAGTCCCGCCATGGCCGGGCGATTCTCTCCATCCGGGAGAATGAGATTGCCGCTGAGAGCGTGGGTATCAACACAACCTATTACAAGGTGATGGCCTTTGTTATGTCCGCTTTTTTTGCCGGCATTGCAGGCTGCCTCTATGCAGGGTACCTGGGCTCTCTGTTCCCCTCTACATTTAAATTTATGAAGTCCATTGAGATCCTGGTGATGGTGGTTCTGGGCGGCATGGGCTCCATGCTGGGCTCTGTGCTCTCCGCCACGGTGCTCACGGTGATTTCGGAGTCGCTGCGGTCTGTGGGCGATCTCCGTATGGTGTTCTACTCTCTGGCCCTAGTGCTGATGATGATTTTCCGGCCCAAGGGACTGCTGGGCAGCTATGATTTCTCTATGTCCCGGATTCTGGAAAAGGCCCTGGGCTTTATTTTCCGTCCCGCGGCCCGGAAAGAGAAGAAGAAAGGAGGCGCGGTGAAATGAAACGAGATCCCAGAACTGTAACCAAGCTGGTTCCCGTGCCCTCCACCAATATTATCCCGGAGCGGGATGTTGATAAGAGCCCCATTTTGGAGTGCCGCCATCTGGGAATTGACTTTGGCGGTTTGACGGCAGTGGATGACTTCAATATGGCCATCGGCCGCACGGAGATTGCAGGCCTTATCGGGCCCAATGGCGCAGGTAAGACCACGGTGTTCAATCTGCTGACGCGTGTCTACCAGCCTACCCGGGGTACTGTCCTGGTGGATGGTCACGACACCGCCGGTAAGACCACCACCCAGATCAGCCATATGGGCATTGCCCGTACCTTCCAGAATATCCGTCTGTTCAAGGAGCTGACGGTAATGGACAATGTCCTTATCGGCCTCCATCACGAGATGGACTACCGGCTGCCTGGGGCGATTTTCCGCCTGCCCGGCTACTGGCGGGGGGAACGGATTGCCCGTGAGCGGGCCCGTGAGCTGCTGGGCATCTTTGATATGCAGGATATGGCGGACTATAAAGCGGGCTCTCTGCCTTACGGCGCCCAGCGCCGCCTGGAGATTGTCCGGGCTCTGGCCACAGGTCCCAGCCTTCTGCTGCTGGATGAGCCGGCGGCGGGCATGAATCCTTCAGAGACGGCGGAGCTGATGGACAACATCGTCAAGATCCGGGATACCTTCAAGATTGCTATTATGCTCATCGAGCACGACATGAACCTGGTCATGGGTATCTGTGAGGGCATCTGTGTGCTGAACTTTGGCAGGATCATTGCAAAGGGTACTCCGGAGGATATTCAGGCTAATCCGGCGGTCATCGAGGCCTACCTGGGCAAGAAGAAGGAGGCGTAGGGCTATGGCACTGCTGAAAGTTGACGACATTCATGTGTATTACGGCAGCATCCATGCTGTGAAGGGAGTTTCCTTTACTGTTGAGAAGGGGGAAATTGTTACTCTGATTGGGGCTAACGGCGCAGGCAAGTCCACGGTTTTGAACACTGTGTCCGGCCTTCTCCATCCCCGTACTGGCAGTGTGATTTTTGAGGACAAGGATCTTAAGGGCGTGGCTCCCCACAAGGTGGTGGAGCGAGGCCTTGCCCAGGTACCGGAGGGACGGCGGATCTTCCTGCAGATGACGGTAGAGGAAAATCTGGAGATGGGGGCCTACACCCAGCCCAAGTCCACGGTGGAGCCGGGCATTGCCGATGTATATGAGCGCTTCCCCCGACTGAAGGAACGGCGGCGGCAGATCGCCGGCACCCTTTCCGGCGGTGAGCAGCAGATGCTGGCCATGGGCCGGGCCCTTATGAGCAAGCCCAAGCTGCTGATGCTGGATGAACCTTCCATGGGCCTTGCCCCGATTCTGGTGGAGCAGATCTTCGATATTATCCGGGAGCTCCACGAGGCGGGAACCACCATTCTCTTGGTGGAGCAGAACGCAGAGGCTGCCCTGGCGGTGGCCGATCGGGCCTATGTTATGGAGACTGGTAAGGTCATTCTCAGCGGTACCGGTGCGGAGCTGATGGCCAGCGACCAGGTGCAGAAGGCCTATTTGGGTGCGTAACTTTTTAGGGTGAGAGCACCTGTATCTATGATAAAGAAAGCCCCCGGCTGCCTTTTCGGCAGCCGGGGGTTTTGTTGTTATACCGAAAAAGTGGGTGCCTGACTCGTCAGATCAGCCAGCGGCTGACAAGGGGGATCTTCCGCAGTACCCAGTAAGCGGCCAGACTCAGCACCAGAAGGAGGGCGGCCTGGAGCGGCGTTCCCCACAGAGGCGGGAGGGCCTCCCAAAAGCGCTCTCTGGTAACCAGCTGGAAGAAGGGGTGGATGAGGTAGACGCAGAAAGAGCCTCGGGAGAGAAAGGAAATAAAGGAGGGGAGAGAGCGGCCCTCCGCCAGGGTCTGAGCGATCCGGAAGACTGCCACGCCCATGAGGATAGCAGCAGGGGAAAAGCCGTCCAGAAGGATGATATTGAGATTTTTCTCGGCGTCGCTGTGTTGCCAGGTAAAAAAGAACAGGGCTGCGAATCCCGCCAGGAAGAGAAGCAGGGAGGGAAGCAGGCGCCCGGCGGGCTTTTGGTGGAGGTACCAGCCCAGAAGCCCCAGGCCTGCGCTGGCAAATACGGGGGAGAGGATAAAGCGCAGCAGAGAGGGGCCTGTCAAACGGAAGGGCAAAAAGTATTGCAGGCAGGGCAGTACGCTGCCGAAGAAAAGCCACAGCAGCAGTAGGTAGCGCAGCTCCTGTTTTGATGCCCACCGGGTGATCAGCCGGGTGAGAGGCAGGGCCAGGTACAGACCGATGGCAAAATAGAAATAGTAGAGGTGGTAATAGGTGTTGCCGGTAAACCAGTTTTTTCCGGCGGCCCACAGCAGCTCAGACAAGGGAGCGCTGCCCCGCAGGATCAGGATCCGCAGGCACTCGTACAGGGCGGCCCAAACGGACAGGGAGGCCACCAGGCGGAGAAGGTATCGGGAAAAAAGCCGGTTCAGCGGCAGCTCCCGCTGGGGATCGTTCATCAGTGCGCCGCTGCACATGAGGAAAACCGGAACGGCCCATTTGCACGTCCCATTCCAGAAAAGGACTGTCAGCCAGTCAAGGCTGCCGACGGTGAAGAGCTGATAGCGGTTGGCGCTGCAATGGATCATCAGCACCGCACATGTGGCCATACATTTGGTGAGGTCGATACTTCCACTGCGGCCGGATAGGGTATTCATAAGGATTCCCTCCTGGTTGATGTCGTAACCTTAGGTTCGGCCTGAACGAAACCGGCCGGCGAGGGCGAGAAAGTCTTCCTGACGAAGAAGGAACAGAAGCAGTGCGTAGAGTCCAGCGGCCAGAATTCCCATGCCGCCGCATTCGACTACCAGCAGCAGTTTCCCTTCTGTACCGGTGAGAATATTTTCCGCAGCAAACCAGAGGCAAGCCCCAGTGACCAACGCGGCAGCCAAACTCTTGACCAGCGGGAAAAGACGGATGCTGCCGGTTTTCCGCAGCAGAAGGAAAGCCAGAAGGATTCCCTCGGCTGTAAGGGAGAGGGCAGTGGCCAGGGCCAGCCCTGCACCGCCCAAACGGGGAGAGAGCAGGCGGTTAAGGCACCAGTTCAGCAGGAGAATTCCGCCATTGACCGCCAGCGGTGCCAGCGTACGCTCCATGGTATAGTAGGCCTTGCTCAAGAGATCCAGGATGCAGAAGCCGGTCATAGACAGGGCGTAAACAGAAAAGATAGTTCCGGCGGCGGCGGTGGAGGCGGCATCAAAGCTGCCTCCCTCGAAAAGGACTTTGACGATGGGCGTACCGAATACCGCCAGAACAGCGGAGGCCGGCAGGATCACCAGCAGGGTGGAGCGGAGAATGCCCCAGACGTAGCGCCGATAGGTGGCAGGGTCTGTGGTAGCATATTCCTGGCTGAATTTGGGGAAGAGAACGGTGCTGATGCTGTAAATCAGGGTAGTGGTCAGAGGAGTAAAGAGCTTGTCAGCGTAATAAAAGGCGCTGACAGGACTGTCGGTAAGGTTCACAGCCATGGAGGTATCCTGCAGATAGCAGAAGAGGAAAATAGAGGTGGTGAGAATGGTAACCGCCGCGGTTTTAAAGAAGGTGCGTACATAGTCCGCCCGCAGGTTGCATCGCAGCCGGGGACGGTAGTGTTCCCTGACAGCATAAGGCACGGTCATTCCCAGCTGCAGGAGCCAGGCGGCAGATACCGCGGTAACGTAACCTGTGAGTCCCAGGTGGCTGGCAAAGAAGGCCAGAAAGACGATCAGAGCCAGATTATAGGGGATGCTCATGCTGCCCTGGAGGATGAAATGCTCCTGGGACTGAAAGAGGGCTACCAACAGATAGGTCAGCACAATAAAGGGCAGGGTAAGCATCATGATCCGAAGGCAGGATGCAAGACGCTGGGCGTCTGCCGCTTCACCATCCCAGAGAGAGGCGGCCCAGGGGGTAAAGGTAAACGCTACCCCCAAAAGAGCCACAAGCAGGGCCAGCAGGAAGGTAATGGTAATGAGGTTGTCGGCAGCGGCATATCCTTCCTTACGGCTGCGCTGAAGCCGGGGAGTAAGAATAGGGACAGCGGCAACGCAAAGCGCGTAAGCCGCTGTGGTAAAAAGATAGATAGTATAGTTGTTGGCGATGGTATAGAGATCAGCAGCGGCTTGGGTACCGAAGGCACGGGCCTGCAAGGCTTCCCGGACAATACCCAGCACCTTGGCCAGCAGTGTGACCAGGGCCACCGCGCTGATAAGATGCAATGTCTGATTTCGTTTCACTTTGACTGCTCCATAATATCGCGGATCAATTCTTCATTCCGATCCAGCTTCTCAATAAGCTGATCCAGGCACAGGGCCACAGTCTGGCGGATATCCTCCCGCCGGGCCATGGTTTCCCGGAAGGCGGCCTGGAATTTTTCCAGGCTGAACTCCTCCACACTGCACAGCGTGGGCTGCTGGATAGAGGAAAGAAAGGAATCGACTTTGGGGTCATAGGAAATGCCAATCATGGGTACCCCCATGACGGCGGCGTAGATCAGGGAGTGAAGGCGTACGCCTACCAGCACGTCCATGCAACCGATAATGGACAGGGTTTCTTCTGACAGATACTTCTGCCGCAGGCAGCCAGCCTGGCCATCCAGCTGGTTGGCAATAGTTTCACAGATTCCACGATCCTCGCTGTGGAAGAAGGGGATGAGTACCGAGTCGGCGCCATATTCCTCCCGAAGCCAGTGAATGGATTTTTCTATCTCCCGCAGGAAAACAGGATCCCGGCGGCGGGCTTTGACAGCCCAGCCCACCGTAAGGATGCCTTCCCGCTTGGGGCAGCCTTCCTTTTCCAGGATGGACAGCCCCAGAGCGGGATCCGCTTTTTTTACACGGATAACCGGGTCAGCGGTAACATGGATCAGGTACTCCGGTACGCCGATCTCCAGCAGCAGGTCACGGCTCTTGGCGTCCCGGACCACAATGCCGCTGGTGCGGCGGAGGGTGGCAGCAGTGAGCCGACGGTTCCTGGGATCGGAGATAGGTCCGATGCCCTGGCTGTAAATAAAGGTTTTCTTGCCCATGAGCTGGGCCAGGCGAAGGATAAAGAGGTAATAGAGGATGCTGCGGGCGGAGGTGGCATCCTGAAGGAGACTGCCGCCGCCGGAGAGCAGCAGGTCGCAGCGGAGGACAGAGCGGAAAATGTCCCACAGAGACATCCGGCGGGCAGCCTTGACGCCATATTTGGCGCTGGTCTGAGCCGGATCCTGGGAGAGGACGGTGATATCGATGTCCGGGAGTTTTTCCCGCAGGTTGTCAATGACGGTGCGCAGAATGGATTCGTCGCCGATATTGTTGAAGCCGTAGTAGCCCGATATCAGTATGTTGTACATGTTTATTTCCGTTCCGTCTCCATATATTTTTTCAGATACTTCCGATACCACTTATACAGAAGGTCAAAGCAGAGAATCATCACGCAGCCGATAACGATACCGAAGAGCAGGGAGTAGCCGGTGCGGATAGAGCCCAGATAGAGGGGGGTATGGATGTGCATGAAGGTGTTGCAGATGCTGGTAAGGCCGATGGTGCCGGCCAGGCCGAAGAGGGCGGTCCAGAAGGGGAGGCGGCGAACCGCACAGTAGACAGCCAGCATAATGCCCGGGAAGGCCACCAGGAACTCCTTGGTCCGGGGACGGGCCAGCAGCAGGTTCTCCAGGTCGTTGCGCATCATGATCTCCAGGGTGGACACGGACACGTCGCTCTCATGGCCGGTACGGGCCAGGTAGTAATAGCCGCACAGGCCCACCACTGCCAGCAGCACCAGGGACCAGACAGGAATATTCCATTTCATGGCAGTGACAATGTCCCGGAGATCCAGGGTGTTGGAGGCACGATCCTTCTGGAACAGGCCATAATAAGAGAGGAAGAGCAGGCAGAAGAAGGCCAAAGGCAGCAGCTGGGCGGCCTTGACACCCCGGAAGATTCCAAACTCCAGCATGTAATTGGTGGAAGAGAGAGGCGCGGCGGTCATCATGGCGCCAGCCAGGGCAATGAGGGCGGAGCCCAGCAGTACCAAGATGCACCGGGGCAGGATCCGCCGCAGGGGAGCGTCGGCGTTCATCTGGATACCGCTGCGTTTGGCGGCGCGAAGGAAGAATACAGCGGCAAGACAGGCGAACACCACAGAGCTGGCAAAGCTGGCCAGCAGCCGGAACAGGTTGGGCAGCACCAGCCACGCGGCAAAGACGCATACCACTGCCGCACCGGCCAGCAGGTAGGTCCACTTTTTCTTCATGGGCAGGAAGGTGGCGGGCAGCAAAGCACCGCCGATGCCGGCTCCCAGGCCCAGGATCAGCATGGTGATGGAGGGAATCTGATAGTTGTCCATCACGGAAGCTTCGCCCATGGAAATACCGTGGGCGGCAAGACGGTCATTGAGGCTGCTGAAGAGATCACGATAGACCTGGACATCGGTGATATAGGCGAAGCTGTTGTCAGTCTGCTTGACAGGCTTAAAGTAGATCACCCGGATGTTGCGCTCCACGATGGCCCGGAAGAGGGTGTTTTCCACCTCCTCGGCGCCTTCATAGCCGTAGTAGCCGTAGCGATACTGGATATAGTCCCACACGGAGAATACCCGCACGGCGTTATAGTCGGTTTCCTGGGCAATCGTTTCTACGCCGGACTGGAGGATATTCTCACGCTGGACGTTGGTTTCGATGAGGCCCAGGGTGATATCGTTTTCCTTCATATAGGAGAGGGCGTAATCATCCTCGTCGTCAAAGCCGATCACGGCCTCGCCGCCAGCAATAATATAGGTAGGATCGATGCCGTAGCGCTCATAGCCGGCCACCACCGCCTGGGCATACCGGGTGTCATTGTGGCCGTCATAGCAGATGGTGCGGGGAACAATCTCCATGCCCAGAGACTGGATAATGTCCACCTTACTGGGCATAAGCCCCAGGGAAATGTACATGAGCTTGGAGGCTACAATTTCATTGCGCTCAGTAAAGCCTTTTTTAAAAGTATTGCTATAACTGAAATCTGTAAGGTAAAGGGTATCATTTACTTCACCGTTGAGAAGGATGTAAGCCTCCTCCCCCAGGTTCAGCATTACCACATCCTCAGGGTGGAAGCGCTGCTCCACTGCTTCGGTGACAAAGGTGGTGGCCTCCTCGCCGGAGATCTCCACCAGTACGTCAAAACGGTCATAGCCATAATCGGTGATGGCGCTGATAAATTCTGCGGGGTAGTTGTCCCGCCAGTCAGCATCCTGGATCACCGTGTCCATCATGGTGGAGGTGACGGACAGGGGAGAGCTCTCCATCAGGGAGGTAAGGCTCTCCTCGGTCAGGCCTACCCGGGTGATGCCCATGTCCTTGAACTGCTCCAGCCACCAGCTGATATCCTCATCACTTTGCTGAGCCAGCAGCTCCAGCTCGTTGTAGTCAAGAATCACATCGTAGATTTTGTTTTCTGATTCGATCTGCCAGCGGCGGGCGATGACCGTCAGGCTCACCAGGACGGCAACGGCCAGCAGGGCCAGCAGGATCCGGTTGGCTTTGGTAAATGATTTCATGCTTTGTCTGCTCTCCTATCGTTGATATACTTTCTGTCGTTACGGTATGGGTCAGCTCCGGGCCTTCCGGAAGGTCAGATATCCTTCCAGGATCAAGGCCGCAGCAACACTGTCCACCACCGCTTTTCGCTTTTTGGCGTTTTTCCCGGCGCTTTGCAGGATGTTGTGGGCGTCGATAGTGGTCCTGCGTTCATCCCACAGGATGACCGGCAGGGCAAAACGCTCTTTCAGTACCTGCTCCATCGCCTGGGCCTTTTCCGCCCGGGGGCCAAGGGTGCCGTCCATATTTTTCGGATAGCCCAGCACCAGCTCCTCCACGCCGTATTCCCGGATCAGTTCTTCCAGCTTACTGAGGACTTCTTCCTGCCGACGGGTGTGGATGGTGGTGGTATAGCCGGCCAGAAGGCCGGTAAGGTCGGATATGGCCACGCCGGTATGGGCGTCGCCGTAGTCAATGGCCATAATACGCATGCTGTTTCTCCTTGACAGCGGGCCGGAGGCCGCTATAATAGTAATGGTTATGGTGGAGCAACCGTCGCATCATTTCATTATACTATACTTGTCCCGTAAATAAAAGTAGGATATTTGAAAAAAATGTATTGACCTGGAGAGAGCCTCGTGGTATAGTAATGATTACCTGTGGAAATGGGGCTTTCTTTTTGTGCGCATTTTTCGCTTTTGGCGCCAGAAAGAGCCGCTGTTTCCGGAGCAGGGAGGCAATCGGTACAGGCCGCAGAGCCTGCATACATGAATAAGGAGGTGCCGTTAGGAGATGCGCGTTAAAATCACGTTGAGATGCAACGAGTGCAAGCAGAGAAACTACAACACGGTCAAGAACAAGAAGAACGATCCTGATCGTCTGGAGATGAACAAGTACTGCCCCTTCTGCAGAAAGCACACGGTCCACTCTGAGACCAAGTAAGGAAAGGGAGAATTCATCATGGCAGAAGAAAAGAAGGTCAAGAAGGATCGGGGCCGTTGGTTCCGCGAGATGAAAAGCGAACTGAAAAAGGTTGTGTGGCCCACTCCCGATAAGGTGGCAAAGAACACCGGTACGGTAATCCTGTGCAGCCTGGCCATTGGGGTATGCATCTGGGTGTTCGACGGCGTTGCCGGCCTGTTCATCAAGACCCTGCTCGACGTCTTCGGGGCGTAAGAGGTAGGGGAAAATGGCCGATAACGCAAGATGGTATGTAGCCCATACCTATTCCGGCTATGAAAACGCCGTAAAGACCACTATTGAAAAGTTTGTCACCAACCGCCATCTGGAGGATATGATCCTGGACATCCAGATCCCTCTGGAGAAGGTTACCGAGATCAACGACGCAGGCGTTGCCAAGGAAGTGGAGCGCAAGGTGTTCCCCGGTTATGTGCTGATTAAAATGGTCATGACCGATGATACCTGGCACCTGGTGCGCAACGTCCGGGGCGTCACCGGCTTCGTAGGCGAGGCCAGCAACAAGCCCATTCCCCTCACCGAGGAGGAGGTCATGGCCCTGGGCATGGAAAAGCACGAGGTCGTGGTTCTCTACAAAGAGGGCGACCGGGTCCGCATCAACGACGGTCCCCTGGAGTCTTTTACCGGCGTTGTGGAGGAGATCGACCCGGAAAAGAACAAGGTCACCGTTGTGGTGTCCATGTTCGGCCGGGAGACTCCTGTGGAGCTGGAACTGGACCAGGTCGAGGTCGTGGACTGATCGCACCTATTCCCCATAAGCGTTTTTCCGCCGCACTGCGGCGGCGTGGGAGGGGCCGTCTGAAGAAGAGACAAGCCCCGCCACCACCACATTATATCAAGGAGGTGCCTGAACATGGCACAGAAAGTCGTAGGATACGTCAAGCTGCAGATTCCTGCAGGCAAAGCAACCCCCGCGCCCCCTGTCGGCCCTGCTCTGGGTCAGCACGGCGTCAACATCGCCGCTTTCACCAAGGAATTCAACGAGCGCACCAAGAATGACATGGGCATGATCATCCCTGTGGTCATCACTGTCTATTCCGATCGCTCCTTCACCTTTATCACCAAGACCCCTCCCGCTGCGGTCCTCATCAAGAAGGCCTGCAACATCGAGTCCGGTTCCGGCGTGCCCAACAAGACCAAGGTCGCTACCATCAGCAAGGCTGATGTGCAGAAGATCGCCGAGACCAAGATGCCTGACCTGAACGCTGCCAGTCTGGAAGCCGCTATGAGCATGATCGCCGGCACCGCGCGCAGCATGGGCGTTATCGTTGGCGAATAAGGAGGGCATAAGAGATGTTTAGAGGTAAGAAATATCAGACCAGCGCCAAGCAGATTGACCGGGC
>ERZ1643251.2169-NODE-2169-length-20519-cov-5.485536_pt1 | contig 20519 bp, 22 predicted proteins | sample MGYA00579261_ERZ1643251 | MGnify/ENA primary metagenome ERZ1643251 (study PRJEB29033, sample SAMEA4952267) | chicken gut metagenome | biome: Broiler Chicken; feature: Gastrointestinal Tract; material: Caecum | place: Ireland | collected 2018 | study: Broiler... | reverse complement strand
TGGGACCGGGCAATACCGACAAGCAGCTGCAAATGATGATGGACCTCGGTTCGACCGTCCTCTGCGCGACGTCGTCGTACGCGCTGCTGCTCGCCGAGGAAATCGCAAAGCGCGGAATCGGTGACAAGATCAAGCTGAAGAAGGGCGTCATCGGCTCGGAGCGCTGGGGTGAGAAGATGCGTCAGCGCATCGCGAACGAGCTCGGAGTCGAGCTGTACGACATCTACGGACTGACCGAGGTCTACGGTCCGGGCATCGGCATCAGCTGTCCGCACGCCTGCGGAATGCATATGTGGGACGACTACATCTATTTCGAGATAGTCGACCCCAAGACCGGCATACCGGTACCCGACGGCGAGATCGGCGAAATTGTCATAACTACGCTGAAGAAGCAGGGCGCGCCGCTGATACGCTACCGCACGCACGATCTGTCGCGCGTCATCCCGGGCGACTGCCCCTGCGGCTCGCCCTATCCGCGAATCGACACGATTCTCGGCCGCACCGACGACATGGTCAAGGTCAAGGGCGTCAACATCTTCCCGAGTCAGATCGACGCGATGCTGTCGTCAATTCCCGGCGCGTCGAGCGAGTATCAGTTCATGCTCGACCACATGAACGGCAAGGACATCTGCACACTGTTCGTCGAGCTCGAAGCCGGAATCGACCGCGAGATCATGGAGAAGATAATCGGCGAGACTTTCAAGGCGAAAATCGGAATCACGGTCAACGTCATGCCGGTCGCGATAGGCGAGCTGCCGCGCAGCGAGAAGAAGTCGACGCGCGTGTTCGACAACCGTTATTGATTGTGGAGATTGATGTATGAACAACACCGAAATGCTCGACAAACTGCTTGTCAGGATGATTGAATTCGACTCGGGCGACCCGAAGCGGATTCAGCACTTTCTCAAGGTTCACAGCTACGCGCGGCTGATATGCGGCATGGAAAATGTTGATGAGCACACGCGGTTTCTGACCGAAGCCGCCGCGATTGTACATGACATCGGCATACGACCGGCTGAGGCAAAATACGGCTCCTGCAATGGAAAGCTACAGGAGCTCGAGGGTCCGGCATACGCGCGGAAGCTATTAGAAGAGCTCGACTTTGACAAGGCTGACATCGAGCGTGTCTGCTATCTCGTCGCGCACCACCACACCTACGACAACATCGATGGCGTCGACTATCAGATACTCGTAGAAGCTGATTTTCTCGTGAACTTCTACGAGGACGGACTCAGTACTGACGCGATTGTCTCTGCCTGCAATAAGCTGTTCAGAACCGACGCGGGCAAGCGGCTCTGCGAACTCTGTTTTGTCAACGGCTGAACAACGACAAGCGTTTACAGCACAAAATCATATAATACAATGATATTATGAGGTATGCTATGGACACCAAACCGCACACCGACATCGGCATCTGGTACAGCACTTGGTACGCGAAAACTACCGATTTTTCGAAATCCAACCGCGAGAACACCTGGACCGCGTGGAACATCGCGGTCGAGCCGCTGCTTCCCGATGGCAGTTTCGGTACATACGATTCAATCGACCCGAACATCATCTCGTTTCACCTCGAGCTGATGGCCGAAATCGGCATCGACTTCATCATCATGGATCAAACGAACAACATAGACGTCGACGGCGGCTACATCAACGCGCGCTCGCTCATGACCGCTAAAGTGCTGAAAGAATACAACGACGCACCCGAGCACACGCACAAGCTGCGCTACTGCTCGGCAATCGGCGGCATACAGTGGACGCGCGACTACGCGACCATCGAAAAGGAAGCGAAGCTGCTGTACGAACGGTATGTTCAGTCCGATTTCGGCAGCTCCGACTATCACTACACGGTCGACGGCAAGCCGCTTCTCATAGTCTACGCCGGCAACTCGGGTGACGCGGACGGCTGGGCGAATTACGCGGGCGACAAGACCTATTCAAGCCGCTTCACGCTCGGTTGGGCGAACAACGCGTCCGAAGCCGGCTGCTACGGCTGGGCGTTCGACAAGGGCACGAAGTGGCACCCCGAGACGGTGGTCGTAATGCCCGGTTGGGACAATCGCAAGGGCGCGAAGCCGGTGCCGCGCGACGGCGGCAGGTGGTACGACCAAAGCTGGCAGGTCGTCCTCGACGCCGACAGGTCGCCCGAGCGCATCGTCATCAACTCGTTCAACGAATACGCCGAGTGCACGGCGGTTTTCCCAGCACTGACCGAGAACTATCCGAATATGCCGTATACGAATCCAAAAGGCGACTTTGATTCCTATTACTACTGGAATCTGACGCGCGAATATATAAGGCGCTTCAAGGCGAAGTTCGGGGAGTAATTGTGATGGGCGAGCTGTTGTGTGGCTCGGGAATATTATTCTTAAATATAGAAAAACAGATTTTGTTGATGAAAAGTCATGGTCATAATTATAGTAATAATCGGCTGTCGCAATGACAGCCGATTTTCTATACCTGTGGTTGTATTATCTATATTAATCACAACTTTGCGGTGCTTGCGCTTATGCTGTGTTTTTGGTATAATAATGTCAGAGTAAACGTTTATCTCGAAATCAATACACAGAGGAGACATGGTTATGAACATCGAAATGGCGTCAAGGCTGCGCGAGCTGCGCCGCAAAAAGGGCGTGACGCAGGAGGAGCTCGCGAACCGGCTGTGCATCACCGCGCAGTCGGTTGGCAAATGGGAGCGCGGAGAGGGTTATCCGGACATCACACTGCTGCCGTCAATCGCACTCTATTTTGGAGTCACGACCGATGAGCTGCTCGGTGTCGACCGGGCAAAAATCGATGAAGCACTAGCAAAATACAATGACGAGAGCAACCGGCTTCGCCACCTCGGAGAGGTTGAGAAAGTAATCGAGCTCTGGGAGGAGGCATATCGCCGCTTTCCCTGCGAGGATGAGGTTAAATACCATCTCATGTATGCACTGTATATGCGTATATGCATCAATTCCGACCGGCTGGAGGAATACTCAAAGCGAATCATCGAGCTCGGCGAATATCTGCTCGAAAATTCTACAAATATCGACTGGCACAATGGAGCCGCGCAGGTGCTCTGCTTTTTGTCAAATCAGCTCGGCGACAGCGCGTCAGCCCAGAAATACGCGAACCTGACCGGTAAATACTATACGACGCGTGACGAGCTGCTCGCTCATGTGTTGTCGGGCGAGGACGCGGTCAGACACTGTCAGACGAATATCTGTACCTTGACCGATATGCTTGTCGGTAATGCGCAAAAAATGGTATACAGCGCGAAATATACCCCGCGCGACCGCATACGTGTATATGAATACTGCGTATCGCTATACAATCTGCTGTTTTCAGACGGCGATTTCGGCTTCTACGCGACGCGGCTGGCTGACTGTTATCGCGAGCTTGCGAGGGCATACGCCGCGCTCGACGACGAGGACGGCTGTGTCTCCGCGCTCAGCGACATGACGAAGTACGCGGTGATGTATGACACGCAGTCAGACTTTCACCACACGTCGCTGATGGTCGACCGGCTCGAAAACAAGGTCGAGTCATCGGTCAAAAATACATCTGCCAACAGCTGCAAGACCGCGCTGACAGATTTAAGCGACAGCTGCTATAACTTCATCCGCGGTCGGGATGAGTTTATAAAGCTGAAATCCGAGCTTGAGCAATACGCGAATTGATTTTGCAGAATATCCCGAGGTTGACTGATACCCAGACTTAAAATGATGAGCCGCCCTAATGGACGGCTCATTTCGCCCATTCGGAGCGGCTCATTTAATATCCGTATTTTCATATAAAAACACTTATCGGACAGTAAAGCTACACTTTTATTTATATTAATCCGCTTCAACCAACCCGAATGCCCTCTCCACCATAGCAAGCGTCTGCTCAATGCTTCGTTCCTCATCCCGGAGAATCACCTGAAAGCCCGAATTCAAAAAGCGGTCGTAGCGTTCCTTGGAATTAACCCGCTTCAAGCACTGTCTGTAATTTTTCCACGCCTTCATCGGGTCGGGCTCATTCATAATCAACTTGTATAAATATTGCTTGTCACTGTCCGGTCGGTCAAAAAAGCGGCTCACCGCGATATGCGGGTCGGCCAGCATTATCAGCACGTGCCGAGGGTCGGCAATGGTTTTAAGCGTCTCAATAGAAATGTTGGTGTCTACAAATACCGGCTTTTCGGTCTTGTCCATCTCGGACAATATTTGCAGCTCGACGATTTCACATTCCTTTGTCACGCCGTCGATCCATGCCTCGTATTCGTCCGGCGTTCTGCGGATAAAATCGCTCCAGTCCTTCAAATCGCGCGTGTAGGTCAGGTTCGGAAATTCCTTTTCGTCCAGCCAGGGCAGCCGCTTGTTCTGGTAGTTTTCTTCACAGGCGATACCGTTATATTTTTTCGCCAGACGCGCGATCATCGTCGACTTACCCGCGTACGCGTTTCCGTTGATAAAATATGTGTTGGGGAAATACATTACTTAAATCTCCTTTTTCTCGCCGCACGACTCACTGCCTAATCAATCCAAAATTCCCACGCGCACGAGCAGCTCGCGTCGGTCACATCCGGATAGCAGCTGACACAGCGGCACTTGATCCGGTCGTCGATTTCCTCCGCGAAGCCGCCGTATTCGTAGACCGCCGCGCTCTTGCAGGGATGCAGCGGCATATTCTTGCGAGTCCGCGCCTCCTGCACGCGGCAGACGAGGATTTTGTATATCAGCCTGCCGTCGCGATAACCGACCTCGCTCGGATTGGCGCGGTCGACCATGCGATAATTGAGTGCCCGCGTGAGTCCCTCGAGTCCGGGGTGCTCGCCGAGACTGAGGAATTTCTTGATTCGCTTCGCCTCACTGCGGGTGTAGCGCTTCCATATCTCCTCGTCGTGGTGCATCGCACAGTCCATTCCCTGCTCCCTCTCGACCGACTGGAACCACACGCCGTCCATCGCGACGAGATTTTTCGAGTCGATGAGCAGAAGCTCTATCAGCTGCTCACGTGACAATTTTTCGAGTTCTTCTTGCGTAAGCATATTCTCATCTGATCCTTTCGTACTGACATAAACATTATACAATAATTATATCATATTTTTGCTCGCGGTGCAAGCCATTTGACGCAGCTGTGTAAATTTATCCTCAATAACACTATCTGTGTTCTGTCATTGTAAGCTATCCGCATTGACACAAAACCGGACTGCCGCGACGCGGCAGTCCGGAAATTCTAAAACGCCATGCGCACAAACGGCGACGGCTCGGCGGGCGGCAGTCCGAGCAGCTCGCGCCCGCGCTTTACATAGTACCGATAGTTTTCGATAGGCACACCGTTCGGTATTCGGTGGTCGAGCGCGAAAATCGTGCCGCCGCCGAGCAACTCGGGTCGTATGACTCGACGCAGCTCTCGCTCGACGTCGTCAATACTGCCGCGCAGCGCGAATTTATCGATACCGCCTTTGATTCTGACCCGCTTGCCGTATCTGCGGCGTATCGCGACGACGTCCATGCCCGCCGCCGGCTCGCAGGGGTAGAGGATATTCAGCCCCGATTCGAGCAGCGGCTCGATGATCGGATTGATATCGCCGTCGCTGTCCTGTGAAAACAGGGTCGTACCGTTTGAGCGCAGCAGGTCGAATACACGCTTATAGTAGGGCGCGATGAACTCTCGCACCTGCGTCGGTCCGGCGAGCGGACCGCCCTTCCCCGCCATATCCTCGTGAACCGACAGCAGATCGACTGTGAGGACGTCGCAGACCCGCTCGTACACCTTTGCCGCCGTATCGGCGAATGTATCGAGGATGTCGTGTATCAGCTCGGGCTGCTCGTAGTAGGCACAGCATAACTCCTCGTCGCCCATCAGCTCGCGCGGTTCGGAGAATCCGCCGGGGATACCGCCGATTATCAGTACCCCATCCGACTGTCGCTTTTTCAATTCCCGCAGCGCGTCGACATTGACTCTATCGTCAGTATATTCATACCAGTGCTTGATTTTCAGCCAGTCGTCCATTGTCTTGACCGGATATTCGGTCGGCAGCGGTATCGTCGCGCTCGCCTTATAGTTGTTAGTTATTAGTTGTTAGTTTTTAGTCAAGGTTGAAAGGACTGGAGAGGGGCATCCACTCAACATAGCGAGCAAAAGCTTCGTCCGGCTCGGCGAGCTCGGGCTGCCAGCGTTTTTCCCATTCGAGCGAGACATGACCGGAGTAGCCGATTTTGTCAAGTATTGCCGTCAGCTCGCTTGGGTTGATTATGCCGTCGCCCGGCAGGCAGAGCTTGCCGTCGCGGTCGATATCCTTCATGTGGATATGCTTGACAAGCGAGCCGAAGCGACCGGCGAATTCACCGCTGTCGACGCCGGCTTTATAGGTGTGCTCGATGTCCCAGAGCAGCCCAAAACCAGCGCTAACGACAGAATCGCAGATTCTACCAATTCGATCTATGGTGTTAAAGTCGCCGTGCGTTTCGAGCAGCACCGTCACACCCGACCTCGCGGCGATGTCGGCAAGGCGGCAGAGGTAGTCAGCTATACGCGCATACACCTCTGACTCCGGCTGTTTCAGCCGGTCACCGAACACGCGCACATACGGCACGCCGAGCTCGGCGGCGGCTTCAATCGCGTATGCGGTTTCGGCAAATCCGCGTTTAGCCGCGCTGTCCGTGGCAAACGCCGCCGAGCAGTCGAGCGCGCAGACGCTGACACCACTGTCGGTCATGAGTCGGCGCAGTCCGGCACGGTTCGCGGGCAGCAGCTCGGTGATGGTATCGACATCGAGGTTATCACCGATGCCGCGCAGTTCGACCGCGGCATATCCGAGCCGAGCCGCGGTATCGAAGATACGGCGGACGTCCCATGCGGGACAGCCGAGTGTGGAAAAGGACAAGGGCATGGTTTTACCTTTATTCCAAATATTGATTATAGATCTCTTCATATTTTAATTTTGTCGCTGCTTCAATTTCAGCGTATTCTTAAGAGAAATCAGTGCTTACTTTTTCCATGAGTCACCGGAACAGTAAATACATACCGTCACTGTCATATACGGCTGTAAAATCAATTATTCTGCTGTCCAATATCAAATCATTTATTTTTTTGATTTTCGTAATTAGAAAATTGGACTTTTACACCGTCTCGATATATGTCTGCAATACCCGTTCGGCACTACCAACGGACAGTGCCTAAATTATAACAGAGGTAAATTCTTTATCCGACTATCTATTCCTGCGTCATGTGCAGGTACTGCTCGTGCGATACGATCAGCTTCATCGGCTCGCCTTTTATAAATCGCTCGATATCATCAATGATTCCGGCAGTCATGCTGCTGCCCGCGGGATTGCCGGCGGTGTGCGGCAGTAAAATCGTATTGTCCCGGCAGTTGAGCAACCGTGAGTCCTGCGCGCGCCCCTCGTGCTCGTATACATCAAATACCATGCGGATTCGTCCGGTTTCAAGCTCGGCAATCGCCGCCTCGGTGTCGACGAGCGAGCCGCGCGAGCTGTTGATAAGGAGTCCGCCGTCCGGAATCAGCTTGAGTGTTTCAGCGTTTATCATGTGGTAGGTCTCGGGCGTCTGCGACGCGTGTATCGACACGACCGGACAGCTCATCGCGTCCTCAAAGTCTGCATTGTGCGCGAACTCGTACTCATCGAGCGCCGACTCGGGAATATACGGGTCGTATACGCACACCTCACAGCCGAACGGACGCAGCAGCTCGAGCAGTCTCCGTCCGACCGTGCCGAGTCCGATCAGTCCGACGCGGTTTTTGAACAGCGAACCGGCGGCAGCGGGATTTCGCAGCCACTTGCCGTCGCGCATACCATTGTCGTACCACACGAACTGCCGCAGTCCGGCGATCATCGCGCCGAGCACCCATTCGGCTACATACTTCGCCATTATCGGATTCGCGCTGAGTACCGGTATACCGCGGATATAGCACTCCTCACTCGCGATGTGCGCGACCGTGCCGGCGCAGTGCGCGAGCAGCTTTAGTCTCGGCGCGCGGTCGAGCAGCTCTCCGTCGAGCTGCGTCATTCCCCAATGCGTCAGGACGACGTCGACGTCAGCGAGCAGCTCCTTCAGCTCGTCGCGCGTATATTGGCGGCGATTCGGATTTATCGTGAGCTCGCCAAGCTCGCGCAGTCTGTCGAGCATTTGCGGCGGAAAGTGCCGGTCAAATGTATCCCCCTGCGGCGCGGTTATAAGTATCTTCATAATATCAAATCCTCCGAACATTTATTCAATCATCATCAACGAACTTCAATACGCTTTATTGTAATTTTGTGGTAGTGTTCCTGACCACCAGCTCGGTCTCGACCAGCACCGCCGCCGGGTCCTCATATGGATGCTCCATCTCCTGTATGAGCGCGCGGTAAAGCTCGCGCGCGAACCGGTCATAGGGCACGTGTATTGTCGTCAGCAGGATTTCGGCTCTGTCCTTATTGATAATATCGCCGAAACCGACGACCGAAATATCATCGGGTACTTTCAAACCCAGCTCGCCTGCCGCACGACATGCGCCGAGCGCGACGTCGTCGTTTACACAACAGACCGCGGTGATTTCGGGATGCTCGGATAGCAGCTGTTTCATTCCCTCCCACCCCTGCTCGACCGTCCAGCCGCAGAACTGTATCACTGGTCTCGATTCCTCTATGTCGAGTGAGTAGAGCGCGTGGCGGAAGCCATCAGCGCGCGCGAGTGAATTTAAGAAAATCCGGTCGCCTCCGAGAAAAGCGATCTTCCTGTGGCCAAGCGATACCAGATGCCCGACCGCCTGCGAAAGTCCGCTGTCATTGTCGATTAAGACGCTCCTGAATCCGTATGCCCGCTCAGACATAAGCACGCACGGAAGCTTTTTGTTCTTTACGGTCTTGAGAAAGTCGACCGGTACATTATCGCACAGCACGATTCCGCGGCTTTGGTTGAGCGCGGCTTCAAAGCTGTCAAGCTGACCTGCACCGGCAATCGACATCGCGATCGAGCGATAACCTCCGTGACCGCATAGCTCGGCAAAACGCCGGTATACCGGTGTGATGAAGTGGTGGTTCATAACATTGCCGCTTTGCGATGTGTTGATGAATGAAATCTGCGGCATACTTTCAGCGACGATTGTAGGGCAGCCTGACCGCTTGACAATCAGCCGCTCGCTGCAAAGTAAATTGAGAGCGCGCCTAATCGTTGTCCGCTCGACCTGCCAGAGCTCGGCGAGCCGCCGCTCAGAGTCGAGCCGGCTGCCCGCGGCAAGGCTGCCGTCGAGTATCTGCCGTTTGATTTCAGCGGCAATCTCTTTGTACCCCTGTTTGTTCTGTGTCATACTCTCCCTCTTGGCGGTATACCGGTATACTTATTTACTGTTCCTATCTGCTTACAGACTTATTATATCACGCATATGTGCGGGTTGTCAATAGCTAATACACAAATTATAAAAATATTTTCAGATATCGGTTGACATATTGCCATATATATGATATAGTATATACAGCATATGATTGACACATAAGTATACCGGTATACATTATTCACGAAAGGACTGATACATATGTCACGACAGGTACGCATTCTCGCACTCGCGCCGCACAAATACAGCGGCAATCCCGCGCATACGCCACAGCAGTGTCTCGACGACGTGATCCGCCACTGGGACCGACACCTCGCCGATGCCCTCGCGCTCGCGCCCGACCTCATCGTGCTGCCCGAAGCCTGCGACCGCCCGAACAGCTTCTCCCTCGAAAAGCGGCTTGAATACTACGAATATCGCGGCGACAAGGTCCGCGACCACCTGCTTGAGCTCGCCCTCAAGCACCACTGCAATATCGCGTATTCGGCGGCGCGCCTGCTGCCCGACGGCAGCTACCGCAACTCAACACAGTTTCTCAGCCGCTCGGGCAAAATCGACGGAATCTACGACAAGAATCACCTTGTACCATCCGAGAATACCGAAGCCGGCATACTCTACGGCAGTGAAGCGCCGATTATCGAAACCGACTTCGGTCGGGTCGGCGGCGTTATCTGCTTTGACATCCACTACGACGAGCTGCGCGAAAAGTATATGAAGAGCCGTCCGGAGCTGCTCGTGTTCTCGTCGAATCACCACGGCGGACTGCTTCAGCCCTACTGGGCGTACTGCACGCAGGCATACTTTATCGGAGCAGTGCCGGTAGAGCACGGCTATTGCACGATACTCAATCCGGTCGGCAAGCTGCTCGCCGAATCGACCTATCGCTCACCCTACCTCGCGTTCGCCGACGTCGACCTCGACTACCGCGTGATGCACTGGGACGAGAACTGGCCGAAGCTGCTCGAAGCGCAGCGCAAATACGGACGTGAGCTGCATATCTGCGAGCCGGACGGACATCTCGGTCTCTTGATGCTCACCTATTCGGGCGACAAAGTCACCCTTGACGAAATCATGACCGAATTCGGGCTTGAGACCTGGGACAGCTACTACAATCGCTGCGTCAAAGCCCGCCACGACGCGCTCGGTATTATTTGACGCGCACTTTCACAGCCGGTATCGTGTGTGCATAAAATCACAGCTCATGGTCGGCAGTATCCGGATCAATTCCGCAGATCCGCTCAAGCTCGACCGCTACTGCCGCGATGAATTCCCGCCGCGCACGGTCGTCCGCGATACGCGACGCGCGCGAAAGTATCACTTCAAATTGAAACTGCGCGAGCCGTTCGCAGAGCTTATCGCCGCCATTGTTCGTTTCAATGCTTACGTTTATCCGCTTCATAATCTCACCCATACCAATATATGCCGATTGAGTTGTGTTAAGGCGTAATTATTGATATAATCGCGTATATTAATATGCCGGTCAAATTCGACCGGCATATTTTGTATGTAGACAACAGCGTATCGGGAGATGATAGCAATTAAAATCTTTATATACAGCCGCAAATCGGTATACACCGGCAAGGGTGAGAGCATAGAAAACCAAATCGAAATTTGTAAAAATTATATTTATTCGCGAATCTGCGACAAGTCGGAAGCCGAAATATATCTGTATGAGGACGAAGGTTTCTCGGCTAAAAACACCAACCGTCCGCGGTTTCTGCAAATGCTGCGCGACCTTCGCGCCGAGCCGAAGCCTGACTATCTCGTCTGCTACCGGCTCGACCGCATCAGCCGCAGCGTCGGCGACTTCGCGTCACTCATCGACGAGCTGAACAGACTCGGCGTCGCCTTTGTCTGCGTCAGCGAGGAATTCGACACGTCGCGCCCGATGGGCAAGGCGATGATGTATATCGCCTCGGTGTTCGCTGAATTGGAGCGCGAGACGATCGCTGAGCGGGTGCGCGACAATATGCTCCTGCTCGCGCGCACCGGACGCTGGCTCGGCGGCACAACGCCGCTTGGGTATTCGTCACAACAAATATGCGAAGGCGCGGACAGCCATTCGACTAAAACATTATACCAGCTTGTCGAGCTTCCGGACGAACTCACGACAGTCAGGATGATTTTCGAAACATATTTATCGACCTCCAGCCTTGCCGCGACGGCAAGGTCGTTGAATTCGCTCGCGATGCGCACTCGCAAGGGACGTGAATTTTCACCGGTAACGCTCAAGCAAATATTAAAAAATCCGGTCTACTGCACCGCGGATGCCGACGCGTACAAATACTTCGAGTCAATCGGCGCGCTCGTCTGCTTCAATGCGGACGGCATACATGGACTCGTCGCATATAATCGCCGCGAGCGCGGCCGCGCGCACAGATCTGACGAACGTCAGATTATCGCCGAAGGGCGGCATGACGGCTGTATTACGGGCAGCCGCTGGGTCGAGGTTCAGCGGCTTCTCAACGCGCAAAAATCGGCACATTCGTCAATTCACGGCGAGTATTCGCTGGCGTCAGGCAGAATCGTATGCGGTCGCTGTGGTGATATAATGCACGCAAAACCGCGCAATAGCGTCGGCGACCGACCGCGCGAATATGACTATATCTGCAAAACCAAGCTGCGTCAAGGCAAATCCGCCTGCGATTCTGCGAATCTGAACGGGTCTATGACCGACGCCGCGCTGCTCGCCGCCGCGTCCGAGCTGCTGCCCAAAGCATATCTAAAAACTCTTGATTTATTACAAAGATATCTTCACCGCTGCGCGCCAAGCTCGGACATGACAGACCGCGCGCTGACTGATGAGCAGCTCGAATTTGCGCGCAGTTGCGCTTCGCTTCACAGTCACATCGAGCTGCTGACAATATACGAAAAGCGACGGCTTATCGAGCTGGCGTTTGCACAAATCACCGCGGATGAATACAAAATAAGCGTAGTTATAGAGTGAAAATCGGCATCTTCACTCGTGTCACAAAATTTATTTTCGGACATTTGCCGTTTGGCAATACGCGGTTTCCCGATACTCATTGCAATATGCGGACTGCTTACGCTGACCGACTCGACCGGTATCGCCGGAGCACTCATACTCACCGGAATCATCGTAATCGCCACAGCCGCGACTCTGCTTGTATCAAAGCTGCTCGCAAAGCTGATTGGCGGTGAAAAAATGTCATTCACGCTCGAGCTGCCGCCCTTCCGTATGCCGCGGATCGGCAGTGTGATCGTGCGGTCGGTACTCGACCGGACGCTGTTCGTGCTCGGTCGGGCGGTCGTAGTCGCGGCTCCGGCAGGGCTCGTAATCTGGCTGCTCGCGAATCTTGAGGTCGGAGACGTCACGCTGCTTGTACGGCTCTGCCGACTGCTCGAGCCGGTCGGTGCTCTGATTGGGCTCGACGGAGCGGCGATCTGCGCGCTGCTGCTCGGCTTTCCGGCAAACGAAATTGTATTGCCAATACTCGTGATGATCTATTCGGGCAGCGGTATGCTGAGCGGCGACGTCGGACTCGCGCAGCTGCTCGCCGCCAACGGCTGGACGGAGATTTCATATGTAAATCTGCTGATACTGACGGTATTCCGCTTTCCCTGCTCGACGACCTTGCTGACAATAAAAAAAGAGACCGGCAGCTTCCGGCTGACCTTGCTTTCGGTGCTGATTCCGGTGGTGATTGGATACACACTTTGTCTGATTGTGACTGCGTTCGCCGCGCTGCTGTGACTGTATATTCAGCTTGACGAGACCATGTCTTGTAAGATTGCGATTGCCGTAAATTTGTATTTATAGAGCAATCGTGAAAATATCGGCAGCCCTGACGCGCTGTGACCACGAATCCTCTCAGTTCATATAAAACCATACATTCGGTCGGCTGAACAGCCGGACAGCTTGGGCATATGATGAAGTGTGCGCAGGCTATATGCGCACAATCTCAAACCGGAGGAATGAGTATGGCAATCAATTTCGGTCTTGCCAATGATTATAACGTCTTTGTATTCGGCAACATGACAATGAGCAATACCGACGCGGAGGGACGCGTCGCGGTTGGCGGCAATGCGCAGCTCTCAAATTACGGAGTCGGCGCCGGTATATCACCGCTCCCGCCCGCGGGTCTCGACCCGTCGTTTGTAGTCAACGGTGACATCGACGTCACCGGAGGCAGCAACGCGAGCGGTAATACAATTGTCAACCCCGGCGGCACGGTGATAAATTATACAATGGGCAACCCCAACGGATTGTTTCTCACCGGCACGCCGATAGACTTTACCGAAGCCGAACGCTATCTCAAATGCGCGTCGCTTTACTGGGCTACATTAGCGCCGAACGGCGTCGGTGAGGTGGTATTCGGGCGGCTGAATCTGCTCGGAACTGATGAGTTTCTCAACGTTTTCAGCTTTGACTCGTTCGATATTTACGGCAGCGGAACCGCGTTAAATCAGCTCAACGGAATCAATATAGTCGCGCCGTTGAATTCGACGATATTGATTACGATAAACGGAATCAACATCCAGTTTGCCAGCCACCAAATCTTCAGAAATGGTATTTCCGCGACCCGTGAGCAGGCGCGCAAAATTTTGTGGAACTTCCCCGAGGCTCTGACCTGGTCGAACAGCACAACCGCGATCTACGGTTCGGTGCTCGCGCCGTTCGCCGCCGCGAATACGACCTACAGCCAGATCAACGGAAATATAATTTTCGACTCTTTCACAGGTAATTCGGGGAGCCACAACGAGCTATTCATTGGTGAGCTGCCCGACCCGCTTACTTGTCTTTTGACAACCACCACGACGACCTCGACAACCACAACGACTACTACTACTACAACCACTTCAACCACGACAACTTCAACTACTACAACCACAACCACCACCTCAACGACGACTACAACAACCTCAACGACGACTACGACAACTTCAACCACCACCACGACCACATCGACTACAACCTCGACGACCTCGACCACGACTACTACGACAGCCGCATATGACCCCCGTATTCAGGCGATCACCGATCTCATCGAATCGGTCGCGCTCGAACAGACCGCGCTGTCGCACATTCTCAACGCCGAGGGTGAAAAGCTGCAAAAGCTGCTCTCTCTCGACGGCATCGGAATCGCCGAAGTATTGCTTGGCAATAAATCGGTCGACGACATGGTCGTGTCGGTTACAAAGCTCGAAGCGCTTCTAAGAATGAAGCTCGATTTGTTCGGAGATTGTATTTGCGATAAGGAATAGCCGACCTTGTGTGTGGAAAAATTACAATTGAGTCGCGAACCTTGATTTGTGAGCCGCAATGGCAGAGCTAATGAATCGCGATATAGACTTAATAAGCCGCAATTCCAGATTTATTTTTGCATATGACAAGTCAGATTGTGCAGATATTATTATCTTGAATTTTATACAGTTTCACTCTGATTTATCATTATAAAACAAATGGTATTAAAATACCGGCGCGGGGATTTCCCCGTGCCGGCGCAATAATATAAATTGTTGTCAATATAAACTATCACACAAATATTACACATACTTGATGTATCGAAAGTGGGTAATTATTTTATGAAAGTCGCTGTTCTCACGATGTTTTCCGGACTGTCCACAACCTACTCGCTCGTAAATGTAGCGGCAGATCAGATAAAAATGCTGCTCGACAATGGCGTCGAAGTCAAGGTGCTTGTCAGCGAAGCCTGTCCGGACAGCGAACGTTTCGGAGTTTATGCCGACCGCATAATCGAGTGGGTGAAAATCACGAATACCCGCAATGGTCAACCGATCAAATGGTACGATTATTCACAGCCGACTGCGCTGCACGAGAGCTTCTATGATGAGGTTGACATAATCGCGCAGGACTTTGCCGCGAATCTTGCCGACGTCGATGTCTGCATAATGCACGACATATTATATCAAGGCTGGCATCTTGTCCATAACCTCGCGATCCGCAAAGCGCAGCTTGAGCTGCCAAAGCTGCGGTTTATCGCCATGACGCATTCGCTGCCGCAGAACCGCCCGCAAAAGCTCGAATATCCGTTTTCGGCGAGGTTTTGCGATATGCCGAACACAAAATTTGTCTACCCGACCCACTCGGGGATTCCCGCTTTAGCCAAGCAATACGATGTCCCCGAGGGGCGGTGCGCGGTGATATACAACACGCTTCCGTTAATCGATTCGATGAGCGAGCCGACCCGAACCGCGGTTGAAAAAATACACGCCGCGGATGCGGATATCCTCGCCATATATCCGGCGAGAATGACTCCGGCGAAGAAATTCGAGAAGGTCGCGTCGCTCGCGGGCGCGATAGCTTCGGTGTCTGAAAAGACGGTCAAGGTCATTTTCTGCGACTTTCCAAGCGCGGATATTAAAAGCGGATTGTACAAATCACTGATTCGAGCCGAGGGCAGAAAAGCGGGGCTTTCGGACGACGATATGCTGTTTACGACCGATATCGGTTATGCAGACGGTTTTCCGCGCGAAAGTGTGTTTGAATTATTCACATTGTCAAATCTGTTCATCTGCCCGTCCTATTCTGAATCATTCGGGCTCTGCGTTCTCGAAGCCGGCAGCCGCGGAAATCTGCTTGTATTGAATGAAGCCGTGCCCGCGCTGCGCGAGCTTGGCGGCAGGCTGAACGCCTATTTCATGCGCTGGGACGCGCGGAATTTCGGTTATGACACGCAGGAAAAATATCAGCCGTCCGAGCGGGCGTATTACGAGGAGCACGGACGCGCGATTGTCAACCTTATGCGCGAGGACCGAGCGCTGAACGCTAAGACGCTGATACGCACAAATTACAGCCACGAGTGGATTGCGAGAAATCAGCTGATGCCGTTAGTCCGTGGAGAGTGAATATCAAGCAGTGACTGCGACAGCCCCGCCGTAATCGGTTAAATCACCCGGCAAAAATACCGTCTGATAGCCGTATGACCTGATGAAATCAAGTATTCTATGACAGTCGGGATGATTTGCGGGCGAGCCGAAAAAAAACACAGTCGAGGGCACGGTCTCGGCTCGCAGCGAGCAGGAGCAGTCGGTCTCATCGACAAATGTCGCTCCGCCAATAAATCCATATTCACAGCCATCAAGCCGAATCGAACCGGACTTGATTTCGAGTATCCGGACGCCATTTTCCCGCAGCGCGCGGGCAATTCCAGCGTCTGATGTTATCGCCGCGCCTACCGAGCGAAGTACAAGTGTCGAACAGCGCGCATATCCCTGCTTCACGTCGACCGGCTTGAGCCCGAGTCGGCAGAGGTCAGCCGAAATTGCCGACTGCTTTGCCACGAGGCAATTCCCGACGACCAGCCCATTGAAGCAGACGTCATTCGGATAGCTCGAGTGCGGGCAATCGTCCGAAAGCTCGACTCGGCGCGCGAGCGATTCCGGCAAATCGAGCCGGTTATAATATTCGCGGTTCATAATCAACCGCCCATATGCCTCAAACACGAGCGTGTCGGCGTGCGCGCCGACAATAGGGTTTACCCTTGACTCGCGGTAAAGCATAATTGGAGTGAAGCCATATCCGCCGAGGATATCAGCATATCGGCGATACGCGTCCTCGCCGAGCAGCAGGTATTTTGTCATAATCAGCCCCCAAATAATCCTGTAGATGCCATTATAAGTAAAATATGATATCAGTATACGACATGATACCAGTATACGACGTCCGCGTATACCACTTAATATACGCGGCTTTGCACACCGCGATAAATCATCGCCGTCAACACAAAAAGACCCGTCAACCAACGGCTGCGGGTCTTTTTCGTATTCGGTTCAGACTGCTCTGGTGACCTTGCCCGAACGCAGACAGCGAGAGCATACGTATACGGTCTTGGGAGTGCCGTTGACGACAGCCTTAACGCGTCTGATATTCGGCTTCCAAGTTCTGTTTGTCTTGCGGTTTGAATGCGAGACAGCAAGACCGAAAGCAACCGCTTTGCCGCAGATTTCACACTTTGCCATTATTTTACCTCCTCAAAAAGCCGTGCTTAGCACGACGCAGCTATATCATGATTAACAGAAATATTATATCACATATCGATTCAAATTGCAATAGCTTTTTGAAAAAAACTCAAAAAGACTGCGTTTTCTTTTGTTTTGTATTTGTTTTTATGCTTGATCATCATTTTTCGCTGCCGGCGTCTGCCGGTTTTGGGTCATCGCCTGACGGTATTTCGCCGGCGGCAGACCGAATTCCTCGCAAAAGCAGCGTGTAAAATACTGCCGATCGGAAAAGCAAAACATATCCGACAGGTTCGATATCGACATATTTCCCGAAAGCATCAGCTCGCGCGCCTCCTCGAGCCGCTTTTTCCTCATATAATTCATAGGAGTCATGAGGTAGCGGTCGCGGAATACGCGAATGCAGTGGTTTGGGCTGATAAAGCAGCTCTGCGCGATGTCCTCGAGCCGAATGTCGCGCATCAGATTGTTGTCGATGAAATCGCGTATCCGTTCGGGAAGGTCGAGTGAGCGCGCACTGCCGTACAGCCTCTGCGGCAATGATATGTTGTCGAACAGACGGTATACCAGCCTCGCTGTGCTGCGCAGCGCGTCGGGTCGCCCTGATTCGTCGGTAGTTTCGAGTATGCCATGAATTCGCTCGAAAATCTCACGGCAGGCGCATTTTACGCACACAAAGCCCTCAAGCCCGAATGTGTCAGCCAGACTATCTACCAGCCGACCGTTAAAATTCAACCAGATTTTCATATACGGATCGTCAGCCGACGCTCCGTATACGACATTCGACTTTTTATGATAAAAATATAGATCTCCCGCGCTTATCTCATAATTCTTACCATTGCATTTAAGATATCCTCGACCCGAGATTACATATTCGAATACATAATAGCAGGAAGGGGGTGTTTTGCGGTTCAGGTATTCGACCTTATATGTCGGATTCGGCAGTGTCACCCCCGCCATATATACGTCGAAAAACTGATTGAAATCGGTATTGCGGTAATAGACTATCTTTTCGCCCCTGTAATTAATAAACATTGGGATGCACCTGTTATGATGATATTTTACACATGATTGCGGATGTTATATCTTTTTTACAAGTAATATTATATACTTTATATATGGACGATTTCATATACGCGAGTCCGTTTGGTTTCTCTGTGGGAGGTGCCATTTTCAAAAGACATCCCCCACAGATCCCCTCCGCGAAAGCTCCACAAATTGTCACAAATGTCATTTCGCGATTGTGCATTAAGACAGCATTTGCACAAGTTTGTCAAAAGCAACAGAGATACACCGCTTTACCTGGAGCCCTCTGCTCCGAGCAGCGCGAGCAGTCCCTGCGCATACAGCCGCGCGAGGAAATCGCTCGGGTGGTTGATATTGTTTCCGGTCATGTGATGGTAGGCTTTGCGCGACAGCAGAATCCGGTGCAGCTCGGTCATGTCGAGGAAAGCGCAGTCCTCGGTGTCGGCAAGCTCTGATAACGGTTGCTCGTATTCCTCCTGCAAGCCGTAGAAGCCTTTGGCGAGCCGATTCGGTAGAGTCGTCGCGCAAAGCACGAACTCGGCGTCAGGATTCGACGCGCGGACTGTGTATATAATCGAGCGCGTATTTTCGATGAACTTATCGACCGGCATCCGTCCGCTTCCGTCGTTCATGCCGAACGCGATCATAACAAGGTCGGGCTTGAAATCGTCGAAGTAATACGCGGCTCGGTCGCGTCCCCAGATTGACGACATACCGCCGATCGACGGATTGTAATAGTCGATTGCATGACCACGTCCGCGGAGCGTCTCGGCGGCGAGCAGCGGATATATCGGCATATACGGCGGCAGTCCGGACGACAAGCCGCTCGCGTTGCAGCCGTAGGTGATGCTGTCGCCGTAGAAAGCCAGCTTCAGCTTGCCCGAATCGAGCAGACGGCGCGAACCCTCGAGCCGCGGTGAGACTTCGGGGCGGTATTTGCCGTCGAAGCTGTTCGACGTCGGTTCATAGCTGACCGTATATTGCAGCTTGTGGAAGCAGTTCGATTCGCCGAAAGCAAGCCAGCCGCCCTCGGTACACGCAAAGCCGTTGTCGCGGTCGATTATGTATTCGTCCTGCCGCATAACCTTGATGCGCGAGCCGTCAGGTATGACCAGACGACCGTCGATGACCTTATAATCAATTCCGGCTTCAAAGGTCATGTCATGCGTCGCCGTGCGCACTGAAATCACGCGGCCGATGTCGTGCATCAGCTGTATTGAAAAACCGTCAGCTGTGTCAAAGTCAATGTCGGGCAGTTTTTTGCCTTCCTCTTGTTTGAATCTGACCGGCATTATGCTCTCGTCGACTATTTTTGTCGTCTGCCAATACGGACGGAGATATTCTTCGTGATTGCGGAAGTATTCCATTTATTATTCACCTCTGTTTAATTTTCTTTCATATATAAACGCGTTCCCGCGCTTGCCGATTCGCTCGACGACGCCGAGCGTCACCAATGTCTGCAAAGCCCGATTCGCCGCGCCCGGATACATCGACAGCGACTTCGCGAATTCGGCGCAGGTGAAGCTGTCGCCGAGATTTTCGATATATTTGAGATAGTCGTCCGGCGACGTGACGCGATCGATTCTATCGAGTCGGGTAGGAATGCGCTCGCGGCGGTAAGCCCCATAATGCTTGCGGTCACGGCTGCGGCCGGTGAGCATCCTGAACTCGTTGATATCGAGCCAATACAGCTCGAAGCAGAGCCGCTCGAGCGGCAGTATCGGGCGGAGCTTATAGAGCTCGAGCAGGAATTCGCCAATACCACCGGTCTTTGGCGACCTGCGTCCTCCGCTTACCTCACCGCTCGTTGGGTCAATCCAGTGTATACGCTTCTCACGGGCTATCGGATAGACGACGGTAACACGGTAATTTTTCAAATATACAGGCAGCTTACGCCGGAGCGGCGAAAAATCGCGCGTCTGTATCTCGACAATCTCGTCGCCGCGCAGAATATCGGCGACAAAGCCTTCGACCTTGATTTCGTGTCGGGACTCGTCCGGCTCGATAAAGCATTTCAATATCTTATGCAGCCCGCGTTCACCGAGCCCGCCGATGCCGGCAGTCTTGCGGTCGGCGAGCAGTATGCGCTGACAGGTGCTGTCAAATTCGGCTTCTATTGACATTACAAGCTCACTTTCATTCTTTTATACAAACAATATTTTATAATATTTTCACCGCAAATTGCAATAGCAAGTTGCAATAGTTTTCAAAAAGGTAACAAATCGAAGTAGAACAGCGTTGGCTC
>ERZ1643251.2166-NODE-2166-length-20536-cov-5.388604_pt1 | contig 20536 bp, 19 predicted proteins | sample MGYA00579261_ERZ1643251 | MGnify/ENA primary metagenome ERZ1643251 (study PRJEB29033, sample SAMEA4952267) | chicken gut metagenome | biome: Broiler Chicken; feature: Gastrointestinal Tract; material: Caecum | place: Ireland | collected 2018 | study: Broiler... | reverse complement strand
TGCATACTATACACCAATTGTAGTTATTATCGCAGTAATACTTGCAATTATACCACCACTAATGATAGATGGAGCCAATTTTCAAGACTGGTTATATAGAGCATTATCATTCTTAGTTGTATCTTGTCCATGTGCATTAGTAATATCAATACCATTAAGTTTCTTTGGAGGCATTGGAGGAGCTTCTAAAATGGGAGTACTTGTGAAAGGTAGTAACTATTTAGAAGCATTATCAAATGCAGAAATAATGGTGTTTGATAAAACTGGCACATTAACAGAAGGGGTTTTTGAAGTACAAAATGTTGAACCAATTGGAATTAGTAAAGAAGAGTTATTAAAAATTGCAGCTTATGCAGAATATTATTCTAATCATCCAATTTCAAAATCCATAAAAAAGGCATATAACAAAGAAATTGACGAAAAAGAAATCATAGATTCGAAAGAAATTTCCGGAAAGGGAATTGAAGCAAAAATAGGTAATCAAGATGTACTTGCAGGAAATGAAAAATTAATGAATGAAAAAGGTATTGAATATACAAAATGCACACATGTTGGAAGTGTTGTATATGTTGCAATAGATGGAAAATATGTTGGACATATCGTAATTGCAGATAAAATAAAAGAAGATGCAAAAAGAACAATAGAAGAGCTAAGAAAAAATAATATAAAAGAAACTGTAATGCTAACAGGAGATAGAAAAAATATAGGAGAAGCAGTTGCTAAAGAATTAGGAATAGACAAAGTTTATGCAGAATTATTGCCAGATGGAAAAGTAGAAAAAGTAGAAGAGCTATTAAAAACAAAATTACCAAAGGGCAAGCTAGCATTTGTAGGAGATGGAATAAATGATGCACCAGTACTTGCTATGGCAGATATAGGAATTGCAATGGGAGGACTGGGAGCAGATAGTGCTATAGAAGCAGCTGATATAGTAATTATGACAGACCAGCCTTCAAAAATAATAAGTGCAATAAAATTGTCAAAAAAGACAATGAGAATAGTAAGAGAAAACATTATATTTGCAATAGCTGTTAAAGTTTTAGTTTTAATACTAACTGCAGTAGGATTATCTAGCATGTGGCAAGCGGTATTTGCAGATGTGGGTGTTTCAGTTATCGCAATACTAAATGCATTGAGAGCCTTGAGAGTGAAGAATATAAAATAAGTACAAAAAATAAAAATTACTTCATATAAAAAAATGTGATAAAATATAAAAAGAGTATTGACTTGAAGTTTACTTTAAGTGATATATTTATTAAATGATAAAATTATTAAAATGTATAGAACAATTTTGTTAAAATTATACATGAAAATAAAAAAGGAGGCATGATTTATGGAAAAATCAAAAGTTTATTTTACAAAGGAAATAACACCAGAAAGTGTTGTAAAGATGTATGAGGCATTAGGAATTAGCTTGCCAGGTAAAGTTGCAATAAAATTACATTCAGGAGAAAAAGGAAATCAAAATTATATTAGACCTGAATTTGTTAGACCAATTGTAAAAAAATTAAATGCTACGGTTGTAGAATGTAATGCTGCATATGGAGGAGCTAGGAACACAACAGAAAAGCATAAAAAACTAATTGAAGAACATCATTGGACTAAATACTTTGATGTAGATATTATGGATGAAGAAGGACCGGATGTTGAACTTGATATACCAAATGGAAAAGTTTTGAAAAAAGACTTTGTAGGAAAGCATATTAATAATTATGATTCTATGTTGGTACTTTCACATTTTAAAGGACATCCAATGGGAGGCTATGGAGGAGCATTGAAACAATTATCTATAGGAGTAGCTTCATCAGAGGGAAAATCTTGGATACATTCTGCTGGCCAGTCTAAAGACCAATATACAATATGGAACAATTTGCCAGAACAAGACTTGTTCTTAGAATCAATGGCAGATGCTGCATCAAGTGTAGAAAACATTTTAAAGGAAATATTGCTTTTATTAATGTGATGTGTAACCTTTCAGTAGACTGTGACTGCTGTGCGGTTGCAGAAGATCCATGCATGAAAGATATAGGAATATTAGCAAGTTTAGACCCAATAGCAATAGATCAAGCTTGTATAGATTTAGTATATAACTCAAAAGACCCAGGAAGAGATCATTTTGTAGAAAGAGTAGAAAGACAGCATGGAATCCATACAATAGAAGCAGCAGTTGAATTGGGATTTGGAACTAGAGAATATGAGCTAATTGATATAGATAAATAGGATTATGCAAATTCAATGTGCCAAAAGGTGGGGACAGCCCCCTTTTGGTAATCTGGGTAATTTGATATAAAGGAGCAAGATACATGAAAACATTATACTTTGACTGCTCAAGTGGAATTAGTGGGAATATGACACTTGGAGCATTGTTAGAAATTGTTGGAGATGACAACTATCTATTAAATGAATTAAAAAAGTTAAATATAGATGGATACAGAATAGAAATTTCAAAAAAGGTCAAGAATGGTATAACGGGAAAATATGTTGATGTCATTTTAGAAGATGATGACCACCATCACGAACATGAACATGGACATGACCACCACCATGACCACGAGCATGAACATAATCACGAGCATCACCACGACCACGAACACTACCATCATGAGCATAGAAACTTAAATGATGTGAATGAAATAATAGATCAAAGCTCAATTGATGATAAAAGCAAGGACTTAGCAAAAAGAATTTTCTTAAGAGTTGCAAAAGCAGAATCAAAAGTACATAATAAATCTTTAGAAGAAGTTCATTTCCATGAGGTAGGAGCTATTGATTCTATTGTTGATATTGTAGGAGCGGCGATATTAATTAATAAAATAAATCCTGATAAAATATTGTCAAGCATTGTAAATGACGGATACGGATTTATAGAATGTGCACATGGTACAATGGCAGTTCCTGTACCTGCTACAAGTGAAATTTTTGCTGCTTCGAATGTGAAATTTAAACAAATTGATGTTGATACAGAACTTGTAACTCCAACAGGTGCAGCAATTATAGCAGAGCTTGCTGAAGAATTTACTACACTTCCAGCAATGGTTACAGAAAAAATAGGTTGGGGAGCTGGATTTAAAGATTTGAAGATACCTAATGTTTTGAAAGTTTACTATGGAGAAACGGAAAAACAAAACGAAAGCATTGTGGTAATGGAAACAAATGTAGACGACTGTAGTGGTGAGGTTTTAGCATATACATCAGAAAAATTATTTGAAAATGGTGCGTTAGATGTATTTTACACTCCAATTTTTATGAAAAAAGGTAGACCTGCGTATAGATTATCTGTAGCATGTAGAAAAGAGAATATGTTCGTTTTGCAAAATATTATGTTTAAGGAAACAACAACAATAGGAATTAGATATAGATTTGAAAATAGAACAGAGTTAGGAAGAGAAAACATAGAAATTGATACTAAATATGGCAAAATTAAAGCTAAAAAGGTAACAAATAATGGAGAAACATATGTATATCCAGAATATGAAAGCTTAAAGGAAATCGCGCAAAAGAATGACATCCCTTTGAAGGAATTGTATAAATTAGAAGAATTAAAATAAAAATTCAAGAAAGAAGAGAATGTAAAACTAAAATAGAAAGGATAATTTACTATGGAAGAACAAAATAAAAATGAAAATCATGGGGGAATGTTTGGAATAGGCGAACCAAATACTGCTTTTGCACAATACTTTATAGGAAATTCTTATTTAAAACCGCTAACTAAACCAGGAGCTTCTGTTGTATCAATTGCTAATGTTACATTTGAACCAGGATGTAGAAATAATTGGCATATACATCATGCTACAAAAGGTGGAGGACAAATACTTGTATGTGTTGAAGGAGAAGGCTGGTACCAAGAAGAAGGAAAGCCTGCACAAAGTTTACAACCAGGAGATGTAATAACAATACCAGCAAATGTGAAACATTGGCATGGAGCAAAAAAAGATTCATGGTTTAGTCATTTAGCAGTAGAAGTGCCAGGAGAAGATACTTCTAATGAATGGTGTGAACCTGTAACAGATGCAGAATATGAAAAATTATAATTGAAATAATAACAGAACATGTGTTATAATTACTTTATTCTCAAAATTAAAACACAGGAGGCTAGCACTATGATTTACACTGAACAAACTAAGAAAGCCATGATAATTGCATATAATGCTCATCATGGACAAGTTGATAAATTTGGAGTTCCATATATTTATCATCCTATCCATCTGGCAGAGCAAATGCAAACTGAAGAAGAATGCATTGCAGCACTTCTTCATGACACAGTCGAGGATACCACTGTTACGTTTGAGATGTTGGAAAAGGAATTTCCAGCTTGTGCTGCGGTTGAAGCAATAAAATTGCTTACGCGTGATAAGGCCGTTCCATATTTGGATTATGTAAAGAATCTAAAAAGTAATCCGATAGCTAGGAAAGTAAAGTTGGCAGATTTAAGACATAATAGTGATATGTCTAGGCTTCCAAATCCTACTGAAAAGGACTGGAAGAGAAAAGAAAAGTACGAAAAGGCAATTCAAATTTTGATTGATGACTGTGAAAATTAAACCTGTACAAAAATAGAGGCTATAATAGTCTCTATTTTTGTTTGATCTAAAAATCAGTGAAACACTGGGGATAGACTTAAATCTGTCCCCGTGTTTCACTTAATGTTGAATTATGTCTTACTAATGCTAAATGATTATAAAATATAAATTTGCGAATATAATATATTGGTGATGAATTATGAAATTTGGAGTTTCCTTATACATATAGATAATATAAATATAGGAAGGGCAGTTAGAGCAAGTTGTAGTTTCTCAGGAATATTTAGAAAAAACATTAAAATAGTTTATTTTTTAGGATTATTCTGATAGAATACAGATGACAATATTAAATATAATTTTAATGTAGAAACAAAGGTGAAATTTATGAAAGAAAAAATAAAAAACTTTATAAAGAAAAATTATAAAGCAATTATCTGCATAGTATGTTTAATTGGATTTTTAATACTGGCAGAAAATATATTTGAGAAAGAAATGGAATTCCTAGATAATTCAGGATATCATATAGTATCACATTACTTGATTTCAGAAAGCTTTACGCCAATAGCAATATTTATTACGAATCTAGGGGGAACATTCTTTTCAATTGCACTAACTGTGATATTATTTATTGTAATAAAGAACAAAAAAGTTCCTTTGACAATATTTATCAATTTGTGTTGTGCAATCATTTTAAATATATTATTGAAAAATATCGTTCAAAGACCAAGACCAATAGGATTCAGGTTAATAGAAGAAACAGGCTATAGTTTTCCATCAGGACATTCAATGGTAAGCATGGCATTTTATGGCTATTTGATATACTTGATTTATAAAAATGTAAAAAACAAATATTGGAAATGGCTAGGAATTATAGGCTTAAGCATTTTAATCATTGCAATAGGAGTAAGTAGAATATATTTAGGAGTACATTATACTAGTGATGTAATAGCTGGATTTTTAGTTTCAATAGCATATTTAATTGTGTTTATAAAAGTAACATACAATATGACAGAATTAAACAAATAAGTTATTAATCTATTATCAAGAAAATTGAAAATAAGAGGAGATATAAATGAAAAATATAGATAAAAAAGAATTGCACTCTATATTCACAAATTTGAGAATTGACAAAGAAAAAAGTTTTAACGAACTTTATGAAAAATACAGTAAGCTCATATATAACATTGCTTTTTCAATATTAAAAAGTAGAGAAAATAGTGAAGATGTAATGCAAAATGTATTTTCAAAGATATATAAACTTGATAATGAAAAATTGCCAAGTGATAATGAAGCAAGTTGGCTATATTCAATAACGAAGAACGAAACTATTAATTATATGAAAAAGTTAAAAAAAGAAGTAAGCATAGAAGATATAGACTATGTTCAATATGACGATAAAGACTTAAAAAATATAATTGATAAAGATTCATACGAAAAAATCATGGACAAGTTGGATAAAACAGAAAAGGAAATAGTTTCATTAAAAATTATAGGCAATATGAAATTTAGGGATATAGCTCAATTATTAGATATGCCAATGGGAACGGTTCAGTGGAAATATTATACTGCATTACATAGTCTGAAAATTATTTTAGGAAATTTATCAATGGTGCTCGTAGGATTCATATTATTTGTAGCTAATAGAATGTGGAATGGAAAAATGCAGGAAAATTCAGCAGGAGTAGATATGTCAGCTGAAGAAGTACAAAACAAACCTGGTGACAGTAGTAATACTGATATGGAAGTTCAGAATATAATCAATAGTTCTGGAGATACAACTTCAAGTATTGAAAACGAAACAGATAATATTAATGACATAAATGATTATACAAACCAAGCTGACGCAAATCAAAATGAGCTTGTCAATGTTCCTGACGAAACTTATACAGAAAACTGGGTAGGAACCACTATTTTATCAATTACAACTATATTTATAATATTCACAATAATATTTACAATAATTTATATTAAACACCAACAAAAAAGTAAAAAGAAATTGTCTAAATAATAGAAATAGTTTGAACATATTATTTTGAAAAGAAAGGTTAAAGTGGTGGTTTAAGTGAAAAAGAAAGTTGGAATAGTAATAGGAATTATCATAATTATTGCTATATTAGTCGTAGGAATAGTATATTTGGTAGATTTAAATAGAATGAACAATAATGAACCTGTATTATTTAGCACTTGGGGAAGAGATTATGAGCAAGAAAAAACAAATACAAAACTGGATGAAGAAAGAAGTTTAAAAGTGACATTTGACCAATATGTTACTCAAGCGGATGTGGATAGAGTTGAAAGCATAGAAGTGATAGATGAAGCAAAAGAAATACAAGATATGATATATAATGCAGATTTTTCAGAAGAAACGTGCGACGGAGTATCAATATATAGTATCAATTTCGAAAATGGTGAAAATTATGGATTAGAGATATTTGACGAGAATTGTCACATAACATATGGAAATACTGAAGCGGTACTTACAAAAGAAGACTCTCAAAGACTAAAAGAAATATTAGACAAATATACACTAAAAAATGTAACAATGGATGTAAAAGATGGAAGTTTAACCAGAAATGGTGTAACAGTAATAATAACAGATACAAATAAAGAACATTATTCATATGGTGAATGGTATAGAATTGATAAATTCGAGGTCGATGGATGGCAAGAGTTGGAGCCAATTACTGATGATTATGCATTTACAGACATTGCTTGGCTAATTGGAGAAGATAATACATTAGAAGATAAAGTGGACTGGTCTGACTTGTATGGAGAACTTGAAGATGGAAGATATAGACTAGTAAAGAGAATATACGATGGTGGAGCATACAAATATTTCTCAACAGATTTTTATTTAGGCGATGATACTGAAATAATAAATTAATGTAATGTAAAAAATTGCAATCCACTGTTATACATGTGAAACTTAGGTAATAGATTTAAATCTGTTACCTAAGTTTCACTTTTTTTCTGGAATATTTATCTGATATGTGTTATACTTGATAAGTGGTTTTTACAGTGAAAAAAGCAATTAGGGAGGAGTATTAAAAAATGAAAAAATATTATTTCACATCAGAGAGTGTAACAGAAGGACACCCAGATAAATTGGCTGATTTAATATCAGATAGCATATTAGATGAATGTTTAAAACAAGATAAAAATTCAAGAGTTGCAGTAGAAACATTTGTATCAGGAAATACAGTAACTATCGCAGGACAAGTTACAACTAAGGCAGAGTTTGATATAGATAATCTAGTAAGAAATACAATAAAGCAAATAGGATATGATAATGAAGAAACAGATATGGATTATAGAACATGTAAAATAGACATTAATATCACAAAACAAAGCAGTGATATTGCGATGGGAGTAGACAATGGCGGAGCTGGTGATCAAGGAATAATGTTCGGTTACGCTTCTAATGAAACAGAAAATTATATGCCATATGCAATTAACATGGCACATAAATTGTCAAAGAGATTAGCAGAAGTGAGAAAGAATGGAACAATTCCATACTTAAGACCAGATGGAAAGGTACAAGTAACAGTTGAGTATGAAGATGATAAACCAAAAAGAATAGAAACAATTTTGATTTCTACACAACATAATTCAGATATAAGTCAAGAACAATTGAAGAAAGACATTATTGAAAGTGTGATTAATGCAGTAGTACCAGAAAACATGATGGACGCAAATACAAAAATATATGTAAATCCAACAGGAAGATTTGTAATAGGTGGACCATTAGGAGACACAGGTCTTACAGGAAGAAAAATAATAGTAGATACATATGGCGGATATGCACGTCATGGTGGAGGAGCATTCTCGGGCAAAGATGCTAGTAAAGTAGATAGAAGCGCTACATATATGCTTCGTCATATTGCAAAAAATATAGTGGCTAATGGATATGCAGAAAAATGTGAGATACAAGTTTCGTATGCAATAGGAATGAAAGAACCTTTATCTATATATATAAATACATTTGGAACAGGTAAAAAAACAGAAGAAGAATTAGTAGAAATAATAAAGAAGAATTTTGACTTAACTCCAAATGGCATTATAGAATATTTGCATTTAAAAGAGCCAATTTATACACAAACAACAAACTATGGTCATTTTGGAAAAGACAATTTGCCATGGGAGAAAATAATTAATTTGAGCTAGTTGCGCAAGTGGTGGCGAACTCATTCTGTGCATTGTTAACTAGAGTTATTTAATAAATTTATACATTTTTGATTTTAGGTCTCCGGCATCCAACTACGTAGAAAGGGAACAAGAAATGAACTACAAAATAGTAAATGGCTCTATTTCATTTGGAGCAGAAACAGTATTAGAAGAAATTAATTTTGAAATTAAAGAAAAAGATAAAATTGCTATTGTTGGTAGAAATGGTAGTGGCAAAACTACATTTTTAAAGTCAATAGTAGATAATTCTATGCTCGAAGAAGGAATTGGAGAAGAAAAATTTGGCATATATAAACAAGGGTCGCTTAACATAGGTTACTTAAAGCAAATGGAATTTGAAAATTCCAATAATACTATGCTAGAAGAAATTTTAAAAGTATATGAATCAATAATTAAATTAGAGGAAAAAATAGAAAGACTTGCAAAAGAATTAGAAAATTCACAAGAAGAAAAATTGATTAAAGAATATACTAATTCTTTAGATAGATTTGAAATATTGGGAGGATATATCTATAAAAAAGAATATGAAATAGCGATTAAAAAGTTTGGCTTTACAGAGGCAGATAAAACAAAAAGAATGGACCAATTTTCAGGAGGACAAAGAACTAAAATTGCTTTTCTGAAGCTGTTACTTAGCAAACCAGATATTTTATTATTAGATGAACCAACAAACCATTTAGATATTACTGCTATTGAATGGCTCGAGGGATATTTGAAAGATTATCCAAATGCAATTGTTATTGTTTCCCATGATAGGATGTTCCTAGACCAAATTGTGAACAAAGTGTATGAAATAGAATATGCAACAATGACAGAGTATACGGGAAACTATACGAAATTTGAGGAACAAAAAAGAGCTAATTATGAAAAACAGCTAAAAGATTATGAATATCAGCAAGCAGAAATTAAAAGACTAAAAGCTATAGCAGATAGGTTTAGATATAAACCTACAAAAGCAAAAATGGCATTATCTAAATTGAAGCAAATAGAGAGAATGACTATTGTAGAAGAGCCAAGTAAATATGATTTAAAAACTTTCCATACAAATTTTGAATTAAAAACAGAAAGTGGAAAAATGGTGCTTACAGCCAAAAACTTACAAATCGGATATGATAAGCCAATTGCCGAAGTATCATTTGAACTTTTTAGAGGACAAAAATTAGCTATTATTGGAGAAAACGGAATTGGAAAATCTACTTTGCTCAAAACATTAAACGGAGATATACAAAAGCTTGGTGGAGAATTTGAATATGGATATCATGTAGAAAAAGGTTATTTTGACCAACAGATGGAATTCTCAAATCCAGAAAATACTGTATTTGATGAATTTTATGAGGCTTTTCCGAATCTTACAACCACACAGATTAGAACAATTCTTGGCACTTTTCTATTTTCAGGAGAAGATGTATTCAAAAAAATAAAAGTATTATCAGGAGGAGAAAAAGGACGCTTACAACTATGTAAAATATTTAAAAAAGGTCCTAATTTGTTATTATTGGATGAACCGACAAACCATATGGACATAGTAGGAAAAGAAAGTTTAGAAAATATATTAAAAGAATATAAAGGCACATTAATATTTGTATCGCATGATAGATATTTTGTAAATAAAATAGCAGATTCTTTGTTGATATTTGAAAAAGATGGAGTTACATATTTTAATGGAACTTATGAAGAATATAGAAGAAAAATAAGAGAACAAGAAGAAATAGGAGAAAGCAATGCTAACTTGGGGAAAAATGGAACTACAAATATAAGTAACAAAAAAGTATATGTAGCACAAGAAGAATCAGCTTCTAATAAAAAAGAAAATACTTATTTTATAAACAAAGAAAAAAATAGAATCAAGAATAAAATTAATAAATTAGAGAGTGAAATTGAAGAAAAAGAAGAGCAGATTAAATTATTACAAGAAGAAATGTTACAAGAAGAAATAAGTACAGATTATTTAAAACTAAAAGAAATTCAGGATAAAATTCAAGAACTAAATCAGGACATAGAAAGCAGGATGGAAGAATGGGAAGAATTAAGTAATAAGATTTAGCTTGAATTATGTTTGACTATTTATGCCATTGGGGACAGACCCCTTTGGGTAAAAGGAGGTAATGTGAATTGAATATTGCGATAGGACTTATAATTCCGTTTTTAGGAACTGCACTTGGCTCTGCAATGGTATTTTTAATGAGAAAAGAAATAAACAAAAAAATAGAAAAGCTACTTTTAGGTTTTGCCTCAGGAGTGATGATAGCAGCATCTATTTGGTCATTACTTATACCAGCTATGGATATGGCAGAAGAACAAGGACAAACAGTATGGATTCCAACGGCTATAGGCTTCCTTTTAGGAATATTTTTTCTATTAATGTTAGACCATATTATTCCACATCTACATTTAAAAACAACCAAACCGGAAGGAATAAAAGCAAAACTAAAAAATTCTACGATGATGGTTTTAGCAGTAACACTTCATAATATACCAGAAGGAATGGCAGTGGGAGTTGTTTTTGCCGGAATGATGGCTCAAAGTACAGGTATTACTCTTGCTGGAGCATTAGTACTTTCAATAGGAATAGCAATACAAAACTTTCCAGAAGGAGCTATTATATCAATGCCATTAAGAACAGAAGGAGTGTCAAAACCAAAAGCATTTTTGTATGGAATGTTATCAGGTATAGTTGAGCCAATAGGTGCAGCTGTTACGATATTAATTACGAGTACAGTTTTACCAATACTTCCTTACATTTTGGCATTTGCAGCAGGAGCAATGATGTATGTGGTAGTGGAAGAGCTAATACCAGAGGCGCAAGCTGGAGAACATTCGGATATTGGCACAATCGGAGTGGCAATGGGATTTGTACTAATGATGGTCTTAGACGTGGCACTTGGATAATTAAGCGTTTTAGAGAGTAAAATTGATTTTTTATGTAAAATATGGTATAATTATAATGTGAATTTTTTATATACTCCTTTTAGCATCAATGGAGTAGACAACTTGAATTTAATTAAATAAGGAGGAAAAACAATGGGAAACTTTTTGAAACTTGATGAGATAGTTCAAGCAGTTGCATATGCAATTGATAGTAAACTTGGAGATCTCAAAGAGGACAGCAATCAAGGACGGCTCTCTAGCGAGAAATATGGTTACCTTATAGGTACTGTACTGAAAATCGCCGATGAGTGGAATCCGAAACTAACGTATTCCCAGCGTGCACAACTTATGGACTGGTTCCAATATGAGTATGGAATTAATACTTAAATAGGAATGGTTCATAGAAAACAGACTCCTCTCATTTCCAAAAAAGAAATGAGAGGAATTTTTTTTATGGAGTCACTTACTTGTCACTTTTGATTTTGTATAATGATAAAAAAGAAATATCATTCTAAAGGACTAAGAAAAAATTATTACTGGTCCTCAATTAGAAAAAATTGAAAAGAAAGGTGTGAAAATAATGGAAATATTGCGAGTAGAGAATTTAACTAAAGTATATGGAAAAGATGAATCTAAAGTTGTAGCCATAGATAATATTTCTTTTTCAGTTGAGAAAGGTGAATTTGTTGCTATAGTTGGAGCAAGTGGAAGTGGAAAATCCACATTACTTCATTTAATTGGAGGTGTGGATAGACCAACAAGCGGAAAAGTATATATAGATGGAAAAGATATTTATCAGATGAATGATGATAATTTAGCCATTTTTAGAAGAAGGCAAGTTGGACTAATTTATCAGTTTTATAATTTGATACCAATTTTAAATGTTGAAGAAAATATAACTCTTCCATGCGACTTGGATAACAAAAAAGTTGAAAAGCAGAAATTAAATAACCTGTTACAGTCATTAGGTTTGGAAGCTAGAAGAAAGCATTTACCAAATGAATTATCAGGAGGGCAACAGCAGAGAACATCCATAGGAAGGGCAATGATAACAAATCCAAGTATTATATTGGCTGATGAGCCTACTGGAAATCTGGATTCTAAATCTAGTGATGAAATTGTAAATTTACTAAAAAAGTCAAATAAAGAATATAAGCAAACAATTATTATGATTACACACAATATTGAAATTGCTAAAATCGCAGACAGAATTATAAGAATCGAAGATGGAAAGATAGTAAATTAATGTCGCTTTAGGGACAGGTCCGAAGCCGACATCAGAAATTTTAATAAGAATGTCGCCACGAGACCTGTCCCTAAAGCGACAAAGGAGGGAAGTTATGAGTATTTTTACCAAATTGACTTTGAGAAATTTGAAGTTGAATAAAAAGAGAACTATTGGTACTATTATTGGAATTGTGCTTTCTACTGCTCTTATTTGTGCGGTCGCTGGTATGGCTACTAGCTTGCAGAAGAGTATGGTTGCAACAACTATAAAAGATACAGGATATTATCATTTGAAATTGTCAGATGTTACCAATGAAGATGTTCAGAAGTTCCAAAACAATAGAGATGTAAAAGCTGTTAATAGTATAAATGATGTGGGATATTCCCTTTTAGAAGGAGGAACAAGTAGTAAAAGGCCATATATTCATGTGTATTCAATGGATGAAAATAGTTTTAATAATATGAGCTTGCAACTTACAGAAGGAAGATATCCTGCTAACAGCAACGAAATTGCAATAAATGAAGATATATTGTCAAACTCTACAAAAACTTATAAAATTGGAGATAAGATTACATTAAATATAGGGGACAGGTATGCAGGAGATAGATATATAAAATCTGGTTGGGATTACTTACCTTATGAGTACGCTGTACCTCCAGAAGTGGATAATCAAAGCGGTAGCAATGGCCTGGTAATAAGTGACAGTGCAGATGAGCAACAAAGAATAACAGAAGAAAATCTCAAAGTGAATTTTACAAAAGAGTTTGAAATAGTAGGAATTGTATCAAATAATGATATGCCTATTAGACGTATTTCATTTATAGTAGACGCTGGATATGCATGTATAACTAATGGGCTAGAAGAAGGACAGAAAGATATATATATTGCGTTAAATAATCCATACAATTGTGAAGAAGATATTGAAGAAATGATAGGTGTAAGAATCAATTCAGGAGAATTGACAGAAACTAATTATACTTATACAGTTAATTATGAGCTTTTGCGTTGGGAGTCTTTGAATTCAAGTGATGCAACAGCATCTATGATTTTGTCAGTAATTATTGTGGTAGTAGCTATTATTATGATAACTAGTATATACTGCATAAAAAATGCTTTTTCTATATCTTTAACTGAGAAAATAAGAATGTATGGAATGCTATCTAGTGTTGGAGCAACCAAAAAGCAAATAAGAAAAAGTGTTATACAAGAAGGTATGATTTTAAGTATAATTGGTATTCCAATAGGAATTTTGGCGGGAATTCTAGCTGTATATATTTTAGTAATTATTGTAAGAAACATTCTACAAGGAGTTTTAGAGGCACAAGTAGAATTTAGTATTTCCATTTTGCCAATTGTTATAGCAGCATTATTAGGTTTGGTTACAGTTTATTTATCTTGTTTATCTGCTGCAAGGAAAGCAAGAAAAGTAACACCACTTGAGGCAATAAGAAGTGCAAATGAAGTAAAAATAAACAGCAAAAAAATTAAGTCACCAAAAATAATTAAAAAATTATTCGGAATGGGTGGAGTTATAGCATATAAAAACTTAAAAAGAAGCAAGAAAAAATATAGAACAACAGTAGTTTCTATTGCGATAAGTGTGTTTGTATTTATTGCAACATCAACTTTAATAACATATGCATTTGAAGCTATGTCTAGTTATTACGAGGATTATGATTATAATGTGCAGGTCACAGCATCTTCTGAAAATAGTGAAGTTTTATCAGATATTGTGCAAAATGAAAAATTTGATGATTATTCATTAATATACGATGTAGCTCGCGAAACAGGATTCTCATTAATGGAATTGACAGATCAAAATATTTTATCTGATTTTGCAATAGAAAGAATGGGCAATGATGTAGATTCTAATTTTGTGCCACAAGTGACATTAAAAGGCTTAAACAGCAAAGATTTCAAGGAATTTGTAGAGAGCTTAAATTTGAATTATGAAAATGTTAAAGATAAGGCAATACTAAATGATTATACAAATTTGTATACAGATGATGGAAAAACTATAAGAGGAAGAACTTTGAATTATAAGAATGGAGATACTATTTCTGCTAATCTAGATGGCTTGGAGCTTAAGTTAGAAATAGCTAAAATTGTTAATGAAAAGCCAAGAGGCTTAGAAGATACAACATATGGAAATGGTCTTGTTATAGTAAATATTGATGAATATGGAGATAAAATTAATTTTGTGCCAGTTAAATTAGCGATTAAAACGGCAGAAGCAGAAGATACGGAAAAAGATTTAACAGAAAATTATAACGATATATCCGTATTTAACATAGATAAAGAAGTGAAATTCTATAATGCAGTAAAACTTCTAACATCAATATTTGCATATGGATTTATTGCAGTAATTACATTAATAGGAGTAACAAATATTTTTAATACATTAACATCAAATATAGAATTAAGGCAAAAAGAATTCGCAATGTTAAAAAGCATAGGAATGACAAAAAAAGAATTTAATAAAATGGTAAATCTTGAAACTATTTTCTATTCTTTTAAAGCATTACTTTATGGAATAATTTTAGGATTAATTGCATCATTTGCAATATATAAAGCTTTTGCAGAATCACTAGATTTTGGATTTATGTGGCCAATTGGAGCAATATTAATATCTATAATATTTGTATTTGTGATAGTATTTATTATAATGAGATTTGCAATTAGTAAGATAAACAAACAAAACATAATAGAAACTATCAGAAAAGAAAATGTGTAAAAATTATGTAAACGTCTTGCGAAATTTAGTATTTAGTTATATAATATTACATATACTTTTTTAGGAGTGAGAATTAATGGGCAAGGAGGGAATCATTAATTCTAACTAAAATTAAGGGCAACTCTTGCTGGGGTTGCTCTTTCAATTAAGTAATAATTTAGAGGTACAAAAATGCAGATTTTATTAGTAGAAGATAATAAATTAATAACAAAAGCACTAATATATAATTTAGAGCAAAGTAATTACAAAGTGCTAAGTGCAGAAAATATAGTAGAAGCTCAGAAAATGCTAGCTACAGAAAAAATAAATTTAATTATTTTAGATATTACTCTTCCTGATGGAAGTGGATTTGATTTATATAGAGATATAAAAACAAAGAACATAAGTACTATTTTCCTAACTGCAATGGATGATGAAGACAATGTGGTAAAAGGACTGGAATTGGGTGCGGAGGATTATATAACGAAACCATTTTCTACAAGGGAATTACTTGCAAGAATAAACAAGATTTTTTTGCGAGAGAAGAAAAATAATATAATAAAAATTAAGGACATTACTTGTGATTTAGATAAAATGTGTGTATATAAAGGAGAAAAGCAAATAGGGCTTTCTTCACTTGAGCTTAAAATTTTAATGTTACTTTTTACTAATCTGAACAAAGTAATCACAAGAGAGTATATTATAGAAAAGATATGGGACTGGACAGGCAATGATGTTTATGATAATACTGTAACAGTATACATGAAAAGAATTAGAGAAAAGCTTGAAACTCCAATAATTACAACTATAAAAGGAGTAGGTTATAGAATTGATGAAGAATAAAGAAGTTTTAAAAAAATATATTATTTTTACAATAGTAGTATTTGCTATATTTATGATAATCCTCGCAATTGTTAACCACATACAATATAGTTCATACAACAGGAATAGTAATCTCGCCATAAATCAAATAATAAATAATATAAAAAAATCTTACCCAGAGGCAGATATAAATGAAATTATACAAATATTGAATAATGATAATCTTGAACAAACCGATTTCCTTAAAGAATATGGAATAAATATAGATAAGGATACTGCTGTCCTTTCTAATCAGCAAGATAGCAAACTTTTTATTATTATTAATTGCAGTATATTGCTAACACTTCTTATAGTAATTATTTGTATATTTGTAAAATATAATAAAGGTCAAAACAAAAAAATATCGGAGATAACAAAATATATAGAAGATATTAATAGAGGAATATACACTTTAAGCATACAAGAAAATAGCGAGGATGAGCTATCGATATTAAAAAATGAGTTATACAAAATAACAGTTATGCTAAGAGAACAGTCAGAAAACTCTATAAAAGATAAAATGCAATTAAAAAAATCACTTGAAGACATATCTCATCAGCTAAAGACACCATTAACTTCCATAACAATAATGCTTGATAATTTGCTTGATAATCCTAATATGGATGTGGACATACGTAATGATTTTATTAAAAGTATTTATAGGGAAATATCAAATATTAATTTCTTCATACAAGCATTATTAAAGTTATCTAAATTTGATGTTAACACAATTAAATTTAATAGGAAAGAAGAAAAAATTAGAGATATAATAGATCAAGCACAACAAAATGTGGAAACTTTATGTGACTTGCGTAAGATAAAAATTGAAACTATTCCTGATTTTGGACAAGCACCTTTTAGGAATCCAGAGGTTGTGTGCGACATAAAATGGCAAGTAGAAGCAATTACAAATATAATAAAAAATTGCGTAGAACATTCTGAAAGTGGTACAAAAATAAGCATTAAATATGGAAAAAATGATTTGTATTCAGAAATATTAATAGAAGATCAGGGAAGCGGAATAGATCCAGAAGACTTAAAACACATATTTGAAAGATTTTATAAAGGAAAAAATTCAAGCAAAGATAGTGTGGGAATTGGCTTATCACTCGCTAAAACAATAATTGAAAAAGATAATGGATATATTACAGTGGAATCTGAAATGGGAAAAGGAAGTAAATTTTGCATTAGATATTTGAATGGCTGAAATTTTTAAAAACTTCGTTGATTATTAAGAATATTGACTTTAATGCAAAAAAAGATTTTATGTAACCTATATTGAAAAATTGGCGAAAATATAGTATAATAAAAATACATTTTATTTTATAAAAGGCAGGTGTAGTCTGATGAATAATCACCCGATTCAATTTTTGCATTTCCAAGAGAATAAAAATTTTCCTCTTTTGGAGGTAGCTTTAATTTCACAAGATCGGGATATAAGAGACTATTTGCTACGTATTGCAGTGGAATTGTACGAGGATGCAGCTGATTATCAAGGAATTCCTTATGAAAAAGATCCTAACAAAGAAATAAGAATCAGATTTCATGGTAACACAATTGCGCAGTTCGCGATACTTTTTCCAACGCAATACAAATTAAATTGTTTCTTAGACGAAGAAACAAGATGCGGAATGCCTTGAAAAAAAGAGCAGCTTTAAGTTAAAGCTGCTCGATTTTATACGTTGGAACACATTTAAATATGTACACAGTGTTTGTTACTGTTTAATGGTATTTAAATAATGCATGTCCTGCAACGGTAGTTTAAATATATTTAAACCATTAAACAGTAACTAGTGTTGTAATTTTGTTTTTGAATAATATTGACATATATAGTGCAATATAATAGAATTGCATATGGAATAAAAAGGTTGAAAAACAATTACAATATTTAATTCTTTTTCAACCGAATCTGTATCTAGGAAGGAATGTGAAAAATATGAAAGAAGTAAATATTTCTAAAGATATAATTAATATTGGTGCAAGTGATAATAATTTAAAGATTTTTGAAAATCAGTATGTTTTAAAAAATGGTATGAGCTATAATTCATATGTTATTAAAGACGAAAAAAATGTAATTATGGATACAATTGATGAGGCTGTTACTGATGAATGGCTTAAAAATTTAGATAAAGCTCTTGATGGAGACAAGCCTGATTATTTAGTAGTTTCTCATATGGAACCAGACCATGCGTATAATATTGGCCTTATTGCTGAGAAATATCCAGAGATGAAAATAGTAGGAAATCAATTCACATTTAATATCTTGTCAAATTTCTTTGATTTAGACATTTCTAATAGAAAAGTTTTAGTTAAAGAAGGTGATGTGCTAGATTTAGGAAAGCATAAATTGCAATTCTTTATGGCTCCTATGGTTCATTGGCCTGAGGCTATGGTTTCATATGAACAAACTGAAAAAATGCTTTTTGCAGCAGATGCTTTTGGAAAATTTGGCTCATTAGATGTTGAGGAAGACTGGCTTGATGAAGCAAGAAGATACTATATAGGAATTGTTGGTAAATATGGAATACAGGTGCAAGCACTATTAAATAAAGCAGCAACTTTAGATATTAAAACTATTTGCCCTTTGCATGGTCCAGTGTTAAAAGAAAATCTTGGATATTATATAGATAAATATAAAACATGGAGCAGTTATGAGCCAGAAGAAGATGGGGTTTTAATTGCATGTAGCTCTATATATGGAAATACTTTAAATGCAGCTGAAAAAATGGCAGATATTCTTAAAAAACAAGGAGAAAAAACAGTCGTAATAAAAGACCTTACAAAAGATGACTGGGCTGGATGTGTTGCAGATGCTTTTAAATATTCAAAATTAGTCCTTGCATCATCTAGCTATAATGCGGGAGTTTTCCCTCCAATGGAGCATTTCCTTGGACGTTTGAAAGAAAGAAACTATCAAAAGAGAAAAATAGGAATAATTGAAAATGGTTCATGGGCACCATCTGCAGGTAATTGCATGAAAAATCTTTTACAAGGTTGTAAAGAGCTAGAAATAATTGAACCAGTAATTACTATTAAATCGAGAATGAAAGAAGAAAACATAAAGCAAATGGAAAGCTTAGCAGAAGAGCTTTTGAAATAGATGAACAGAAGGGACACTCCTTTTAGTTCAAGTAGAAAGAAAGGAAATTGAGAAATGAAAATATTAGCAATAGGAGATATAGTTGGAGCAATAGGATTAAATAAATTAAGAGAGTCACTTCCTAAAATAATTGAAAAAGAAAATATTGATTTTACTATAGTAAATGCTGAAAATACTTCTGGAGGTATGGGGCTTACTATAAAAGATTTTAATACTTTATTAAGAATGCCGATTAATGCAATTACTATGGGCAATCATACTTGGGGTAAAAAAGATATTTTTACTTTTATAGATAATCCAATACTCTTAAGACCGGCAAATTATTCCAAAGGTGTACCGGGAAAAGGTTACAATGTTTTCAAATGTAACGATAAAAAAATAGCTGTTATTAATTTAATTGGTAGAACTGATATGAACGTTTTATCTGAAAATCCTTTTTCAGTGGCAGATGAATTAGTTAATAAGTTAAGCAGAGAAGCAGATATTATTATAATAGATTTCCATGCCGAGGCAACTGCAGAAAAAATTGCAATGAAACATTTCCTTGATGGAAAAGTTAATGCGATTTTTGGTACACATACTCATGTACAAACTGCTGATGAGGAAATAACAGATAAAAATACAGCATATATAACCGATATAGGAATGACCGGACCTAAAAAATCTGTTATTGGAATGGATGTATCTGCTTCAATAAAAAGATTTCTTACATCACTTCCAGAAAAATATAAATTAGCAGAAGGAGATACTATTTTAAATGGATGTGTATTTGAAATAAATGACGAAGAATGTAAAACGGTAAATATATATAGAATAAGCTATAAATAGCTGTCGAATGTGGTCGAAAATGGGCGAACGCTTTTTCCATTATTTTCCAAAAAACTATAGACAATTTCCAGAAATTGTAATATAAATATAATTGTTAATTAAAACAAATAAAAAAATATAGGAGGCAAAAATGGAAATTTTAAAAATCTCGTCAAAGTCAAATCCAAATTCAGTAGCTGGAGCTATTGCAGGTTTGGTAAAGGAATCTAACAAGGCAGAAATGCAAGCAATAG
>ERZ1643251.2165-NODE-2165-length-20545-cov-4.422304_pt1 | contig 20545 bp, 23 predicted proteins | sample MGYA00579261_ERZ1643251 | MGnify/ENA primary metagenome ERZ1643251 (study PRJEB29033, sample SAMEA4952267) | chicken gut metagenome | biome: Broiler Chicken; feature: Gastrointestinal Tract; material: Caecum | place: Ireland | collected 2018 | study: Broiler... | reverse complement strand
TGTATGTTACATATGATGACTTGTTTACATTTGTACTTATGATCATCGCAATCATCACACTTGTAAAGAGCTTCTTTGACAGACATAAAAAATAATCGCCCTGTCTCTGGAAAAGTAAGGCGATTATTCTTCTTATTCACCCGAGACGGATAGGTTTCGGCTATCTGCCTCAGTTGTCTTGTTAAGTATATTATAGCAGACACCGATTAAATGTCAATATTCTTGATCCCCGCTTCTCTATTTGTCCCTCTACTGGGATGTGCTGCCGAATCCGCCGTTTCTCACCTCTGTCACATCATCGTCCAGTGCGATCCCGTACTCCACGAATATGCCCTGCATGAAGCCGTCTCCTGCCTTTAATTCAACAGTCTTTCCTTCGTTGCTATCGTTGGTAAGCTTTGCGAAGATCTGTCCTTCATTGTCAGAATAATAATAATCGCTGTCAATGATACCAACCGTGTTGTTGAGCTGTAACCGGAACTTAAAGCCAAGTCCGCTCCTTGGATAGCACTTGAGCACCCACTCCGGCTCCATCCACACGCGCACTCCCGTAGGAATCTTCACCGTCTCCCCCGGGGCGAGCGTGAACGCCGCCGGAGCGAAGAAATCATACCCCGCGCTTCCCGATGTAGCTCTCTTCGGAAGGTGGATCTCATCGTATATCTTCTTTATCTCCTCCTGTGAAACTTCCCCGAAAGTATCTGTCCAACCCTCCGCAAACTGCACGAGACTAACTTTCTCAAATTTCGCGATCCTTTTCATGTATTGCGCTCCTTTTCCGTATTTTTGAAATATCAACACTACGGACACCCCGCATACCCGCTGATCATGCGGCCTATGTCACGGCACCCTATAAATCAAGCTACTTTTGCCGCAGCGTCCCGCAGGGCAGACTATCCCTGCCACAGCATGTCTCCGCTGATATCGTCCAGAGTAAACGCACCGCACATCTTCATCGTATCTTTAAGCTCTGCGCCCACTTTATCCACATAAGCGCTCACAGCCTCCTCCTGTCCGCCGTAAACAGCCGTCACAAAGGGTCTCGCGATCAGCACCGCGTCCGCGCCCATTGCCAGCGCCTTGAACACGTCCACTCCGGTTCGGATGCCGCCGTCCACGAACACCTTGATCTGTCCGTCCACAGCCTTTACGATGGACGGAAGCACCTCTGCTGTCGCCGGACACTGATCCAGTACGCGCCCGCCGTGGTTGGATACGACGATACCCTGTACTCCCGCTTCGATCGCTTTTTGCGCTGCTTTCGGCGTCATGACACCCTTTAAGATAAACGGAATCTCCGCGATCTTCACGATCTCACGCAGCTCCTCCACGGACTTGCTGCCCGCAGGCGGATTTAAGTTCTGTAAGAACGGAAGACCTGCCGCGTCAATATCCATTGCCACTGCGAATGCCCCGCTCTTTTTCACCAGCTCCATCTTCTCACGGATGGTTCCCATATCCCACGGCTTCACGGTCGGGATGCCCTGCCCGTTCAGCTTTCCGATGGCTGCCGTCGCCTCGATCATGACATTGTAGTCTGTGCCGTCTCCTGTAAACGCGGCGATATTACTCTTCGCGCTTCCTCTTAAAAGGATCTCATTGTACTCCTGATCAGAATACTTGTCCCCGTAATGCAGCTTTACAGCGCCCACAGGCCCCGCGAAAAACGGGTAGTCAAATACCTTTCCAAACAGCTCGACTCTGGTGTCCAGCGGCTTCTGCCCGCAGATCGTATCCATGTTGATACGAACCTCCTGCCATTTCTGATAGTTGCGTATGGCGAGGTCGCCCACTCCCTTTGCTCCCGGGCCGGGCATTGTATTCTTACATGCCACACCATTGCATACCGGACATGCCTTGCAGAAAGGCCCGATATTCCCTCTTGCGTTTTTTACTGCTTCCTGATAATCCATTGCACTCATCCTTCCTTTTTCCAGCGGATATACCGCCTTTTATTTCTACGGCCAGCGAGTCGCGCCGACAGGCCTGCATCGCTGCCGGACTGATGCCCCGCGCACCTGCGTCGGGGTCTTTGACTTTACATAAAGATCCCGCTCTCATCAAGCGCTCCGATGATCTCGGCAATCGTCTCTTCATCCACTACCAGAGCCATCCTTACATATCCTTCACCGTTGCTTCCGAACGCGCTTCCCGGTGTAACGATCACCCCGGTGCGCTCCATCAGCTTCATGCAGAAATCCGCAGAGGATTCATAACCTTGCGGAATCTTCGCCCACACGAACATCGTTCCCTGACTGTCCGGCACATTCCAGCCGATGCTCCTTAATCCCCCGCAAAGCGCCCTGTTTCTGGCGGCGTACTGCTGTCTCTGCTCCTCGATGAAATCATCCTCTCCCCTCAGCGCCGCAATCGCCCCATACTGCACCGGGTAAAAAATCCCGTAATCAATCTGGGAACGGAGCAGCCGGAACCTGCTGATGATGTCTTTATTTCCCACCACAAAGGAAATCCGCGCCCCGGTCAGGTTGTAGGATTTTGAAAGGGAATAAAACTCTACGCCGACCTCCTTCGCTCCTTCAAAGGAAAGAAACGACCGTCCCGGCCTGTCTGTAAACGTGATATCCGAGTATGCGTTGTCGTGCAGGATGACAATTCCATGCTCCTTCGCAAACGCGATCAGCTTCGGATAGAACTCGTCCGGCGCGCAGACGCCGACCGGGTTGAGGGGATAGGAGACGATCATGAATTTTGTCTTTATTAATGTCTCCTCCGGGATACTGTCCAGATCGGGCAGATATCCGTTCTTCTCCTCGATTGTATAGTAGCGCACATCCGCATGCGCCATAATCCCGCTCATCTCGAACATCGGGTAACCCGGATTCGGCACAAGGATCACATCTCCGGGATTACAGAATACCATGCCAATATGAGCCATCGCCTCCTGTGACCCATACACGGACATAACCTCGTCCGTCTCAATATGTACGCCGAAACGCTTCTCATAACGGTACTTAACCGCCTCTAAAAGCTCCGGCAGGTCTGCCAGCGAATACTTGTAGTTCTCCGGCTTTGCGCTGGCCTCCTGTATGGCTTTCATCACATGGGGCGCCGGTTTGAAATCCGGTGTGCCTACCGACAGATTGTATACCTTGCGCCCAGCGCGCAGAAGCTCCTCTTTCTTCTCATTCAACGCGCCAAAGATACCCGGCTTAAAATCGTTAATCAATGCTGAAAAATGACTGCTGTCCAATAATATCCCACCTCTTTTGCATTTTGCTGCTCTTTGCTCACTTAAAAATGATACTGGATATTCGCTCCATATGCAAGGGATTTTCTTTATTCTCTTCACAAAGAGCTGACTGAAAAAGCATTGTTTATTTTCAAAGGTACAAAAAAGTGTAAAGTCCTTGATAACTTAATAGACTTTACACCTTTGATATTTGATACTGCTATGTAATTATGATACCTTGTCGAGTTTTTCACTGTGTTCACGCACAACTTTTTTTAAGATATCTACATCTTGTGCTATTGTATCTATTTGATTAGTGCCGCTTTGATATCTTTTATATGTTGTGGTATAGCACGATTCAATATTTTGTAACCGCGGCAGAATATCATTTTCAAGAATCAATTTGATATCCCGCAAATCATTTTTCATCGGCTCAACCTGCGACTGTACAATACTGGAGATTGCCAATAATAATTCGTTATCTGTCATAGTGTCACCCCTCTATAATATAGATACGGTTTGTGTATGGGTATTGTATCACAGTTATGGCATAAAGTCTATGAAATTATCCGTACAGATCATACGGCGTCGCCTGATATACGTAATAATTTACCCAGTTAGTATACAGGTTGTTGGCGTGGGAGCGCCATGTGAGCACGGGTTTGTTCTCCGGGTCGTCCTCAGGATAATAATTCTCCGGGATCTGCGGATGCAGTCCCCGCGCTATATCTCTCTTGTACTCGGAATCCAGTGTCATGCGGTCGTACTCCGGATGACCCATAACAAAAATCTGGCGCCCCTCTTTGGCCATGCACAGGAACACGCCCGCCTGCCGGGAATCCGCAAGGATGGTGATGCGCCCGTCTGCTTCCAAAAGCTCCTCAGGCACCTCGGTATGTCTGGAATGTGGCGCCATGAACAGATCGTCAAACCCCCTTACAAGCGGAATCTTACGGTTTCTCACCCGGTGGCGGTACACGCCGGAGAGCTTCTTTGGAAGCTCTGTCTTATCAATCCCGTAATGATAGTAAATCCCAGCCTGAGCGCCCCAGCACAGGTGGAGTGTCGAGGTCACATTCGTCTTTGTCCACTCCATGATCTTCACCAGCTCTTCCCAGTAATCCACCTCTTCAAAGGGCATCTGCTCCACAGGGGCGCCGGTGATGATGAAGCCGTCGAACCGTTTGCCCCGGATGCTCTCAAAAGGCTCATAGAATTTATAAATATGGCTTGTTGAAGTATTCTTGGACACATGGCTTGTCATGCGCACAAACGTCACGTCCACCTGAATGGGCGTGTTAGACAGGGAGCGCAGAATCTGAAGCTCCGTATCCTCCTTTAGGGGCATCAGATTCAAAAGTCCGATGCTTAAGGGCCGGATATCCTGATGCGCTGCGCGGTATTCGTCCATCACAAATATATTTTCCTGTTCTAATATCTCCTTGACCGGAAGATCATTCTGCACTCGGATCGGCATGGTTCTTATTCCCTTCCTCTTTTAAAATATTTTTATCAGCATGGATAAATGTCCCGTCTGTCTCCACGTAGCTGTACTCGTCATAGGCGCTTGTCTGCGTGGGCAGCTTCCGCTTCTCCAGCCTGTAATCGATAAGCATATCCACAATATAGTAAATGACCGCGAACGCCGGCACTCCCAGAATCATTCCCGGTACGCCGAAAAGTCCCCCGGCGATCAGGATAGAGAATACAACCCAGAAAGCGGACAGTCCCGTTGAGTTGCCGAGTATCTTCGGCCCCAGCACATTTCCGTCAAACTGTTGGAGCGCAAGGATAAAGATGATAAAATAGACCCCCATCTTTGGATCAGCCAGCAGGATCAGTACCGCGCTGGGGATGGCTCCGATATATGGCCCGAAAAACGGGATCACGTTCGTCACGCCCACGATCACGCTGACCAGCAGCGTGTAAGGCATATTCATGATAGAAAGTCCGATGAAACAGAGCACCCCGATGATGGCGGAATCAATGATCTTCCCGATGATAAACCCGCCGAAAATCTCATTACTTTTGATCGTAAGATGCAAAAGCATGTTCGCGCTGGACGGCTTAAACAGCGCATATGTAATCTTTTTGCACTGTCTGGAGAATTTCTCTTTGCTAAAAAGCACATACGCCGATACAATCAGGCCGATCAGCAGGTTCAGTATTTCTTTCAGAATATTGATCACACCGACTGTAAGGCTGGACATCAGCTCATTCACACTGTTCATCAGGTCTGTGCGCATCCAGTTCTGAAGGAACTCCGTCGCCTCTGTCATGATATTTTCAAGCAGCGTCCCCAACGTGGAATTATCCCTGTTCATCTCGCTTAGGCTGTCCACAAAACGGTTCATCTGGCTGGGCACATTCAAGATCATGTCGCGGATACTGCTGTATAGCTCCGGTATCATCATGTTAAGAAGAGCTACAACGACCGCCAGAAGAAACAGGAGGGACAAAAAGATACCCACTGATCTGGACAACTGTTTTTTCTTTTTAAAATTCGGACATTTCTTTTCAAGAAATGGCAGCATCCGTTTATCCACTAATTTTACGATAGGATTTAACAGATACGCGATCCCCAGTCCGTATATAATCGGCTTTGCCACGCCGATCAGCGTACTTACCGCAGCGGATATCTGGCTCGCCCTAAGAAGGGCAAAATAAAGCAAGATACACGCCGCCACCGCGAGAAACATGGCGATGCTTCTGCCAAACTGCTGCTTAAGCCACGAGCCTCTCCCCTTCCCGAGAGACGGCTGTCTGACATAATACCCTCCCTGCCCTAAGCGCTCCGCTTCTGATTGGTTCCCGGCAGGTCTTTCCGCCTTTACCGCGTCTGTATTCTTTGTATTGGTCTGTTTTTTCTTTTCCCCCATCCACATATTTCCTTCCTGAGTCAATGTCTCCCCGCTTATTCCCATATTATCCATTATAAATCCTGTTTCCGACATGTCAAGAAGCAGGCGCAAAATAAGGGATCCCACGGCGGTTAAACACTGCCGTCAGACCCCTTTTTATTCGCTGTCATATTTTGTATATGCTTCGTGGACTGCGAACCGCGGCCTTTAAAAGCCGCCTTCCCCGTGCTTAAGGACATGGAAACCCGTGGAACTCACCGCAGCGTCCGTCGGGACTCAGCCACAATGGCACTGGAATGTAGCGCACTCTGTTCCCTCTGCCTGTGTGGCGCTTCCGCCCTCCACGCTGATCTTCCCGGCGTGACATGCGCAGTTCTCGTTGTACATACAGTTCGTCGCCTTGCAGTCGATGTCAGAACGGTCGGAAGCCTGACTCATGGAATTACTCATGGAGTTGGCATAAGACCCTTCACTGCGCTCCTGAAAGCTGTCGCAGCATGTCTCCTGAGGATTTTTCGCGTTGTTTCCGCCTACCTGAATTTTGTCAAGCCTGCAAAGAAACTGGTCGTTGTGTACACATGTCTGTACCGTACATTTTAATTCCGGCATGATAAATACCTCCTCTTTCTACAGATTCGTATTCATTATGCCCTTGTACTTTGCAAAATATTCCTGAAAATAAATTTTTAACCTGACATCCATGTACGCACAACCGCAAAGAACTCCCTTACAAGATAATTGATCTGAAACACCGGATTCGATCCTGCAGGTATCATGATGATATTTTCATACCCTTCCTGCCGGGCGATCAGGGATGAGCGGTAAATGTGGAAATCATTTGTCACGATCCCCACCCTGTCTTTCTCCGCGTCTGCGTACTTCCTGCTAAACCTTAAGTTTTCTCTTGTAGAGGTGGAGCGGTTCTCCAGAAAAATCTTCTCCTTAGGCACCCCGTGTTTCATCAGATAACCTGACATTGCCTCCGCTTCGGAGATATCCTCGCCCGGTCCCCGTCCGCCGGAGACGATCACTTTCGTTTGTGGCGAATGTTTCAGATAAAAAAACGCCGCATCCAGACGCCTTTTCAGAGAGTTCGTGATATAGGTTCCCCTCACCTGAGCGCCCAGCACGATGATCCAGTCTGCTCCCTGTTCAGGCTCGGCAGCCATTGCCCTCAGTATCTTGAACTCCACAGACAAAAACAGAATACAAAGAGCCGCGTAAACCCATGCGCATATTGTATAAACATATGCAGAAAGCGGCATACATCCCGCCGCTCACCAGCCAGAAGGCTGCAAAAGTCGATCTCAGTCTGCGCGAATATATGACAAGTATCAGATAATACAAGATACATAAGCTTCCTGCGATCAAAAAATAATATCTCATTTATTCATTTCTTCCACAGCATTTTTTATACTTTTTGCCGCTTCCGCACGGACACGGATCATTCCGCCCGATCTTCTTCGGCTTGCGGATTGTACCGGAAGCTTTCTGCTCGCGGTACAGACGCTTCCTCGTCTCCTCGTCAAAGATCGTCTCCCACTGGGGCAGTTCGTACAGCCAGTCTGCCTTTGCATCCACCATGTTCTTGTAGAGAAGCTCTTTATCAAATGCGAGGCTTACCACTGTATCCTCTGTCATCGTCTCGATCGGGTTCGCCTCTTTCAGGCTGTCGTTAATGCCGTCAAGAAAGCCTGTCATGGTCATAACATCCTGCCCGTACTTTTCAGCCAGCTCTTTCACCGTTCCCTTTACCTCTGTATCCGGGTCGTCCAGAAGCTGTTCATAGATACCCTTCTCGATCAGGAAGTAGTCGCTCCAGAATTTCTCTAACCGGTCCCTTGACTGATTCTGGTCGTATGCCATACCGCGCCACTGGTCTAATAAACTCTTTTCGCTCATCGTATATTGCTCCTTCTTGTCTTTTTATCTTTCTTATTCATCGGAATTTCCCGAAAATCTATCGCTGAATATTATATACTAAATTTTGTTTGCCGTAAACAAAAAAATTATATATACTGTACCTATAGCTAAAGAAAGGATCTGTCCATATGAATAAAGTAAAACGAATACTTGCCCTTACAGGCGCGCTTTTGCTCGTCTGCCTTTATATAAGCACTCTGATTTTCGCTCTCATAGGCTCTCCTGTATCCGCGGACCTTTTCAAAGCCTCCCTCGCGGCGACCATCATCATCCCTGTCCTGCTGTACGGATATATTCTGACCGCGCGTGTCCTTGCGGGAAAAGGCGCTGACCGGGAAACTCACGGGCAAAGCCCTGATGATAAGACAGACACTTCAAAAGACTGATAAGTTCCTCATTTTACACATATAAAAGTTCTGTCAGCTTCAGGGCCGCTACCGTCTCCCGTTCTCCCTCTGTCCTCTGGCCGCGCTCGCGCCGCCTTATCGCTTGTCTCTTTCTCAGGTATTCTTCCATGGATATCATATTCCCTGCTGTTTCCCTGCTGTCCTCACGCATAGAAATACCTCCTCCTTTTTCAGTCCGGCACACAGCGTCAGCATCATACCTTGCCCACCGCATTTTGCCAGCTTTATATTCTATGATTCACAAAGAAAAAATATGTCTTTTTCTTTTCTCTATAAGACTAACGCCCAAATGTGTACAAAGATTGGAGGGTTTCTGAAGTTTTTCTGAGAAAATTATAAAAGAAAGAAAAACTGTCCTGAAATGACCGGGAACTATTTCCCCGCCATTCCAAGACAGTAGTGCGCCTATCTTCACTATTTGCTGCGGTAGATGATGTCGTCCCTACCCGGCCCGTTGCTGATCATTGTAAACGGATAGCCTACCTCTTTCTCGATAAACTCGATATAATTGCGGCAGTTCTCAGGAAGATCCTCATATTTGCGGATGCCGCGGATATCACATTTCCAACCCGGCAGTGTCTTGAGCACTGGTTTTGCCTTCTCAAGAAGATGCGTCACCGGGAAATCTGTGGTCACTTCACCGTTGATCTCATACCCCACGCACACCGGGATCTCATCTAAGTATCCCAGTACGTCGAGCACGGTGAACGCTACGTCTGTCGTTCCCTGCATCCTGCATCCGTACTTGGATGCCACGCAGTCGACCCAACTCTCCGCCGTCTCCGCCCCGTCTTCTTAATTCCTCCGCCTCGTCGTCGAAGATCTCGCTTACGAAAGCTCCTGCTCCGACAGCGCTGGAATATGCCTTGCACACTGTGATGATCTGCTTGATCTCATAAGGCGGAATCCCCGCGCCAATGGCTCCGTAGGCTGCCAGCGTGGAGGAGGATGTGACCATCGGGTAAATGCCGTGATCCGGATCCTTCAAAGATCCAAGCTGTCCTTCTAAGAGGATGTTCTTTCCTTCCTTGATGGCATTGTGCAGATAGAGCGATACGTCACATACATATGGCTCTACCATCTCCCTGTAGCCTACAAGCTCTTTATATAATTCATCAGGATTAATCAATGGTTTGTGGTACAGATGCTCAAGGAGCACGTTTTTCTGTTCTGCCACGCGCACGACCTTCTCTTTGAGCAGCTCATCGTCAAAAAGCTCGCTCACCTGAAAACCGATCTTCGCGTATTTATCTGAATAAAACGGAGCGATGCCTGACTTCGTGGAGCCGAAAGACTTCCCGCCCAAGCGCTCCTCCTCATACGCGTCAAAGTTCTTGTGGTAAGACATCACCATCTGCGCCCTGTCCGACACAAGGATCTTCGGCATCGGAACGCCGCGCTCTACGATGGACTGTATCTCCTTGAACAGAACCGGAACATCCAGCGCCACACCGTTTCCGATGATGCTCGTTGTATGTCCGTGAAATACTCCCGACGGCAGTGTGTGCAGCGCAAATTTACCATAATTATTTACAATCGTATGGCCTGCGTTCGCCCCGCCCTGAAAGCGCACGATGATATCGGATTCTTTTCCGAGCATATCTGTAATCTTGCCTTTTCCTTCATCGCCCCAGTTTGCACCAACTACTGCTTTTACCATTTCCATTCCTCCTGCGTATCATGCTCTGGCGTCCCTGACTTTCACACTGTCTTTTTCAGACAGAGCGAACCGGACTGCCACGCCGTACTTCTTATAAATTATCAGCGGCGCTTATGACTGACCGCCGTTAGAATTATACTATATTTTTCTTCTTCTGTAAAATAGTATTTCACCTGACTTGTAATTCCCCGCAAAAAGTATTAAAATAAGAACCAGATTTGAGGAGAGAAGAAAGGAGAGCTTACATTGAAAAAGGTAATCAAATGGTTTAGTATCTTCGCTGTCATCGGAACAGCGGTCGGACTTGCCGTTGCATATTTCTTCAAAAAGGATTCCGACAGTCTGGACAACGATGACACAGACTTTACAGAAGATGAGGATTTTGACCTTGACGCGGACTTACAGCCTGCGGCGGGAAGAGAATACGTATCTCTTAATAAGGATTCCAAAGATCCGGAGGACGTTTCCTCAAAAGAAAAAGCGGAGGAAGAAAAACCTCAGCAAGACTGACAATCGCACAACAGCAGTACGCCGGGACAAGCTCCCGGCGTATGTTATGCCCGCGTCTTTTTCCATGCCTCCCCCAAAAGGGTTACTGCCTCTTTGATCTTTTCTTCGTTCATATTCGCGTATCCGAGGAGAATCACCGTCTCCTTTGATCCATTTTTCTCTCTACTCCCGCCGCCCGTTTTTATATGGTTCTTAGCCTCATCCACATAATACTCTGACAGACCGTACACCTTCACGCCTTTTTCTGCTGCCTTTCGAATCAGTTCCGCTTCGCTTCTCCCGTCCCGGAAGTGAAGCAGCAGATGGACGCCCGCATTTTCACCTGAAATACGAATGTCAGGAGCCAGCTCTTTTAAGACTGCCAGCAGTGTGTCGTGCCGGCTCCGGTAGAGCGCCCTTGTCTTGTTCAGATGTCTCTCGTAATAGCCGTCCTCAATAAACTTCTGTAAAATGAGCTGATCTACTTTGGATACCGTAGAATTAATGAACCCGCATCTTAACCGGTAGAGTTCAAGAACCGGCCGGGGGAGTACCATGTAGCTCATGCGGATGGCCGGGGCGATTGATTTGGAAAATGTCCCGATATAGATAACCTTATCGCCTCTGTCGTACCCCTGAAGCGCCGGGATGGGTTTTCCCTTATACCGGAACTCGCTATCATAATCATCTTCGATAATATAACGTCCCTCTGCTTCTTCCGCCCACTTTAAAAGCTCCATCCTCCTCTTGATCGGCATGACAGTTCCCAGAGGATAATGGTGGGACGGCATGACAAACGCAATATCCGCCCCGGACTTTTCGAGGCCGTCAGAGCGCATCCCCTTGCCGTCCATGTCCACAGTGCACACTTCATAGGACAGATTCACAAAAAGCCTGTACGCCTGACGGTAGGTCGGGTTCTCAATCGCCACCCTGTGGCTGTTACCCAGTGCTGCGCAGAGGAGCATCAGCAGATAGTCGTTCCCCGCGCCTACAATGATCTGCTCCGGCGCGCAGTTGACCCCTCTTGCCTGATGAAGGTAGCTGCTGATCGCACTGCGAAGTCCATACTCGCCCTGAGGGCATCCCAGCCGGAAAAGCTCCGCCCTGTCGTCCACAAGACACTCCTTTGAAAGCTTCCGCCATGTATTATAAGGAAAGCTTTTCAGATCCACGCCGTTTGGCGTGAAATCATAAGCGTACTTTTTCTCATCCCTCTTTTCGCCCTGCTTCCCTTCCGTCTTCGGCTGTATGATCTGATAGAGTCCATCGATCTGGGAGACAAAATACCCTCTGTACGGCTGCGCCTCGATATAGCCTTCGGATAAAAGCTGCTCGTAGGCAAGCTCTACTGTGCTGCGGCTCACCTCGAGATGTCGGCAGAGCGCCCGGGTAGATGGCAGCTTCTCCCCGCTTTTGAGTGTGCCCTTCCGGATCTCTTCCTTTATATAAGCATAGATCTGTTCATAGAGAGGCATTTTGTCTCCTGATTTAAGGCTGATCGTCAGTTCATTCATCTGTTTTCCCCTTTTGCGGCGGTTTTCAAAAAAACTGCCGCACCTTTTGTACAGCAGTTTATCTTTGTTTTCCGCGATTTATTATTGATTTCTCACTTCGGCAGCTTAAAGGAACTCTTTAATGAAACGATACGGTTAAACACAAGCTTATCCGGCTTAGAATCATGCGCGTCGATGCAGAAATATCCATTCCTCACGAACTGGAAGCTGTCATACGCCTTTGCTCCCTCAAAGCTCGGTTCCACATAAGCATCTTTGATGACTGTGAGGGAATTCGGGTTCAGGTTCAGAGAGCCGTCCTCTTTATTGTAAACACCCTTCTCCTCATCGACCAGATTCTCATACAGCCTGACCTCCGCCTTCTGCGCGTAAGCCGCAGGAACCCAGTGGATAGTACCCTTTACCTTTCTTCCTGTAAAGCCGCTTCCCGCCTTCGTCTCCGGGTCATACGTACAGTGCACTTCCGTCACATTGCCGTTTTCATCCTTTACAAAGCTTTCACATTTCACAAAATAAGCGTGCATCAGGCGGACTTCATTGCCCGGGAAGAGACGGAAATACTTCTTCGGCGGCTCTTCCATGAAGTCTTCTCTCTCAATATAAAGCTCCCGTCCAAACGGCACTTTCCTTGAGCCAAGCTCCTCGTTCTCCAGATTGTTCGCCACATCCAGATACTCGACCTGTCCTTCCGGGTAATTGTCAATCACTAACTTGATCGGGTCAAGCACTGCCATCATACGCGGCTTTTTCATCTTCAGATCCTCACGGATACAGTACTCAAGCATGGCGTAATCCACAGAACTCTGCGCCTTGGATACCCCGCACAAATCAATGAACATCTTGATGGATTCCGGCGTAAAACCCCGGCGCCTTAACGCCGCGATGGATACAAGGCGCGGATCATCCCATCCGTCCACGATGCCGTCCTCGACAAGCTTCTTGATATAGCGCTTTCCAGTCACCACGTTCGTCAGATACAGCTTCGCGAACTCGATCTGTCTTGGTGGATTCTCAAACTCGCACTCTCTTACCACCCAGTCATAGAGCGGCCTGTGGTCCTCGAACTCCAGTGTGCAGATCGAGTGGGTGATGCCCTCGATCGCGTCCTCGATGGGATGTGCGAAGTCATACATCGGGTAAATGCACCACTTGTCCCCTGTATTGTGATGCGTCATATGCGCCACACGGTAGATGACCGGGTCCCTCATATTGATGTTGGGCGACGCCATGTCGATCTTCGCCCGGAGCACCCTTTCACCGTCTTTGCACTTGCCTTCCTTCATCTCCTCAAAGAGCTTTAAATTCTCCTCCACGGAACGCTCTCTGTACGGACTTTCTTTTCCCGGCTCTGTGAGGGTGCCGCGGTACTCTCTGATCTGCTCCGCCGTCAGGTCGCAGACGAACGCCTTGCCCTTTTTGATCAGCTTTACGGCGCACTCGTACATCTGGTCAAAATAGTCAGAAGCAAAATAAAGATGCTCTCCCCAGTCCGCGCCCAGCCACTGGATATCCTCTTTGATCGAATCGACGAACTCCATCTTCTCCTTCGTGGGGTTCGTGTCGTCAAATCTCATATGAAAGGTTCCGTTATACTTCTGAGAAAGACCATAATTCAGAAGAATAGCCTTGGCATGTCCAATGTGAAGATAGCCGTTCGGCTCAGGCGGGAACCGTGTGCATACATGATCGTAAACCCCCTCTGCAAGATCCTTGTCGATCTCCTGCTCGATAAAATTCTTTGAAACAACTTCGTTTTCCATTGTCTCCTCCTCTTACATAACGCAAAACTTCATGCTGATTATCTTATCATAAAACAGTGGTGACCACAAGTATTTTCAGCTTTCCGGTCTTTCTCTTTGGCGATCTCTCCATCAACGATTTGTATAATATCATCAGCATTTTGAGATAGGAGGAACTAATACTATGGAGCAGAGCTATTATCATTGGCAACGGGAATTTGTAGGCTCATGAGCTTTGCTACACCACTTCCTCCGCCCATGCCATTACTACCGGCTTGTGGCAAGCATGACCCTGCATCTTTTCTTATAGCATGCAACACCGTATTTTAAGATATGCTCCATGCCTTCTTCACGAAGCGCTTCTTCATAACGGTTTGCCTCTATCTGCTGCAAGGCTTTTTTACAACCGTCCTCCAGATTTCCGTTCTCTGCGTATTTTACCTCGATCACAATGCCCGTCTCTTCATCGTCCAGCGCCAACAGGATGTCGCTATACCCGTCCCCCGCTTCCCGGTTGGAAGATACAATCCAAGCATTGTAACAACTAAGGATTCCTAACAAAATGCCATGATAAAAATTTTCTTTCAGCCGTTTCTTTACGAAAGTATCCCGGATGCTGATTGTCTTTTTCAGGAATTCTGTCAAACATTCCTCTGCTGTTTCTGCCTCCCCGTTTTTCAGGGCCTCCCCGAAACGCTCTGCCATCCCCTTATTCCTACGCACATCTTCTTTGAAAAAAGCCATGATCTGTTCCGTAAAGATCTCCCTGATTTCTATGTTTGGAATCGCAAGGCTAAAACTCCTGCCCTCCGGCTTTCCCCTCTGTGTCAGATAACCGGTAGTAAAAAGGACACTCCACAGATTGTCAATCGATCCGTACATATCCTGGTATGTCATTTCCTGATGGATTTCTTTACGGATGGTCTCTCCGGCAATCAGTCTTTCAATTTCCAGTTTCGTAGAACCTGTGTCCGCACCTTGTATAAATCTCCTTACCGCATCGTTGCTGCTAGTATTAGACCAATAGTTTTGCGGCTGCGCCTCCCTGTCTGCCCGGACGGCATCACAATAATTGAGCACATCCCAAGGGCAATATACTTCCATATCTCCAAACTGATAACCATCATACCACTCCTTTACCTCAGCATAGTAATCTGATAACCCATAGTATTCTAGCAGTTCTTTCACTTCGCAGTCTGTAAACCCAAAATATTCATCAAATCGTACATCTGCAATAGACAGAACCCGCAGATTATTGAGTCCTGTAAAGATACTTTCTTTTGAAATACGCATACACCCAGTCAGAACAGCCATCTGCATGTTATCGTTTGTTTTCAGCGTCTGTTCAAACAAATTTCGGATAAATGAGACCATTTTATCATAATACCCCTGCTCATACGCTTTCGCCAATGGCACGTCATATTCATCAATCAGGATTACGGCTTTACTCCCATGATGTTTATACAGAAGAGCAGATAACGCCTTAAAACTGTAGCACATCCTTCCTTCGTCTACATGATATTCCAACAGTCCCCTGTATACTTCTTTATCATGCGCAGTCAGTTCTTTGCTCTCCAAAAGATATTGGAACTTTCCAAGCTCATACTGGAACATAGGTGCTGCCATTTCAAGCGCCTTCTCATAAGACATTGCGTTAATGCCCTTTAATGAGATTGAGATTACTGGAAATTTCCCCATATACGTTTCACAAAGAGCCGCCTCTTTTGAAATCTTCAAGCCATCAAAAAGCCTTTTGTCCGTATTGACATCAAAAAAATATTTCAGCATACTCATGTTCAGGGATTTTCCAAATCTCCGAGGTCTAGTAAAAAGATTTACTTCTCCCCAATTTTCAAGCAATTCCTGAATCAATCCGGTTTTATCCACATAATAAAAATCTTCTGTCCTTATTTTTTCAAAATTTTCTATTCCTATAGGAAGCCTCTTTTTCCTTATTTTCACTCGGCTGTCACGCTCCTATCCGCTTCCATACATATATGAAAGCGATCTTCTTTTTGGGTACATTTATTATAGCAGATATTAAAGCTAAAGCCTACTCCATTTTCTCTTTCCTCCCACTTAGCTCCATTCTATTTCTTTCCCACCAGATCCGGCTCATCAAAAGTTCCCTTATCTGAATAGCAGGCAAGCAAGTATTTTCAGCTTTCCTTTCCGGGCATCGTGTGATATACTTGCAAAGGATCACACTGACGCTTTACAGCAATAAACCAGTGTGTATCCTTTCCTATACACAAGAAATCACAGAAAGGATCTTAACATAATGAAAAGAGAGAAATTCGGCTCCCGCCTCGGGTTCATCCTTGTATCAGCGGGGTGTGCCATCGGTTTGGGCAATGTCTGGAAGTTCCCTTACATGGCAGGCCAGTACGGAGGCGCGGCATTCATCCTCATCTATCTTCTGTTCCTTGTCATCCTTGGACTGCCCATCATCGTATGTGAGTTCAGCGTGGGGCGCGCCAGCCAGAAAAGCATCGCAACCTCGTACAATGTCCTTGAGCCTAAAGGCTCCCGGTGGCACTTTACACGCTGGTTCGCCATCGCGGGCAATTACCTTCTGGTCATGTTCTATTCCATGGTAGGCGGTTGGATGCTTTACTACTGTTTCCGTATGATGTGGGGAGAGTTTACGGGCATCACCTCTGACGCTGTGGTGGAAAAGTATAACTCCATGCTTCTCTCCCCGGCCACACTGACGCTGTGGACCGTGCTCGTCATCCTGATCGCCTTCGGGATATGCAGCATCGGACTCCAGCAGGGCGTTGAAAAGATCATGAAGGCGACTATGCTCTGCCTGCTTGCCATCATGGTCGTGCTGGCAGTACGCTCTGCCACGCTCCCGGGCGGATCAGAAGGCTTAAGCTTCTATCTCATACCAGACTTTAAGCGCCTTTTGGAAAATGGAATCGGAAACGTCGTATTCGGCGCCATGAGTCAGGCCTTCTTCACCCTTAGTATCGGTATGGGCGGCATGGCGATCTTCGGAAGCTATCTGGATAAATCCCGCTCGCTTACCGGAGAATCCGTAAGCATTGTGCTTCTGGACACCTTCGTGGCGCTGACCGCAGGAATGATTGTATTCCCCGCGTGTTTCGCCTTCGGGGTAGAGCCGGAAGCAGGTCCGGGACTTGTGTTCATCACACTGCCCAACATCTTTACCCGGATGCCCGGCGGACGGTTATGGGGAGCATTCTTCTTCCTCTTCCTGTTCTTCGCCGCGCTTTCGACCATTGTAGGCGTATTCGAAAATATTGTTTCCTTCTGGATGGATCTCTTTGGATTCGGCCGCAGGAAATCCGTGGGGATAAACATTATCCTCATCATCGTCCTTAGTATTCCCTGCATCTTAGGCTTTAATGTCCTCTCAGGGATACAGCCGCTTGGCAGCGGATCAAACGTCATGGACCTTGAAGATTTCCTCGTATCCAACAACATCCTTCCACTTGGCTCTGTCATCTATCTGATGTTCTGTACATACAAGACAGGCTGGGGTTGGGATAACTTTCTTCGGGAGGCAAATTCCGGCAGCGGACTGAAATTCCCTCAGCATGCCCTCATCCGCGGCTACATGACATACATCCTGCCGTGGATTGTGGTCATCATCTACCTGAAAGGGTATTACGACAAGTTCAGTACACAAAGTCCGGCCGTATTCACTGTATGGATGGTCATTGCTTTCGCCTTTCTGCTCATGGTCTTTGCCGTGAGCCGCAGAGGAAAACAGATGACAAAAACAAAATAAAATCCTGCGCGGCATGCGCACCATGACAAGGCGGTCCGGACTCCTACCGGACCGCCTTCTTCGTCCACAAAAACAGATGGCAGGCAAATAAGCGCTGTATAAGAGCTTATACTTTCGTTCATCCACCACCGAAGCTTCATACCTCTGTGATATACTCTTTCTCTAAAGTCCCGCCGCCTCTTCCGGCATGAGCTCCGACACAAACTCCACCCTGCCCCTCTCGAAATATTTCCCAACTTCCGCCAGAAGCCGGGCGAAATACAGGCACACCACAGGGTCCAGCTCCGGCCGACCCTCTCTCGGGTCATAATCCTGAACGCCGATAAACAGTGTATGCGACGCTTTCCAGTCTCTCTCGAGCACAGGAAAAAAATCCGCGATATCCTCACCCCCGATGGTAAAAAACATATCAATATTCAGCTTCATCGTGTTAAAATACCGATAAAAGCAGGGAAGTTCTCCGTGCTCCATACCTCTGATAAAATCTAACAGCATGTCCAGCTCATTACGCAGGTTTTCCAGTTCCTTTTTCCCAATCTTCATAACTTTTCCTTTCCGACCGGACCGGGAAGCACCACCATGTTCCCATAGTATAGCATATCTGTCCGGCGTATATGGAAAATGCCCGGAATCATTGCATTTTTTTCTTGACAATTTTGTATGTGCTGGTGTATATTAGTTTTTGCGTATGAAACCATACGCGGTAAGCTGTCTTGGCGCAGTCGGTAGCGCGTCGCCTTGGTAAGGCGGAGGTCGGGGGTTCAAGTCCCCTAGACAGCTTTATTTTCAACTCAATAAATACTGATTTTTCAAGGGATTCTTGGGATTTGTGCCGGATGGAAATCGGATGATTTTTTGGTCACTTTTGGTCACTTTTTCAGGAATCTCTTCTTTTGTCCCCTCATTGTTTAAAACATCGAGAACCATCTTATCTGTCTCATCGCTATTTTCAATATTAAAAATATAATGTTTCAATGTTGTAGACTCATCGACGTGACCTAATAGTTTGCTAATAAATGATACTGGTATTCCATTCCTATATAATGTTGATGCGTAAGTCTTTCTAATCTTATGCGTACTCCTTGGAGTGATACCTATATGTTCACACCCTCTTATCAATTGCTTATTAACAGCATGCTCATTAATCGTCCGTTCTTCTGATAAAAATAAATAATCTCCAACACGATTGTAATATTGGGACATAATATCATCAATTCGTTGAATATATTCCAATGCTTTATTGGATAACGGAATCCATCTATCTCCACTGTCGCTTTTAGTATATTCAACTATTGTCCAACCCTTACACACAATATTGTGTATATCTGTAACATCTTTGACTGCAATTTGCTGTCTATGAATATGAACTTTGTTATCTTTGATATCTCCTTTCCCTATTGCCAATATTTCCCCTATGCGTGTACCAATTTCAAAATCAAGCATGATGATAAGTGGTATTAAATTTGATGGTTCTTTTTTCAATTTCATCTCCATTTCGCGATTCAACATATCACGCTCGTCTGGCCTGAATACCTCTTTTGAGTTATCGATTGCATTCTTTCGTGTAATTATAATATTTTTTTTATTGACTTTAACACGGTATGGGGATTTTTCAATATATTCCGCATCAACAGCATATTCAAAGGTTTGCTTAATAAGTCCGCACATATTCCGGAAAGCTTTATCTTTTAAATTTTGTTCTTGTAATATTTCATTCAAAAACATATCAATATCAATTTTTGTAATTTCACAAAATGCTTTTTTAATAAATTTAGGATGTGGAATGTAAAACCTGTTCCATTCATTCATCATCCTTTTTACTGTCCCAGAACCAATTTGGTTCTTCTTATATTCCATAAATTCATAGAATAGTTCTTCAAAAGTGGTTTGATTTTGGATCTTATCGGATGAGACATTATTATCATCAGAAAATTCGATAGGGAGCCAATATTTCACCACAATATCTTCAATTTTTTCTTTACTCTTCCTTTTATATTTTTTTCTCCCCTCCTTTTTTGTTTTATCTGGAAGATGGCAATAATAGGTTTTTTCTGTTTCGCTAAACCAAATACACGATCCATATTTTTTTAGTATTTGTTTCCGTTTATTCATAGCGATTTGTTCTTTCACATATGACAAATCAATTATACCCTGCGAAATCGCATAACTCAAGATATCATTATTATTTACATCCATTTAATTTAAATATCAATTGTATTTCCTCTCATAAAATCAATGTAATAAATGCAGTGAATATCTTTGTACCCACTGCATAATGAACCCAAGTTTTGTAAAGTTTCAAACCAAAAGTCATTTTAATCCGTACTCCCAATACCGCCTGTGCGTATAGCATTAATCTCCTCTTCATCAGCAATACCATATGGCACAAACACAGCTTGTACAACATTATCTCCAGACTTTAGTTTCATTACCGTATTACTATCATTTTTAATACATATAAATATATGCCCTTCATTATCAGCTTCATAATAATCACTATCAATAACTGGGATTGTATTAAGAATTTTTAGACCTTTCTTAATACCCAGACTGCTTCTTGGAAATATAAACATTACGTATCCCTCATCAATTTTACACCTAATTCCTGTTGGAATCTTTAATGTGCATCCAGATGAAACAGTAATTTCAAATGGGATGCTAATGTCATGTCCAGCCGATCCAGATGTTGCACGTTTTGGTAATCTAATATTTTTATAAATACTTTTAACACTTTCCATGTCAATTGTTTTACCATCACCAAATGTATCTACCCAGTCTGATTGAAACTGCATCCAACTTACCTTTTCAAATGTTGCTATCTTATTCATTTATTCTCCTTTACATTCTTATCATCATATATAATTTCATTATCAATCATTTCATTTATGATTTTGTCTAATCTTCTCTTCACAGTCCTTAAAACAATATTGTTTCTTCCGCCTGAATATTCAGGACTATAATATGGGGAATAAATCATCTCAGAATTATTGTCTATTACA
>ERZ1643251.2164-NODE-2164-length-20545-cov-40.441874_pt1 | contig 20545 bp, 25 predicted proteins | sample MGYA00579261_ERZ1643251 | MGnify/ENA primary metagenome ERZ1643251 (study PRJEB29033, sample SAMEA4952267) | chicken gut metagenome | biome: Broiler Chicken; feature: Gastrointestinal Tract; material: Caecum | place: Ireland | collected 2018 | study: Broiler... | reverse complement strand
CAAATTTTTGTTTTGCTTGTTCGATTGTTAAATCTTCATTAAATCCATATTCACCAAATTTAATTAAAGCATAAAAATTACTATTATAGCTTATAAAACAACCTGTATTTTTCCAAGTTTTATCCCAAAATTTAAACATATTGCAAATTACATTAGAGTATTGATTTCCATTTTCAACTGTGCAATTAAATTGAAAAGTTTGAGTTGTAGTATCTTTAGTAACATTAAAATCGTCTGCACTAGTTTTAATAACTTTCTTCCAACTATGCACTTCTTTTTTATTTGCGTAGTCTATATAATCATTAGCTAGCATTTCTCTTTGAACTGGTATTTGATATGTATTTCCTTTATGTTCAATAAAATCTGATGCTGTATCTGCAATTTTTACTTGCACATCTAAAGTCATGTTTATATTGGGACTAGAAATAAATAAGTAAACTTCTGAAATTGTTTCATCACTATCAAAATTAATTTTTATATTTGAAATATCATTAGTATAAATTTTTGCTTGATAAATTTTCTGCACTTTATAGTTATTCTTTTGGGTTCTAAATAAGAATTGCATAGTAGAACCTTCCGCTATTGTACCATTGGCAATAAAAGTACAAACTAATGTTTTACCACTAATAAATTTATTATTTAATAAATTACAATTACCAGCTCTTGCGGATGCAGTTGGACTATTTACAGTAACTTTATTCTTATTGAATATAATATTATTCATACTTGATTGTCCTAAATCTAATACATTTTTATTACTTGTAACTATTTCTACATTTCCACTATCTCCAACTGCTTCTACTTCAATACCACTTTCTAGTGTAGGTTCTCCATCTTGTTTACTATTTCCTTGTAATCCAAAATCTACAAGCTCCATTTCAGCACTATCTTGTAAGCTTATCTCTTCTCCCGCTGCTGTTCCTGTTGGAATTTGTGCTTTTAAGTTAGCGTTTTCTGCTTTCAAGTCTTGTATATCAGTCGCGTTGTCTTCAATATTCTCTGCGTTTTTTTCAATGCTTTTATTCTGTGTTTCCTGTTCCTTTTTGATTTTTGTTATATCCTCTTTTATTTTAGTATCATCATATGTATTATCATTTATAGCTTCATCAATTGATTCAGCCATTTTTTTCATATCACCAAGTACGTCTGCTGGCTGTGTTCCATCATTTGGATAATAAATTCCTTTTTCAGTTGTGGCCATCTTAAACTCCTTTCAAAGCATTATAAGTATAATTTTTAATGTCATTGTACGTCTTTGTTTTTACTTCGTTATAAGTCACATATCTAATTGCTTTTACTTTTAATCTAAAAGAAGAACCTACATATAGTTTTGTAGGCTCTACTATTATTTCTGTTATTTTGTTTGGCATAAGTTCCTCCTAAGAAATTTTCATTAGGACAATTTTATAATTATATGTTTCAGTTCTATCTGATGTTGTAGTTCCTCCCACATCTAGAGCATCACTTCTTGCAAAAAGAATCATTTGATTAGCTTGTAATGTTACAGCAGTTTCAATTGTTCCTGCATTTATAGAAACTGCTTCATTTGTAATAGAACCAAATCCCATTTGATTTGTATGTGTTGAATTTTCTGTTCCAATAGAAATTACAGCTGTATTATTAACATTAAAGCCACTAGGATAACTTAATGTTTTTTGTCCAAATAAAACTTGTTCATATCCTTTATTCCACTTAATATCTATCGTTCCAGTTAATACTGCAATATTTGCTTGCTTTGTTGTTATACTAACATTTCCGCTTCCATCAAAATTAGTAGAACCACTAACTGCTCCTGTTAGAGCAATTTGCCTTGCTGTTTTTAACTTATTAGCCGTTCCGAGCATTAGCACTAATATTACCACTAATATCGCCACCAGTACCGACTTCAATTTCTCCACTTATTGTACCTCCTGTTTTTAGTAATACATCACTTTGGTCTTTCACGCTCTCTAGTTGGTCTTTTAACTGCTGTAATACTTCTCCATATTCCGCTTCCATTTCATCATAAATACTATCAAAATCTAAAAATGTACGTTTATCCTGAAATTCTGTTATGCCACTTGCATTAGTTCTAAATCTTGCAAGCTCATATTGGTATATGCCTGCATTATTTTTTACAATATTAGTCTGTGTCAAATTAGGATATCCACTTGCTGATTTTACTACTTTATAACTTGCTTGATTGAATTGGCTTTCTGTATTTTGTAAATCTAAGTTTACTTCTATTACTAACTTGCAGTAAGCAGTATCTGTACCTGCTGAAATCGTACTTCCAGTATCTTCTTCTAAAAATCTTCCTTGTATGCAAATAGCTCCACTTGCTACAGTAACATTAGAACCACTATAAGTAACTTGCATACCATTTTTGTAATTATTAGAAACTCCATCTCTACCATTCAAAAAAGTATTTATAAATAATGCAAAAATTGGGTTTCCAAAAATTTGTTTAGAAAAAACATGTCCTTTAAGCATTTTTGCTCCTTTCTTTTAATAATTTATCTATAAATTTAACCCTTATATTTCCGCAAGTATATTCGTAGAACTTATTTTGTGTTATTTTTACTGCAGATATATAAGTGTCAAAAATTAAAGATTCTTTAGTTTTTATAGCAATTGGTGTACCAATTTTTATAAATCTGTTGTAATAATTAAATGTGATGTTATGATTATAAGAATTTTGTTTCATTTGATCTAAGGCCATTTGCGCTGCATCTTCATAATTTTCTGTATATACTGTTATAGTACGTCCATCTGCTCTATTAGTATTGTTCTTATCTGTTGTCGTTGTCCTATCATTTAATAAGTAAAGTGTATATTTTCCTTTTTGCTCAGCGTCTGCAACTTTGTCATACAAAACTACTACTTTACTTACTACATCTGTTTCAAAAACTTCATTGTAATTTGAAATTGGCTGTGCTTTTACATCTATTAACTCTTTGTTTATTTCTTTGCTTTCAATTGTTATAACAAGTTTTTTATTTGCAATAGAAAAACTGTACACAATATCATAGTTTTGCGTACAGTTCGTCATCCAAGTATGTAAATTGTAAATTCCATTTTCTACATTTGTTACACTTGTTTGTTTCTTTGTATGTGTCTTTGCCACTATTTGCATATATGTTTTATTTACAAAAGTATCTTCATTCTGTATAAAGTTTTTATTAATTGCATTTGCTATAAAATCTTCTACTCCTGTTGTCTTTATTAAATCCTCATTTTCTAGCACTATATTCTGGTCAAATAGATTCGTTAAATATTTTATTGTATATTCATATAGTGATTGTCCATCTGTGTTTTGTATATTATTAATCGTCCCCCAATAAATAACTTCATTATTCTTTTTTATTGCTACTATATCCCTAGCTTTAGAAGTTGTTTTCTTTAAAACATTCAAGATAGTATTTGCATTAGTTTCTTCATCTATATTTATTTCATAATTAGATAACTCTACTATATCCTTAACTTTGAAAGTAAAATAATCGAATATCCACATAAATATTTTGTTTTGTTCTATTTTTATAGGCTCTTTTGCTAAAACTTGTATAACTGCTTCATCTGTAAAAGTTTCTCCAAATATATCTCGAAAAGTTACATTTATGTCATATACTCCACCGACATCTGGAGCCTGTAAGTCTATTTCATAATAACCAGACTGTGAATTATAAATTAAATTGTAATCTTGATTATTAAAATTAATTGTTACTTGATTTTCCATAACTACCTCCTAAACAGATTTGTATTGAGGTAATATTGTTACTTGAGCATTTAATACTTCATTTTGTGCAGTAAGTCTTAATTCACAGCTTCTATTTACTGGTAGTCTGATTACATTATCATTTTCAAAGTCTATATGGTCTAAATCGAATAAACTTGTTGTAGTTCCATCTGTATTTTGTTTTAAAATATAAAAATCATTTTCCCTAGTTCCATAAAGTAACTTTTCATATTCTTGTATTTCTACATTAATTTCTACGGTTTGGTATAGTTCTCCATCTACGTAAAGTTCAATTCGAGGATTTACTAAATGTCCATCCATTTGAACTAAAATTGGAGCATCTGTATGACCTTGATTTATGTATTGTAAATTTCTTGTATCATAATCTGTAAATCTACTATCCCACATAAAGTCCCAACGTATTTCGTTTGTTTGAGGTGTTATTGTGTAGATTATAGTATTTTCTTCATACCATAAAGAGAGACAGTCGAATGTGACTGTCTCCGATAATATTCCATTTTCTTGTTTTTGTGTTTTTGTAATATTTTTAAAATTAACGTCTTTAAAATATTCTTTTGAGCTTCCATCTTTATAAGGTATTTTGTATCCAAATTTTAAACTTTCTGCATTTTCTACAAAGTCCGTAAAATTTTTATAGTTGTCATAATGTAAAAAATTTACAGTTCCTGAAATTTGACCTTGCTGTATATTCCTTAGATTTTCTATAAATGTATTTCCAACTTGTTGATATTCTGTGTCGTATCCATAGCCCAAACCTTCTGGACCAGTAAGTAAAAATGCATTTCTTATATCCATTAACGAGAACGTTTGTCCTTTTTCATTTATTAAGTTAAACTCTCTTACCATTTCGTCCTCCATACAAAAAGACATCTATATAAGATGCCTTTTACTTAATTAATATCTACATATTCCGCTTCTATATATGGTAAAGTTATTTCTGCTCCTAAAATACTTGTGTAAGAAACCTCTCCCATTGCCGTACCATAAATAGTTATAATATCGTCCTCTAATATTCTATCGCCCTCAATTATGTATCTAACATAAACAGTATCACTATAATATCCGTTTTCTTTTGTAATATTTACTCTTAGTTGTACAATATTTCCATCATATATCGTTTGTATTACTTCTCCAACTAATTTAACACGAGTTCCTATCATCTCAGCTGGATTTCTAGCTAATTGTTCATAGGTATAAGCATTACAACTGTCTTTAAATTCTTGTTTTTCTTGTTCTATTTGCTGTTGTTTTTGTTCCTCTTCCAGTCTTTCTTGTTCTTCTCTTGCCTTTTGCTCTTCTTCTTGTTGCTTTCTTTCAGCCTCTTCCTTTTCAGCTTTTTCTTGTGCTACTCTTTCTGCTTCATAGTTATTAATTTTAATTCCTTCGTTTTCTAAATAACTAGCTTCAGCAATTTCTGCATTATTCATATTATTAGCATTATCTTCATTAGAAAATAACCAAATAGTTAAGTCCACATCTTTATTTTGCTCTTTTCGCTCTTTATAGATTTCTTCTATTTCATCATTTGAAATATTTTTATTTGTAATTACTATTTTTTCTGTTTTCTTTTTGCCTCCATCCTCATAAATGTTTCTTAAAACTTTATAAGAAATACTTTCTTGTTGTATTACATTAGAAGATACTGGCACATTACCTACATCTTTGATTCTCACTAATACAATAATTAAAAGTATAGGAATAATTATAAAAATGATAGCCCAAAAGTACCATTTTTTTAAAATATCTTTGCTCATATATCCATCCTCCTTTAAGAGGAGTATATATTACTTGTCAAATAATGTCAATATTGAGAACCAAAAATTCTATTAACTTCATCGGCAATTTTTCTGATGTTAACTTCTCCTTGCGTATAAATGTTTAGAGTTGGAGTAGTAAATATCATTTTTGTACTATTAGATAAATTATTTAATTTTGAAGAAACATTTAACTCATCTAAATTCATGTTTAATCTATTTGCCATATCATTTCCTAAAGCCTCAACTGAATTTAGAACTTCTTTTCTTTTATCTAATGTTCCATTAATTAATCCTTGTACAAAGTTTATTCCTGTTTTTTCTGTTAATTTTGAAGGAGAATGTTCATCCAAACTTGTATTTAAAGCATTTACCATGCCCCTACCTAAAGATTGTACTTTTAGATATAGATTGTTTAGTAATCTATTATTAGAGACTCCTTGTGTTATTCCAGAAACATAATTTTTTCCGCTTGTAATGCCATCAAGATTAGATGCCAAGTTTGAATTTATTCTTTGGCCTAAACTTGCTGCTTCGTTTTGAACTCCTGTATCATTAGCAAGTACTCCTGTTATGTCTTGAATTTTTTGTTGCATTTCTGGTGTCATTTTTGCTAAATATTCGCTATACACATCATATGAGCCACTTGCTAGACCTTTCCAAGCTTCTATAGTAGCAGGTGTTAATTCTTCTGTTGTGCTTGTTATAGACATTAATTCATCTGCTAAATCTTTTAAGCGTTTTTCTGCAGCTTCTTTTTGTGTTTTATTTTTTTCTGCATTATATGAGTCATTATTTGCTAAATCTTTTTCATATGCTTGCTTATAATACTCTACTTCTGTTTGAACTTGTTGAATATTATTAGCGACAGTTTCAGCCAAATCTCCAGATGCAGATTGATAACTATATGATCTCGAATCTAATAATTTTTGAATTTGTTCATTATTGCCACTCATAACAGTTGCATAGTCTGATTCATATGTTGCAATATCATTTAAGTAATCTTGATATGTGGTCTCAGCTGTCTTTAGATTTTCTTTAGCTAACTTTAATTGGCTATCCCATAAAGCTTTTGTATATTCATCTCCATTTTGAGCAGCTTTAGAATATTTTTCTGTAACTTCATTTAATTCTTGTTGTGCTTGTTTTAAATTATTATAAGCTTCAGTTCTTTTATTTAAGGCTTCATTATATTTTTCTTCTTCATTTGCAAGTAAAATTTCAGCTCTTTTCTTTTGAATTACCTCATCAATTGAATTTACTATTTTATCATAGCTTTCTACAATATTACCGTTTAGTTTATATTCAGTTCCTAATGCTTCATTTAATTCATTTAATATAAAATCTACTCTGCCTTCATATCCTTCTTTAACTTTACCATTTTTATCTACTAAGGTTTGTAATTCATTTGCTAAGCTTTGCACATTTGTTATTTCAGACATCTCAGCATTGTAACTATCTTGTAAACTTGTATTAAATTCGTCTTGCGCTTTCTTTGCATCATTTAATTTATCTCTAGTATCTATAAGATTTAATGCATATTGATTTTGTTTTTCTATTGCTAATACAAATGCTGCTATCAATAAGCCTAAAGCTGTAGTAGCTATTCCCATAGGACTAGCTAAGAATTTAAAAGCACTTGCTAAATTGTTTACAGAAGTAATGCTCGAAGTTGCATTATTCTTTGCAACTGCTATTGCTTGGCTAAATGTTCCTACTCCTTTTATTACAGTTCCAACTCCACTCGATAATTTTGAAAGTATTTTTATTGCTGGTCCTATTGCAGCAACTAGTGCTACTGTTTTTATTATATTTAATTGTTCTTCTTCTGATAAATCTGAAAAATTATCTACCAACCCTTGAATCCACTTTGCTAATTTTTTTATTTCTGGTGCTAATGCCTTTTGTATTGCAATTCCTGCTGTTTCAAAACTTCCACTTAAACTCTCTAATGCTCCTTGAGTATTATCTAGCATTGTATCAGCCATATCCGAAGCTGCACCATCACAATTTTCAAATTCTTTAGTAAGATTATTTAAATCGTCAGGTCCTCTATTAATTAATGCTAACATTCCAGATAATGACTCTGTTCCAAATAATGTAGTAAGTGCGTTTTGTTTTTGTTCGTCTGTTAAATCTTTAGTAGCATCTTGCAGCATTGAAATCATCTCTGTTAAAGATTTCATTTTGCCTTCATTATCATAAAAGCTTATTCCTAAATTATCCATTACTTTTGTCATTTTATCTGTTGGTTTAGTTAATCTTGATAATGCACCCCTAAGAGTAGTTCCTGCTTGCGAACCTTTAATACCTGCATCAGACATAATTCCAATTGCTGCTGCTACTTCTTCTATTTTTAGTCCCATTGTATTAGCCGCTGGTGCTATAAACTTCATTGCCTCTCCCATATCTTCTGTTTGAGCATTAGTTCTAGCAGCCGCTTCCGCAAAAACATCAGCAACATGGGCACTACTACTTGCGTCTAGTCCAAAACCTCTTATTGCACTTGCTGCTATTTCAGAGCTTGTTGCTAAATCTGCACCACTTGATGCTGCCAAGTCTAGAAGTCCTGGCATTGCTTCCATTATTTCTTGAGTATTAAAACCTGCACTTGCTAAGTTCTCCATACCTTCAGCAACTTCACTTGCACTAAAACTTGTTTCAGCACCCAAATCCATGGCTTGTTGAGTTAATTGTTCTAGTTCATCTCCTGTTGCTCCTGCAATAGCTTGTACTCTACTCATTTGTGCCTCAAAATCATTTCCAGTTGTTACAGCTGCTGTTCCTATTGCTAAAACTGGCAATGTTAATGTAGTTGTTAATGTACTACCTAAAGTATCTAGCTTATCTGATACACTTTTTACTTTATTCCCAAACTCTTCTATACTTTTGCCTGCTGTAGTCCATTTGCTAGCTTGTACCTGTAAATCTTTTAATTTATTTTCTGTACTTATTATTTCTCTTTGTAATGCTCTATAATTTTCTGGAGAAATTTTATTTGCCGAAGCATTTGCTTCATCTTGTATTTTCTTTAACTCTTCTAATTTTTGTGTTGTTTGCTCTATATTTTCAGCTAGTACTTGTTGCTTTTGTGATACTAATTCAGTATTCGTAGGGTCTAGCTTTAGTAAAGAGTTAATTCCTCTTAGCTCTTTACTAAGGCTAGAAGTGGCAGAATTAACTTTTTTTAAAGCATTTTGTAAGCCTGAGGTATCTCCTCCAATTTTCACAATTATTCCTTTTACAGTTCCTGCCATACTCCCTCCTTATAATATAAATAAGAGGCTATTCGCCTCTTATGCTAAAAGTCTATCTATATCCGCTTGTGTAGCTTTTCTTTCTTTTTTATTCTTAGGTTTATTTAAGCAAATAAAAATCTTAAGTACATCTACATATGATAAATACTTCAAGTCTTCTAATCTTAAACCCAATCTAATACAAGCTAAGTAAAAATCATGCTCAGGAAAGATTGATTCTTCACTATCTCCATTGATTTTATTTAGCTCTTCAACTACTTGCTCGTCAACAAAAGTGGTCGACGGCAAATTCCGTTACCTCAACAATCCACGATTCATTCGTTCTTAAATTCTTTATACTTTTTAACCATTCTTTATATTCTGGAATATTGTTATTAGCTTCATATATTAGAATATAAGCTAATCTTGTACTTGCTAAAACATATTCATCAAGGTTTTGTCTCATATCTCGTGAAAGTAATATATCTAATTGTGCATCAGTCAAGTTTGGCTTTTCCTTTTTATATTTATCTGCCAATATTACTTGTGTCGTCACAAATTTTTGTAATATATCTAAATCTTGAAAAACGCCTCTTTTAAATATTCTTTCATAATCAAGATACGTTAGAGCATTAGCTTCTATATCATACTTAGTTCCGTCAATTTCAATTTGCTTCATTTAAACCTCCTACACACTAGCTTGTGCATCTTTTTCATAAACTTTTGTGAAGAATGTGTTGTAAACATCCTTATTTGTGTCATTTGGCTCAATAACAGCCTTAATAACATGGTCTGTTGCTCTTGGAGACATTGTAATTTCAATTGTGTCTGTTTGTGGCTCTTTTGTATCTTCAATTGTGTTCATCTCAGAGCTTGGTCTTGTTGCTGTACAATCATAATATACAAATCTTCTCTTTTTTACGTCTCCTTCAATTTCTCCCATTAATGCAAATCTAGCATTCACATCATCAGAGCTTTCAAACAATGCACCATTTGTATCTTCTTGCTGTCCTAATATCTGTGTTAAGAACTCTTTTACTGCCATCGCAAGTTCTAATTCTCCTGTATAACCATTATTTGAAACAGCTACATAATATTGAATATTATCAGCATAAAATGGTGTTGTTTCTCCTTCTGGATCAGCCGATAAGGCTACCGCTCCAGGCATTGCAAATGGGGTTCCATAAGTGATTTCTCCATCTTGCTCTGTTATTTTTGCAACATGTACATTGCTTAAACCAAATTTTACTTTATTATTTGTATCTGGCATTTCATTTACTTCCTTTCTTTTTAAATTTCAAAAAAATAACTTATTTGCCAGACTTTTTCGTCTTCCAAATAAGTATCCTCTGTTCTATTCCAAGCTATATCGCCTAAAATTTCATTTTCTATTTTCTTTTGTTCTTCTAAATTTTTAGTTATATAAGTGTAATCTAATTGTATCGGCATATCTTTGCTATAAACTTTATTATCCGCAAAGAAGTTGTTAGTATTTCTTTCTATAGCAATTAAATGAGGAGGTTCTGTAGATTTTTCAAATAAACCATAAGCATATTTAAAACCTGCATTTTCACATCTTGTTTTTAGTTCTTCTAATGTCATTTTATCCTCCTAATCTTAGTTTTAAGTAAATCCGCAAATTCTTGTCCGTATTTTTCTTCAACTTGTTGAATATGTGGTTGTGCCTCTACCCAACCTGTACCATCTCTTTTATGATGTCCAAATTCAAGTAAGTGTGTTAATTGATAATTAGTTTTATTCCAAATAACTCTTGTATACTTGTTTCTTACAGTCCTAGTTTTTACACCATTTTTTATAGCCCATCCTTTGTAATATTTCGTGCCTCTTGCAATTCCACTCTTTGGACTGGTTTGAATAAGCTCCTGTTTTGCTTCTTTTATAACAGTGTTAGTCGCCTCAACTACTTCCTCGTCTATATCTTCTTTGTATTGAGTGAGATATTCCTGTAATTCCTTTTCTAAGTTTTCAGGTTTAATTGTTTTTGACATTCTTTATTTTCCTTTCGCAAACAAGTATTAATTCGTCTGCTGTTACTTCTTGAGTTCTTATAACTGTATAAACAATTCCCATGTACTCAAGTTCTTGTTCATTGTTATAATTTAAAGTACTTATTCTTAATCTTAGTGTAGGTTGATATCCTGCTTGATTAGCTTCATAGTATTCATTTGCATAAACATCTTCAACCTTTATAATTGGAATTTCCGTTATTGTTGGTTTTTGTGGAACAGGACTACCTATTTCATTTTGTAGATAGTTTTGTTTTATTAGTTTGCAACTTACATCACGCATTTTCTTCCTCCAGATATTCTTGTGATAAGCCTAAATTAGCACAAAGAAGACTATATGTTCTTTGTGCTAACTCTTTTTCTTTTATATCTACATTTCCGAAATTTGCTTTTACAAACATCATAATAGCAGATTTTATTAGACTATCTTCAGTGTTTTCTGAAGCTTTAATTCCTTGTCTTTTTAAATCTGCTATTCCTGCTTGTATTAACATCTTAATTTCTTCATCTTTTAATGTAGTTGTACTCACAATGCTCAGGCATTGTTTAGCTAAAATTAGCAACTTGTCCATATAGTCCTCCTAATTTTTATACTGATGCTTCTTTTTTTGTGTATTGACCATAAGCAAAAGCTTTTGGTTTTGGTTTACCATCATATATAGCATATCCACCATATGTCACTTTTCTACCCTTTACAGTTCTTTCTCTTTCTACTCTTACAGGTGTTACTTCGTTTAATATATAGTTTCTGCAATTTCCTACTAGAATGTCATTATTCTTTAAATATGGATCTTGTTCAATAGAAACAAGATTTGTAGCAGAAATTCCTTGTAAAAATGGATAATTACCATTTTTGTCCTTATATCCTACTATTTCAATATTTACAGAACTTGAAATATATGCTTTGGCTCCAATTCTGTCATCGTCACTTAATGTTTTATAAGTTTCTATTATATTATCTATTGGTGTTTCTCCATCTTTAACAGGAGTTAAGTCTTTTGTTATACCTGTTGGTTTGTCATTTCCATCGCCATAGATAATAGCATTTACTAATGCTTTACCCATTTTATTTGCTAATTCCTCTAATATAAAGTTAATGAATGAATCTACCGCCATTTCTTCCAATTTCCAAGTAATTACTATATCTTTTGCTAACTCCCAACCAGTTAATTGTAAGTTTCTATATTCTTGTCCTTCATTTTTTGTTTCAGTTAATTCTGCATACCACTCAGCATCATCTGCTTCAAATAAATATGGTAGATCTATATTTCCTGCAACTTGTAGTTTTCTAACATCTCTATAAATTGGAGATTGTTTAGTTATGATTTCTAACAATTCATTTCTTACAGTTGTTGGAATAAATAAGCCTCCATTATTTATACCTTGTGTTTCAGCAGTAGATTGCACAAATGTTGTATCAGTTGTTGTAATAGCATCTCCTAAAGCTCTTTTTTCTTCTTCTGTAAATCTACTATCTGGTAGTTTCATTAATTTTTTTGCCCAAGCTGTTCTATATTCTGGACTTTTCAAAACTTGTTCTAATGTTCTTTTTTCTTCCACTTGAGTGTCCTCCTTATATTTTATTATTTTTGTTATTTCCGCTTTTCTTTTTTCTAGATTATCTACATCTCTTAATAAGTTTCTTTCTTCTTCTGGTGTTATTGTTCCATCATCTTCTGGGACTTCTTTATTTAAGTCTTCTGCCTGTTTTCTAAGTTCTTCAAGCTCCTCTGTTGTTTTTGCTTCATTAATTTTGTTTCTTAATTCGGCTTTTTTAGCCTCAATTTCTTTCTTTAACATAATTTCCTCCTAAAATTAAAATTTGTAGTTCTACCACCACTCTATAAAATCTCTATTTGTTTCTACCAACAAAAAAAAAGCAAGTTCTACCACCGCTTCAAATTCGAGAATTATATACTTTTTTACGGCCTCTTAAAATCGATTTTAAAGCCATTTTTAAATACGAGACATATACTTTTATGCCTATAAATCAAGCAATAATTTAACTTTTTCTTTTTCTAATCCTAAATTATGCTCCTTTTTCTTTTCTTCATATTGTCTTTTTTCCTCTTCATATTGTTCTTTATTTCTTGCATAAATTTCTGTAGTTTCATATGCAGGCACGTCCACGACAGAAACATCAAATATTTTATCAAATTCAAGTATTTTTCTTGTGTCTGTTTCATAATCATATTCTTCGCTTCTTACTGTAAATGCAAAGCTCATTTTGCTTAATACACCCTCTTTAATTAAAGTGTATATATCTCTATTTACAGATGTGTCAGGTAATTTAGCTCTTATTTTTAAACCATGGTCGTCAATTGTAAATTGTAATGAACCGCCTCTTGTACGAGCCATCGGTAAGATAGAGTTTTCATGATTATATTTCATAACAATATCAGACATATCTGCATTATCAAATGCATGCCTATCTATTACTTCTTTAATCCAACCTAAATCAGTTACTGTATCGAATACTGCTGCATATCCTTCTACAATCATTCCTTCATCTTCGGCCGCTCTCATGTCTACTAATCTTATTTCTTTTACTGCCTTTTCCATTAATCTTCACCTCCAATTTGATATTGATTAGCAATTGTACTATCAATATTATTTAAACTTTGTAAAATTCTATTTCCTTCTTCGCCTCCAATTGGAGGTAAGTCCAATATTTCTCTTCCTTCGTCAACTTTTAACATTGCCCAAGGTGCTACTACTTTTAATAAATCTGTTTTTGTCTTTAAACTTGCATATTGTAATCTATTAGCCGTAAAAATAATTTGATGTCCTTCTTTTATCGATTTTCTTTTAAAAATTTTATTAGTAAACGCTTGTCCCATTTGTATAGCTCTAGGCTCTACTACTCCTTCATAAAAAGCGTTCCATTCTTCTTCTGTAAAACTATTATTAATAATTTTTTCTGATACTCCAAAATAATCGAAAATGTTGTAGTTAACTTGTTTCAATTGCTCATTGTCTAATGTAATTGGTTTTAAATCAACTGCTTGAAATTTTGCCTTTGCATCTAATGCAGCAATTCCGCCTTCATTATCCATATTAAGAAAATCAGTAACAAAATTATTTTTGCTCTTCTTTAAATCTTCCTCTTTAAGCATAGAATTTTCATATTGTAAAATTCCTTTTAAATTGCTTGTTGTTTTTATAGCTTTGTCTATTCCCTCTGATACAGTATGTGCAGTATTCAAATCTGTCTGTAAAACTTTATTACTCATACCAAAAATATCATTTCTGTTATAGAACAATCTCAAATGTATTAGTTCTAAATAAGGTAGTGTATATGTTTTCCCATTTATAAAATCAAACTGTAAATACATTGTTCCATCTACACCCTCTAAAAGTTCATACGTTGTTGCTAATACAGGATAGAATCCTGTTATATTTCCTAAATTATCCTTTGCAATAAAAATAAAAGCATTGCAGTCTGTGTATAGAAGTGATATTACTCTATATATAAAATCAAATGTATTCATCAGAGGATTTGGTTGATTACTTAGCAAAAAATTAATATCTCCTCGAATATTATTTGTTATGCTGCCTTGAATATGTTTAGGTACTAATTTAGCACAATGTGTTGCAATTCGGTCTATAACTTGTCTTGCAATTTTTGAATTATATGTTCCTTCTGGTAGAGTACTAAATTGAGTATTCCAACCACTAAGTAATTGAAATTGTGTTTGAGTTACATTTTTTTGTTTATCACTCTTTTTACCAAAAATTGAGCTAAACAAGTTTCTTCTTTCTTTCTTCATTCTATTCCTCCTGCAAAGCCAAATAGTTGCTCATTTTTCTATATAAAACAACATAAGCATCTATTAAGCTCACACAACCGTCAATTCTTTGTTTTTGATTTTTCCCTTTTACGGGTCTTATGTTGTCATTTTCATCTGTTTTAATCGAAGTATTTAATAAGCACCATTTCGTCATTGGATTATTGTTATAATTTACTTTCTTTTCTTTTAAATCTGCTTCTAATTGTTTCATAGGATTACTCATAGTCTTAGCACCTTGTATTACTTCTTCCATTTCAAAGCCAGTATTCTTCATTTCTTCTATCCAGTACTGACTGCCCCAGGGGTCATAACCGACCCACAAAGCTGAAATATCCATTTCTTTGTGCATCTTTAAAAACCACTTTGTAACATCTGTATAATTAATTTTTGCGCCTTCACAAACTGTTAGTAATCCTCTTTCTTTCCATTTTTTATATGGTACTTTGTCTTCATTTTCTTTTTCTTCTAACTTACTTTCTGGTATAAAATATTGTTGTAAGACATACTTTTTACCATGTTTTAAAATCAATAGAGTTGCACAAGTCAAGTCAGTTGTGCTAGATAAGTCAGCTCCTCCAATTGCATAATTTCCTGCAAGTTCTTCAATTTTATATGTTTCTTCATTGTTTACAGTATCAAAATCAAGCCATTTTTCTTCTGATGTAGTTCTTATATTGAAATCTTTACAAAGTATTCCTCTTTTGCTGCTAGAATCATCTTTTGCTCTTTGTACTTGTTCGTTTAAATATTTATATTGCTTTATTGTTCCTAGTCCAGGATTAGCTTTTTGCCAGCATTTTATATCTTTCCATTCATCTGCTTTATCTAATTCATAAAGAATTGGTAAAAATGCATCATTTTTGATTACTCCATCTAAAACATTATTTGCATATTCGTAGATATCATCAAAAATACACTCTCTTACAGTACCTGCAGTAGTAATCATTACTACTAGAGGCTGTCTACGAGAAGATGTAGATTGTTTCATTACTTCATACAAGTTTCTATCTTTTATAGCATGCAATTCATCTATAATAACTAAATGTGAGTTTAAACCGTCTAATGTATCAGAGTCGCTAGATAAAGGTTCAAAGCTACTAAAAGTTGAAGGCATATACATATCTGTTCTTCTTTTAGTAATTAATGCTCTTATCTCAGGAGACTGTGCCCTCATTGCACAGGCACTTTTAAATGCTTTTGATGCTTGGTCTTTTTTGGTGGCCACAGAATAGCATTCTGCTGAACCTTCTCCATCTGCAATCATCATATATAATGCTATTGCAGATAATAATGTTGTTTTACCATTTTTTCTACCTACTAAAAAAAGTGTTTCATTAAATCTTCTTAGTTTAGTATCTCTATAAACAAATCCAAATAATGCTTGAATATAAGCTTTTTGAAAAAGCTCTAATTTTATAGGCTTACCAATTTCACCTTCTGCTTGTTTGCAAAATCTTTCTACAAACTCAATTGGTCTATTCCCTATTTCTTCGTCAAAATAAAAAGGAAGGCTACTATCTTCGCTTTCCTTTAATAATTTTTCATATTCTTTTTTTACCTTCTTACCTACAATTAATTTTCCATTTTCAATTTGTTGTATATATTCTTTTATATAGTTCACTTTCTACCACTTGCTATAAATCCTAGCAACTCTTCTCCTGCATTTTTCTTTTCAGTTTTAGGTAAGAAATCTACTACTTGCTTAACTACGTTAGTGTAGTTTTTAATCATTGCATTATAGTTTTTACTTTCAACTGATTCTTTATATCCAAATTGACCTTTGCCATTCATATAAACTTCTTTCACTCCGTATTCTTCAATGTGTTGTCTATTTTCTTCAAGTGTTACAGACATAAAAGCCAATTCATTAATTAAGTTTTCAACGAGTGAAAAAGTAGGCTTGTCTAACTGTTTAAAAAGTTTCTTAAACTTATTTTTTAAAGACTTAATCTTTTTTCTTTTTCTTTCTAGTTCTTCAGCAGACAGTTTTTCTTTTTCGTTGTCTTCTAGTATCCCTGCTGAAAAAACTTCTTCTTCATCCATACTGCCTCCTGACTACACCCCTCACATGATTTGCCTTCGGATTTTTCTAAGGCCCTTCCACCGTTTTCCCTCTGGCCGCTTCTTTTTATTTAATAGGGGGGCTATTTGTATTGTATTCTATGTTCTTTTACTTGATTTCCATTAGCATCATAGAAAGTTACCACTTCAAAATCAATTTGTTGTTTTTCCTCTAATAATTCAAAAGAAGGTTGTTCTGCTATCTCTTCTACTAATCCTTTCATAGTCTCTAATTTTTGTATAGCTTCATCTGCATTTAATTGTACTCCTATTTCTATACTATTGTTATTGCTTTCATCTTCAAAAGATTTATCTAAAAATTTTCTTATTCTTTCTCTATAATGTTCTATTTCTTTTTCTAACTCTATTATAATTTCATTATCTGGCATATTATTTTTCCTTTTCATATGTTCTATTCTTGTTTTTGCTTTAATATATAATTCTTCATCATTCATTTTTTACTAAATCTCCATTCTCATTAAAGTAATATTCTTCTTTACTACTAAAGTGTTCTTCATTATGACATTTCTTACATAAGCTCTCTAAGTTATCTATATTAAAGAACACATTATCATCTTCATAGTTCTTATCTGTAATATATTCTTTATGATGTACAAAATAAGCAGGAACATATATTTTTCTTTTTGCACATCTTTCACAGGTTGGATTTAATATAAGTTTCTGTTTTCTTAATCTTTGCCATCTTTTACTATGATACTTTTTTGCTATCTCTGGATTATCTCTATATGTCATTTTGTTTTCTTCTTGTTTTTTCTTATTGCTGTTTCTATTTTAGTTTTTTTAGTAGCTGTTTCTATTTCTTCTTCAACTTCTGCTAATCCAGATTTTTTTATTTGCATTGCTCTTGCACTATCATTTACATAATATATATCATTTTTCTTTATCTTTGCATTTCCTTGTTCATTAAATTCTATCTCTTTTCCATTGCAATAATTTTCAATTAATTCTGGTCTTTTGTCTGTATAGTCTTGCTTAGCAATTACTTTATACATATTTTTCTTTTTCCTTTCTACTTTTTTATTTAATAATTCAATCCAATCTTTTTCATTACATTTTTCTTCATATAAAAAATTCTTTGGAATGTTATTAATAATTTTATTTATATCTAAATTGCTTAAATTCATATCTAATATATAACCATTCTTTTCATTTTCTACACTTTCATATACACTAGGAAAATTAGTGCATATAACAGGAGTTCCATATTGCAAACATTCGTTTATAAAATAGCTATATCCTTCTGTATCAGAAAGCTGTACTCCATAATCCGATTCTTTTATGTAATCAAAGAAATCATGACTTGGCTTCATATATACTATTTCTTCTAAATCAAATGGCTTTTGATTATATAAATTTAAGTCTGTAAATATAGTCCATCTAAATCTTATATTGGCTTTTTTTAATTCTTGTGCTAACTTAAGCATTCGTTCATAGCCTTTTTCTTTACTAACTCTTGTTGCACTTATTAATTTTAAAATTGGCTTTGTTCCTTTTACTTCATCTAAAATATTATAGATTCTTGTTATTTTTTCGTTTGGATATAACTCTTTAAATATTTTGCATACATAATCTGATACTCCTATATGTTCAGTTGTCTTTTGCCATTTACTATAATAAAAACCAACTTCCTTTGCCCTTTCATAATCTGCATGAACCATTTGAATATATCTTCCCGTTTTTGCTATTACTGAATCTGGATATTGTCCCCACGCTGAAGCACATATACAAATATCACATATATATTTTTTATCTTTGCTGTATTGTTCCGTCTTTACATATTTTTTGATTCTTTCTAAATTGTTTTTATCTGCGGATGTATATAAAAACAAAATATCAAAATACTTATTCATTTTTTTTACAAAGTTATATACAAATGTGTCTACTCCGCCAAATTTTAACAAATTATTGTGATATAATATGAGTTTCATTTTTTCTCCTTCTGTAATCTTTGCATTTATAATTTACACAATCAGCTTGTCCATCTATTTGCATGACAATGTTACATTCTTGATAGTCTGCATCATCGCTATGTATGCAATATGGACAAATCTCTTCTTTATACTTTTTTAATACTTCTTCCATATTTTTACTCCTTATTTATCTATATAGATTAGGATTTGCACCTAATATGAAAGCCTTCAGATAACCAATAACAGCTTTCCTTGAATGAGCCCATAATGTCACAAATGGTATTGGTTTTAAGAGCGTCTACTATTACCATTCAGCAAATTCAGTTATGTTTAGAATAAGCCGTTTAGTTTTACCAACTCACGAATTAATCGCAAATTGTCTATTCCGCCACTATATAAAAAAGAACCTATCTATTTTAGATAAGCTCTTAAAATTAATGTCATTTTATGTCAAACTTTGTATTGACAATTATTCGTGATTTATTATATATTATATAGGATTATTTAATTTATTCACTTCTGATAATGTAGGTGTATTAATCAGCAGTTATTCTGCTGATTGCAAGGCAGTATAAAGAGCAACTGCTGATATACTGCACCTACATTGCAGTTAACTTTTGCTAGAAAGGAAGTGAAAAAATTGGATGCAGAAATATTAGCAGTTAAGTTTCTCGGCATCGCTTTAATTTTTTTAATCATTGGCATAGTTGTATGCTTTTTAGCTAGTTTAGGCTATAATACATACATTCGCTATAAAAACGATAATAAAAAAATTGAAGTTCAAGCGGAGAACTCCAATTCAAAAATGTTTAAGTAATCATTTGGTAAGGACTTATTCCTTACCTTTATTTTTTATAATTTTATCAGTATTCTTTTGTATTTTCAATGACTATACTGTTACTTTTTTGTAATATTTGTAACATTTGTAATATTTATTGTATACTGTATTATACATAAATATATAGCGAAAATCAATACTTTTTGTTCAGTTTTTTGCACTTTTAGTATCATTTTTTATAATTTTATTCAATTCTTTTTAAATTATACCACTTTTATGTAAATTAGTCAAATTTAATAAAGAACTAACTGCACTTGGCTAATTAGTTCTTTTGCTTTGTAATCTTGGGCTTATCCATACACTAAGTATGAATGATTACTTTTTTACTTACTACTATTTTAACATATTATAACCGAACAAAACGAACAAATCATAATTTATTTAAAAATCTTTTTAACTGCATTCTTACACTATCCGCTGTATAGCTCTTATTTGTTTTATTTTTATTCATTTCATGTGCTATTTGTATGTAATTCATATTATCTTCATACTTGTATCTTATTATCTGTCTTATTTCACTATTTTCAATCTTCTTTAGCTCATATTCTAATTCATTTAAATACTTTCCTAATGTATAGTCATTTTCTTTAATTAATTTTTTATACTTTTTTTTATTCTTTTTATTTCTACTATATACTATGTTATTAAATCCTGTAATTGTAAAATTTCTTTTTACATAAGGATAATTTCTACTGCTTCCTTCAACACTGTCTGTCACTTCTGGTATTTTCATATTATCTAGTTTCTTTATTCTTTCTTCTAAATCTTTTTTTTCAATTCTTATACTCTCTATTTGTTCTAAGAGCTTTTTATTCATTTGCGAACCTCCTATAAAACTTTATTTTCTTACATTTTATAATCGTTTTGCGTAATTTTTATTCTTATCTTTATTTAAACTTTTATAATATTGACTTTTATATTATTTAATTTAATTAAGTTCTTTGTTTCTTGTTTTAGTTTGTTGTAGTCGTCTTCTTTTATATTTATCTCTGATACTCCAAAAGCTATCATTTGCTCTATTTTTTTATCTATTTTCATTTGCTCTCCTTTCAGTTATCGCATTTTTTACGACAACTTATTTTATAGTGTTCTTGTTCCTAATTCTGGCTTATTCATAAAGAAGTCATTATATAATATTTTTATTCCATATTCTTTGGCTACCATATATTCT
>ERZ1643251.2161-NODE-2161-length-20576-cov-6.452512_pt1 | contig 20576 bp, 24 predicted proteins | sample MGYA00579261_ERZ1643251 | MGnify/ENA primary metagenome ERZ1643251 (study PRJEB29033, sample SAMEA4952267) | chicken gut metagenome | biome: Broiler Chicken; feature: Gastrointestinal Tract; material: Caecum | place: Ireland | collected 2018 | study: Broiler... | reverse complement strand
TCAAGGATTGTGGCACTTGTTATTTGCCTCTAACTGTCAAAAACGAGATTATAGCTAATAAAACAGCTAAGTGCAATAATCTTTCTTCAAGGATCAAGGATTATTTGAACTTATTTGAAAATATTTCGGGTAAAAGATGTAAGAATCAATGTAGAAAAGGTTATATTGCTTGTGGAAAAAGTGTTGAAAAGCAAAATAAAAATGAATAAAAGCTTTTTATAAAGAATAGGATAAATCAAAGATCATGGTTATCCGAAAAAGGAAGAGGCAGAGTTGGGAAAAAAATGTATGTCAGCAGTAATTAATTTTTTTATACGGGCAGTGGTAGGAATGGCGCTTATATTTTTTATCAACCAGTATGTGATCCCACCTGATTCTTCAATTAATGTGGGTCTGAATCCCGTGACCTTTTTGACATCGGGAACCCTTGGTATTCCCGGCGTCGGACTGCTTTATGGAATTGTGTGCTATCAAATTTTGTGATATTTTTACAAAAATCGGCGGATTGAAATTTTGCTATGGACAAAATAAAATCCGCCGTTTATAATGCGTCTTACACAGCAGAAATCACCTGCTGGATCATCTGGTCTTGAGGGAGACACGGTGAAATCAATATGCCGGAGGAGGGAAAATCCGGCGGTCACATATCTTTATTCATGCTGCAAGGATCCGCAGCAAAATTCAGATTATGTCACGAGAAAGAGTAAGAGGTGTATCAGGCGTTTTTGTCGTCTGCGATACGCAGGAAGAATATGCTGAACAGCTATTCAGAATGTTATCAGAGAGATTCTCAGGAGTCTATCAGTTTCATCTGTTCCATGATGTGGAGAGGATGGAAGAATATCTTAAAAGTTCTTATGCGGAGGTACTACTTCTGGGAGAGGAGTACGAGAAGAAAGTTATACAGGAGGCGTGTGCCGGACAGAAGATCGTTCTGAGCGGAGATCCCGATGGAAAGAATATATGCGGTTATCCTTCTGTATTCCGCTATCAATCCGCTGATAAGATCATCGGAGCAATAAAGAAGATCCTGAAAAAAGAGGAGAAAAGGGGGCGGACGCGGATCAGGGACGAGCCTTTAAAAAAAGGTGTTTCCCCGGTAAAAGGACTGATCGGGGTATACTCGCCTGTACACAGGATCGGAAAGACGAGGTTTGCCATCCGTCTTGGACAGAAAATGGCAAAGCAGGTTCCCGTGCTTTATATCAACATGGAGGGATATTCAGGCGGAGATCATTATTTCCATGGCGGAACAGATAAAGATCTTGGGGATCTTCTGTACTGTGTAAAGCAAGAAAGGGATGACTATGGACTGAAGATCAGTACAATGGCAGGTCAGGCGGGCAATATGGACTATATCATGCCGATGAAAAATGAGCAGGATATGCGCGGCGTCAGCCGTGACGAGTGGATCGCTCTTCTGGATCTGATTATGGAGAAATGTATTTATGAGGCGGTCATACTTGACCTCGGGGATGCCGTTAACGGACTTTATGATATTTTGAAAAAATGCAGCAAAGTATATACCCTCTACATCGACGATGAAACAGCACAGGCAAAATTAAAGCAGTATGAGGAAAATCTAAGGACTGCGGGGTATGCCGATGTGCTGGAGCATACAGTGAAAAAGCAGGCGGGTGTAAGCAGAAGAAGGGCAGGACAAAGCGGGGCCGTGTAATGACAAAGACAGAACTCTTATATGAACGGGTCATGCTCCGAATGGACATGACAAAAGAAACAGGTGAGGAAGAGCTTCAGGAGATTATCCGTCAGGTACTCGAAGAGGAGGAGAAGAACGAATATCTTCCGCTTAGTGAAAAAATCAGGCTGAGCAGGGAATTGTTCAATGCTTTCCGGAGACTTGATATCCTTCAGGAGCTAATCGAGGATGATGAGATTACAGAGATCATGGTAAATGGAACAGAAAATATCTTTTATGAAAAGGGAGGGCAGCTTTTTGAGAGTAACCGTCATTTTTTCTCGGAAGAAAGATTATGTGATGTAATCCAGCAGATCGTGGGGGAGGCGAACAGGTATGTAAACGAGACTTCCCCGATTGTAGACGCGCGGTTGAAAGACGGGTCCCGCGTCAATGTCGTCCTAAAGCCTGTGGCAGTAAACGGGCCGATCATGACTATCAGAAAATTTCCGCCGGAGGCGATCACAATGAAGAAGCTTATCCGCATGGGAAGTCTCACACAGGAGGCCGCGCTGTTTATCGCGAAGCTGGTCTGCGCCAAATACAACATTTTCATAAGCGGGGGAACAGGAGCAGGGAAAACCACGTTTTTAAATGCAATGTCTGATTATATACCAAAGGAGGAGCGGATCATCACGATAGAGGATAATGCAGAGCTGCAGATACAAGGCGTTAAGAATCTCGTCCGTCTTGAAGCACGAAGGGAAAATCTGGAGGGAGACGGCGCGGTGACAATACGTGACCTGATAAAATCCGCGCTTCGTATGCGGCCTGACAGAATCATCGTCGGTGAGGTAAGAGGAGAGGAAACAGTGGATATGATCTCGTCCGCCATGTTAAACGGGCACAGCGGTTCCATGTCCACAGGACATGCAAATAGTCCTTCTGATATGCTTCACCGGCTTGAAACAATGATGATGATGGGGATAGACCTTCCTCTTCAGGCCATACAGAGACAGATTGCTTCTGCCCTTGATATCATCATCCATCTTGGACGTCTGCGGGATAAGAGCAGAAAAGTGCTGCAGATAGAAGAAGTGCTCGGATACAGCGATGGAAAGATCAAGACAAAAACTTTATATGAATTTAGAGAGGAGGCAAGAAATGATGAAAAAGTTAATGGATGCCTTATGAAGGTCAGTGAACTTACATTTTGCGAAAAACTTGTGGCTGCAGGATATCAGAAAGCGTGAATATGCCGTTGGAATCATTCAGGCAACGGGATTGACCGGACTGATGCTGTATGTGTTTTATGAATCGATTTTGCCGGCGCCTCTTTTTATCCCGGTATGGATTGTATATCTGAAAAACTGGCTCGAAGATATCTCCAAGAAAAAGGAACAGCAGTTCAGGGAGCAGTTCCGGGACAGTATTCAAGCAGTCGCAGCCGCCCTTAAGACAGGTTATTCCGTTGAAAACGCAGTTCGGGAGGCAGGAAGGGATCTCTCGTCCATGTATGAGAAAGACGCGCGCATCAGAAAAGAATACGACAGGATGTGCCATCAGCTTGACATGAAGATGCCTGCGGAAAGTGTGCTTTCCGAGTTTGCCGGGCGCACAGGGCAGGAGGATGTGGAGGACTTCGTCAATGTGTTTGCGGCGGCAAAAAGAAGCGGCGGCGACAGCATCTCCATCATACGCAGCGCAGTCAGGATTATCAGTGAGAAGATCGAAACAGAGAAGGAGATACAGACGATGATTGCATCCGAAAAGCTGGAATTCAATATCATGTGCACCGTGCCGTTTACGATCATCCTATACATGAAGCTGACATTTGGGGAGTTTTTAAGTGTTCTGTATGGAAACCCGGCGGGCGCGGCTGTTATGACGGTCTGCGTGTGCGTATATATGGCAGCCTATAGCCTAGGAAGAAGAATCGTCCGTATCGAGGTATAAAGCATGAAGAGATTAAAAAGCAAGATAAAAGAGCATCCCGTGTATCTCAAAGCGGGGATCATCGCACTTGCGTCCATCCTGTGTTCTGCCTGCCTGTATATTTCAGACAATCAGGCAAGTGTGAGGACGAACAAAGACGGACAGCCGGTGTTAAAAAGAGGTGAGTATGGAGAGGATACAATCCGGGAGATGAGAGTCCGCATAGGAGAAGCCAAGGAAGAGGAAAGCGTCAGTATCTCTGTTGCGGGCAGGGAGTATACATCCGAAGAGATGAAGGAGATATTCGCACAGGCCGGAGAAGATCTGGAAGCATACATACTTGGAGAAAATGAAAGTCTTGATGAAGTAAGGTATGATCTGAATCTCATTACAGAAATCCCGGACAGTGGGATCAGTGTTTCGTGGGAGTTAGACAGATATGACGTAATGGACGTGCGGGGGAATCTGCAGGGGGAGGCTTTAACTAAGGACGGGACGGCTGTCAGGCTGACGGCAGTATTAAGCTGCGGGGAAGATCAGGAAATACGGCAATTTTATGCCGAAATATTTCCCCCTGAAAAGAGCGCGGAGGATGAACTTATGAAGGAGCTTGACATGGCGCTCTCTCAATCAGATGAGAAGACAAAGTCTCAGGAGTACCTTGTGCTTCCGGACAGTGTAGACGGCCGGGAGATAAAGTGGAGTTATGGTTCCGAGACGAGGGCAGCGGCGCTTCTTGTACTGGGGATCGGAGCCGCGTGTATGACGGTAATATCCGAATCGCAGGGCAGGAAAGAGGCCGAAAAAAAGTCCATCCGACAGATGAAGCTTGATTATCCGAGGATCATCAACAGGTTTAATCTCTATATCCGGTCAGGAATGACGATAAGAAGAGCATGGTTCTGCATCGCGCAGGATTATGAAAATAAAAAGGAGACAGGAGAAGAGAAGGGAAAAAGAAAGGCCTATGAGGAAATGGTGTCCGCCATGTACCGGATGCAGAGCGGGGCAGCAGAGGGAGAATGTTATGAAAATTATGGAACCAGATGCGGCATATCCGTATATAAAAAGTTTGGTATGATGCTGTCGCAAAATCTTAGAAAAGGAACAAAAGGACTGACAGAATTACTTGGAAGGGAGGCGGAGGACGCATTTGAGGAGCGTAAGAATCTGGCTAAGAAGATAGGAGAGGAAGCAGGGACAAAATTGATGATCCCCATGTTCCTTATGCTCATCATTGTGTTTGCCATGGTGATCGTCCCGGCCTTCTTTTCCATCCAGATGTAAGTAGTTAATGTTGAAAAATGTAGTATCAAATATTGAGGCAGGAGGATAAACATTATGAGGAAAATAGCAGTTAAGGCAAAGAATAAAGCAGCGGCAATAGGGATGCGTTTCAAAAAATTTATTTCCCGCTACAGGTATGTATCAGGAATTACGGTGATTGAGCTTGTGCTTATCCTTGTGATTGTCATCGCGCTGCTCTTGATCTTCAAGAGCCAGCTTATCAATCTGATAAACACGATCTTTGACAAGATCACATCGGAGAGTTCTGGTATCTGATATGAAAAAGGCTGAGATTACTGTATTTTTAAGCCTTGTGTTCGTTCTCATGGTTTCCTTTGTATTGGGAATCCTTCAGATATCAGTTGTTCACACATCGAAAAACCTGAGCCGTCTTGCAACCGACAGAGCGGTATTCTCGGCGTTTGGAGAGTACCAGTTACAGCTTTTTGAGGATTACCATGTTTTCGCCATCGATGGAAGTTACGGCTCAGGAGAGTTTTCTCAGGAGAAGATACTTGGAAGGATGTACTACTACGGAGGAGACGGGACAGAGCATGAGGTAACAGGCATACAGTTTCTTACTGATAATGACGGGCAGGCTTTCCGCGAGCAGGTGCTGACATATATGGAAGAGACATACGGCATCGGACTGATCCGGGAATTCACAGGTCTGACAGGCGAGTGGGAGGAGCAGGAGATACAGGCGGAGGAGATCGAGAAAAAAGAAGAAACCATATTAGAGGAATTCGAAGATCTGAAAGGATCGGCAGATATGCAGGAATCAGAAGGGGGCTTAGAAAGTAATGAAGGAAACCCATTTTCCTGTGTGGAGCAGATCGAAAACGCCGGGATACTTTCTGTCGTCATGCCGGAGGGTATGGAGCTGTCGGGAAAAGCAATATCTCCTGACAGTCAGGCCTCAGGGCGGGAGCTTCACACAGGGGACGGAAGCTTCCCTGCGCGGCAGGGGATGGACGGGATCAGCGAAAAGCTCTTGTTCAATGAATATGTTCTGGACAGCTTCACAAACGCCTCGGACAACGGGGAGAAAAACCGCTCATTGTCCTATGAGGTAGAGTATATCCTGTCAGGGAAGGCCTCTGATAAGGAGAATCTGGAGTCTGTTCTTTTGAAACTGTTTTTCATACGCATGGTACTAAACTATGTGTATCTGCAGGGAGATTCAGGGAAGCAGGCTGAGGCAGAGGCCCTTGCGCTCGCAATCTCAGTGATTCTTCTCATACCGGAGGGAATGGAAGTGATAAAACAGCTTATCGTGCTGGCATGGGCGGCAGGAGAGAGTGCAGTGGATATCAGAACGCTTCTTGCGGGAAATAAGGCCCCCCTTGTCAAGACAAAAGAAAACTGGAGCCTTTCCCTTTCCGGACTTCTTACCTTCGGAAGCGGAGATGGACAGCTTCAGGGAACGGATGATCAGGAGGGCATTTCGTACAAGGATTATCTGAGAATTTTCTTGTTTTTGGAAAATTCAGGGGAAGTCACAATGCGGTCTTTGGACCGTATTGAAGAAAATCTTGCAAGCGAGCACGGACTGAATACTTTCCGGACTGATCAGTGTGTCACAAAGATAGAGCTGGAAAATACCGCCTCGCTGTTTGGAGAGGTGAAATATACATATCCAGTCTGTTTCGGATATGAGTGACAGGTACAAAAACAGTATATATGGTTATCTCCGGTGTAGATGCCCTTTTATCCGCTTATCCCTCTTTGCGGAATTATTGAACATGTACACCACAGTTTTTAAAAAGAAAGGAAGATCGGTTGCGATGATATTGCGAATGAATAAAGATAAATCCCAGATGAAATCGAAAAGGGCATCTGCACCGGAGATAACAAAAAAAGGAAGTATCACTATTGAGGCAGCGTTTGGGATACCGCTTTTTCTATTTGCCGCGCTGTGCCTTATATGGATGATCGAGATGCACAGCATAAGGATCAGTATAATAAACGCCGCGCAAAGCGCGGCAAAAAGCGCCGCCGAGGACACAGCCGTCCTTCCCGTACTTAACACAGTGAAGCTAAAATCAGACATCATATCCCTGATCGGGGCGGACCGAATTGACAGAAGTATTTTAAAAGGCGGAAGTTCAGGGATATCGTGCTTTGGATCTTATATGTCCATGAGTACGGGGGAGATAAATATAAAGGTTTCTTATCAGACAGAGCTTCCGATTCCTCTGTTCGGGAATCCATCCGCAAAGCAGGAGGAGTCTTTTAAGCTGAGCGGATGGAGAGGGTACCAGAGGAATATGGCTGGGGGATCAGGCGGAGGGGATTCAGACATCGTCTATGTGACAGATAATGGTTCAGTCTATCATAAAGATTATCAATGCTCTTATCTGCAGCTTTCTATCCGCTATGTTCCCTACTCCGGACTGCCGGAGCTTCGAAACGGCAGCGGGGGACGTTACCACGCATGTGAAAAATGTGTCTACGGTTCAGCCATGGCGGGTGTCTATATTACAGAAGACGGCGGGAAATATCATAATTCCCTGAGCTGCAGCGGATTAAAAAGGACGATACATGCTGTACATCAGTCGGAGGCCGTCGGATTAGGAGGATGTTCGAGATGTTCAGGATAGAGATAATGGCAGGACTTATTAAAGATAACCAGTGGATGTTATGTCAGGTGATGTTCGCAGGATATATGGGAATTCTTGCGGTAATGGATATCAGGAAAAGAAGGCTCTCTCTTTTATTCCTTTTATGCGGAGTACTTTTTATCATTATACAAGCCTTCTGCGGAAGAGAAATCCCGCCACTCTCTCTGGCGGCGGGAGGCGCGGTGGGAATGTTCTTTCTTCTGGTCAGCAGGATAACAGGGGAGGCTTTTGGATACGGAGACAGCTTACTGATACTGATCATGGGCGTATTCCTTGGATTTTGGAAGATTCTTTATCTTCTCATGGGAGCGTTTTCCATGGCTGCGGTTTTTTCCGCTGCTATGCTGGTAAAGACAAGGTTTAACAGAAAATCTTCATTTCCGTTCGTCCCTTTTCTGGCAGCGGCATATATAGGAGGGATGTTGCTTGGAGGGTATTAATAAAAAATGGGTAAAGGGAAGCTCCGTCGTGGAGATGTCATACATCATGCCTTTGTTTTTCGGTTTGTTTGTAATCCTGATACACGCGGTGTTTTATTATCATGATAAAGCAGTTATAAATGGGGCGGCGGCGGAGACAGCAGTGCTTGGAGCACAGGAGGACAGAAATGAGACGGCTGATTATGATCTGGAGGGATTCTTTTATGACCGGACAAGAGGAAAATTGATCTATATGACAGATGTCAATGTGTCTGTCGAAGCGGGCAAAGAGACAATCACTGTGACAGCAGAGTCGCAGAGAGCATTTATGAGGCTTAGTGTATGCCAGAGAGCAGTTATTGCAAGGCCGGAGAAAAAGATCAGACAAATGGAGCGTATCACATGAAAATAGTATATGAGAATAAATGGGAAAAAGCAGTTTTCCATGCAGATATGGAGATTCCATATAAGGAAGATTATCAGATGCAGATGCTGGAGCGCAATGCCATTGGCTGTCTGCTTAAGGTAACAGGAAGCGGCAGGGACGGACAGAGCAGATACAGCTTTCATACAGGAGAATTTGTCAGTATGGAGAAGGAATACGGCAGGAAGGAGATGAAAAAAGAGGATGTAGAGCAGTTTACAATGCAGTTGATGGCAGCAGTCAAAGAAGTGAGGGAATACCTGCTTAATCCCGATCAGATTGTGCTTGTGCCAGAGTTTATTTTTGTCAGAGACGGGACGTACCGCTTTTGTTACCTTCCGCAGACAGATCTGGAAAATCAGAAACCGCTCTGCGTTTCGTTCCATGAGCTGACGGAATATTTCATCAGGAAGCTCGATCACAGGGATACAGAAGGCATTTTTCTGGTTTATAAGCTCCACAGAGAAACCTTCAAGGACAGTTATGACCTTGGAAAAATATTAGAAGCATACCGGGAGGAGAAGTATGTACGCAGAGAGAAAGAACAAGCAGAGAGGATTGATAACAATAGTGTATTGTCAGAGGGCGCGGTCTTTTATGCGGCCGAAGAAGATGAGGAGGAAAACGATGGAGAAGAAAAAACAGAAAATGAAAAAAATATGAGGGATAACACATATAGAGACAGAAAAAGAAAAAGACCTGACGGGATGGAGGAGAAACAAAGAGGCGGACATTTCGGGAAGACTATGCAGAGAATCAGGACGGGAAGATGGGGACAGTGGCAGGATCTTATCACGGAAATGGATGGACAGGGGACGAGGTGACATTTATAATGAAATAGATCATAAAAGAGAAAAGGTGATTGATTGTGAGACAAAAGACCGAGGCTGTGTGGACGGCAACACTGATCTTTATAAATGTAGCTGTATTTTTAATCCTGTCTGTATCAGGGAATACGGAGGATACGCTGTTCATGCTGGAGCATGGGGCGGCATACGAGCCTTTTGTTGCCCATGAACATGAATATTACCGGATTGTTACCAGTATATTCCTGCATTTTGGCATTGAACATCTCTTAAATAATATGGTGCTGCTGGGCGCTCTGGGATGGAATTTAGAAACAGAAATTGGTAAACTGCGCTTTATCATCATCTATCTGCTCAGCGGAGTGGGAGGAAATATGATATCCTTGTATCACGGGATGCAGACCCGGGAATATGCTGTATCTGCGGGAGCGTCAGGGGCCATATTCGGACTTATGGGCGCACTGCTTTATGTAGTGATCGCCAATCGGGGACGGCTGGGGAGACTGTCCGGCAGAGGGATGGCGTTTATGGTCGCTCTGAGCCTTTATTTTGGACTGACGAGCAGCGGGGTGGATAACTGGGCGCACATAGGCGGGCTTGTATGCGGATTCGTTCTTGCCGTCATACTCTTCCGACGGAAAGCACAGTATATCAGACTGGAAGAGTGACGGTAAATACAGTTCCCGTCTCAGCGGAGGACTTTGCCCGGATTGTCCCGCCATGGGCTTCGACGATGCGTTTTGCCGATGAAAGTCCCAGTCCGGTTCCATTTTCTTTATATGTCACAAAAGGATCAAAGATAGTGTCCATAATATCGCCGGGTATTCCGCAGCCGTCGTCCGTACATTGGATAACAAGATTATCGTCTTCTTTTTCAGCGGACAGAAAAATATGTCCTGTACCGCCCACAGCTTCTTTTGCGTTTTTTAAAAGGTTTAAGAGCACTTCTTCGAGTTTGATCTTATCTCCTGTAAAATCTCCGATTTCGGGTGAGATCTTTGAAGAAAATTCAATGTCATCATCTCCCGCGTCCAGAGAGATGGCAAAGGATACCGCTATGTTTTTGAGAAGCCGGACAATGGAAAATACAGAGTAATGGAGTGTAGAACTGTTGTTAAAGGAGGAAAGATCGTTTAACAGGCTGCACATAAACTTTATATCCTCCATAGTCTGGTCCCAGTTATGGAAGCTGTGTACTTCGGGATGCTGCTTTTCCATCATCTGGAGGGAAGAAGAAACCAGTGTCAGAGGGTTGCGTATTTCGTGGGCGATCATGGAAACTGCTGTCTGATGGTTTTCTAAAAGCTGGGAGATGATCTGTCTGGCATCCTTGTTTTCTTCCATCAGCCGGTTCATTTTATTGATATCTATATTGCTCAGCATGGTATGTCCTCGCTTTCCTTTTGATCCGATAAGAGATCATTTTGTTATTACTTAGTCTAGCACGGCAGATATATGGCTTCAACAGAATCAATGCGACAGCTTTCGACAAGAGCGGGCTTCTCTTTTTCCAGAAAATGGTCTATACTACTATCAGAAATAATCGGAAGGAAAGAGGGATTATCATGAAAGAAAAAGATTGTATATTCTGTAAGATCGCGGCAGGGGAGATTCCGTCGGCAACACTTTATGAAGATGACGACTTCCGGGTGATCCTTGATCTCGGACCCGCATCAAAAGGACATGCGCTGATCATTCCGAAAGAGCATTACAGGAATCTGTATGACTTGGAGGACGAAAAGGCGGCAAAGGTTCTGCCGCTCGCGAAGAGGATGATTCGTAAGCTGACAGATGTTCTTGGATGCGACGGATATAACATTGTACAGAACAATGAAGAGTGTGCAGGACAGACAGTATTTCACTTCCACGTACATATGATTCCGCGCTACAAGGGCGATAAGGTAGGACTTGGCTGGCATATGGGAGAACTCACGGATGCAGATAAAAATGAGATATTAGAAAAAATGAAATAAACCGGAGATATTATGTGGACAGGTAATCGTGAATTTAACGAGATCTATGAGAAGTATAAGAATCTCGTCCTGAAAACGGCATACATCAGTTCAGGTGACAATTACGATGCGGCACAAGACATAACTCAGGAGACATTTCTGAAACTTTATACAGATTTTGAAAAGCTTAAAACCGGGAATATCCCTGCGTGGCTGTATACGACTGCGCAGCGTTCCGCGTTTAATCTCAAGAAAAAGCGCAAATGGGAGATATTGACGGACGGCAGTGAGATACATACTGAAAATGAAACGGCTGGTCCAAGTGTGGAAGCAGAATACATGGAGAAGGAACTGAATCTGAAAAGAGGCGAGTTTCATGAACGTATTCTTGAAGGATTGCTGAAAAAGAATCCAAGATGGCATGAGGCAATCATACTTGTTTACTACATGGAAATACCTCAGGCGGAAGCAGCAGAGATTATGGGCATACGTCTGGCGGTTCTTCACAGTATTTTGCACAGAGCAAAGAAGTGGATCAAGAATACATATGGCGCGGAATACGAGGAGATGAAACGGAAAGAATAAAACAGGCGCGTTTTATCAGCGCCTGTTAGGTAAGATATAGTTCGTTTATTGAGCAGATGCTTCGCTGGCGGCCTCCTCGATTAAAGCGATGATCGTATCAATGGAATCCTGCTGGCCGGAATCTCTCATAGCGTCAATAAAGGCGCCCCGTCCTTCGTAAAGCGAATGAACGGCCGGGACGAGCGTTTTTTCAGAGAGGTCATCCTCTTCAAGAACCATACTAAAGCCCTGACGCTCAAAGGAACGCGCATTAAGAATCTGGTCTCCACGGCTTGCTTTTGCTGAGAGCGGGATCAGAAGATTGGGTTTGCGGAGCGCTAACAGCTCACAGATCGCATTAGCTCCGGCTCTGGAGATGACAATGTCTGCGAGGGCAAAAATGTCGCGGAGTTCACTCTTGATATACTCGAACTGGCAGTAACCCTTTGTATCTTTCAGAGAGTCGTCGGTCTTGCCCTTTCCGCACAGGTGGATAATCTGGAAATTCTTTAAAAGCTCGGGAAGACTCTGGCGAACCGCATTGTTGACCACGACCGAGCCAAGGCTTCCGCCGATCACAAGGATAACAGGTTTATCCGCGGAGAATCCGCACATATCCAGAGCGGCGATTTTATTGCCGGAGAGAAGCTCCTGACGGATCGGAGAGCCGGTGAGAACAGCCTTACCTTCCGGGAGGGAACCCAGTGTTTCAGGAAAGTTGCAGCAGACCTTCGTTGCCGAGGGAATCGCAATTTTGTTCGCAAGGCCCGGGGTCATGTCAGATTCGTGAATGATCACAGGAACTTTGCACCGTTTTCCGGCGAGAACGACAGGCACGGATACGAAGCCGCCCTTTGAGAAAATCACATCAGGCTTTAAGTCCCTGATAAGCTTGCGCGCTTCACCGAAACCCTTGACTACGCGGAAGGGGTCCGTGAAATTCTGTACGCTGAAATAGCGGCGCAGTTTTCCGGAGGATATCCCGTGATAAGAAATTCCGAAAGGCTCGATAAGATCCTTTTCAATGCCGTTATATGAACCAATATACTGAATGTCATATCCCAGCTCTAAAAGTTTGGGTATCAGGGCGATATTAGGTGTAACATGTCCGGCAGTACCACCGCCGGTAAGGATAATTCGTTTCATAAAAAAGTAACCTCCAGAAATTCAGACTAAACTAATTTCATCTTAACCTTATTTGGTGAAATGTCAAGGAAAAATATAGGACAGAAAAAAGGTGCAGAGAATGAAAGAACTCAAAAGATTATCGCTAAAAGAAGAAGTTGACAGAGAGGCCGCACAGATTGAGAAAGAAGTCACAGAAAGAGAAGATCTTGAGCATATCAAGGTCTCAGAGGACATGGAAACTTCGCTTTTTAATAAGATACAGGAATACGAGTACGAAAAAAGAAGAAAAAAGGTATATCGCAGAAAAAAGAGGCGTTACATTGCCGTTGCTCTGGCCGCTGTGCTCATTCTCGTATTCGGTAGCGCGATAACAAGTATTGGGAGTAAGTCATACTGGAAGGTGCTGTGGGATAAAATGGCTGGAGATGAGAGGGCAACGCATATTGATGTAGAGAAAATGGAATCACAGGAGACAGAGGATGTAGATGAGATACAGGCATATAAAGAAATAAGCAATAAATTAGGAATTTCTCCAGTAAGATTAGGATATGTTCCGAAAGGAATGGTCCTAAAAAAATATGAATTAGATGAGGAACAAAAAAAGGCAGTCTTATTGTATGATTATAGTGGCGCAATAGTAAAATATACGATGTACATGAATAATACAGACTCTTCTTTTGGACAGATTGAACCAGATACAATGTCTGATCAGTATGAGATCGAGACAGATCAAGAAATAGTTGTTAATGTAAAAGAGTATCAGATTAAAGATGACAAAGGATATAGATATATTGCAGAGTTCGAATATATGGATGCGCAGTATGAGATAAAAGGTGAGGTGGAAAGAGGAGAATTCGATAAAATTTTAAAAAATTTGACATTTTATAGAAATATGGCGTAAGTTTTTGTCGTCTCAGTTGTTTATTTAGTAGAAGCGTCAAAAATACGAAAAAGGAATAGGTAAAGATGAAAAAACGGATTATGTCATTTGTAAGCAGCTTGATGGTTTTTTGTATGATCATGGGTGTATCTATTGTCAATGTAAAAGCATCGGATGAAAAGATGGTGGATGGGTCTTATCTTACGACAGATGAAACATCAACCGGGTATTCCAGTTCAAAAACAAGGGGCATTTACTTAATGGACGGAGAGTGTTCCATCTCTAAAGCAGGAAGAAACCGTGTATACGCATATGCCTCTACAACGGCCAACATGAAAGTAAATTATATGTGTACCATCGTGTATGTAGATCAATATCAGGAAGATCTGGATGAATGGTGGCAGATTGACTGGTGGATGGAAGAAGTGGATAATGACTACTATATGTCCACAGCAAAGACCATCACAGTAGATCGTGGATATTATTACAGAGTTAGGGCAAATCATCTTGTTGGAAATTCGTATCCGTTTGAGGAAACGGCTTCCTTTACAAATGGAATATTAGTCCCGTAACGAGCATACAATTTAATAGTACTCTCCTTTCAGCTTTGAGAGCAGCCGCCGGAGCAGCGCCACGGAAACCATAAAAAAATTAAATTTAATAATTTGAGAAACCTGTTCCGAGAAACACCACAATCATGGCGGTACATACGGCGGCTGCTCTCAGAGCTGAAAGGAGATTTTTTATATCCTTATCATTATACCATTGTTCTTTAACCTATCAAGATATATTTCTAATACAATTTTAAAAGATCAGAAGATTTATACCTCCCCAATATTCATGTAAAAGTATCAGAAAAAAATTATATGCTATAACAAGACCCTGATGCAGTTGTAACAAAAAAAGCAGGCCATAGATTGTAGGAAATGACAATAGACACACAGTGAAAAGAATGGTAAAGTAGAGAAACACAAAGGCGAAGATTGAAAGAAAGGTGAATGCCATGACATTAACGAAAGAAGATTTATTAGTTCTTGGTAATATATTAGATGAAAAATTAGATAAAAAAATAGAACCTTTAAATGAAAAAATTGATGCACTCGATAAAAAAGTGGAGTCACTGGATGGGAAGGTACAGGTACTTGGCGAAAGGGTAGATGCGCTAGACGGAAAGGTACAAGTGCTCGGTGAGCGAATAGATGTATTGGACGAACATGTCCGTGTGTTAGACGGAAAGGTACAGGTGCTTGGTGAGCGGATGGATGTACTGGAGGAGAATGTCCGTGTGTTAGACGGAAAGGTACAGGTGCTTGGCGAGCGGATGGATGTACTGGAGGAGAATGTCCGTGTGTTAGACGGGAAAGTGCAGGTACTTGGGGAGAGAATGGACACGCTGGATGACAAAGTGCGGGTGCTGGATGAAAATGTCCGGACGATGAAGGAAGATATCCATGTGTTAAGCAACAGGATGGACAAGGTTGAAGACAAGGTACATGTGACGAATATTATTCTTGAGAATGACGTTACTGTCCGTCTCCAGAATATCGAGGAATGTTATACTTCTACATATAAGAGATATCAGGAGGGGGTCGAAGATCTGGACATGCTCAAATCAGATATGGGGGTTGTGAAGCAGGTAGTTTCTAAACATTCGGAAATCTTAAAGAGAATTTCATAAATATGAAGGAGGCAGCGGGTTATTTCCCGACTGCCTCTTTTAACGCCCGGGCGAGCTGATCCGGACAGGATGTTGCCTTAAATCCACACTTGATTCCTTCGATGCGGGAGATGGCTTCGTTTACATCCATACCCTCAATCAGCCGGGAGATGCCCTGAAGATTCCCATTGCATCCTCCACGGAAAGCCACGTTTGTCACCTTGTTATCTACGATGTCAAAATGGATCTGCTGTGAACAGACCCCGGTCGGTTTATAATCCATAGCTGTTGCCCTCCTTTGATCAACAAGAATTATAGCAGAGCAGAAGAGAAAACACAAATTTTTGTGTGCCATGATCTGCAAAGATGTGCCCGGATGCGACATTTCGCAAGAAGCTGAGAAGCAGTTAGAATTTCTAAGGGAGCAGTCTTTTCTGACGCTTAGCGGGAATATTTTTAAGTTCATATAAAGCTAAGAATCAAAAAGGGCGCAAGAGAAGAGCTGGATGAAATGGCTGCCCTAAATGTAGAAATATGTAGAACGGTTTTTGCGGACAACCTCCGGCGGATGTTCTATAATGTCCACAAACAAAAAAACAAACAGGAGGGTTCACTATGTTAGAGGGATTAGCAGCAGATACGGGGATCATCGTCTATTTGATGGCGGGTATCGGGGTGCTTGGGATTCTGGCAAAGCTCATCAACCATGTCACCTTGCGCAGACTGGTAAAAGCGGCGGGAAATATGCCGAAAAGTACGCATAGACTGATAAAGCTCGTGAGGGCAAAATACGAACACGCGTGTATGATCCATGATTCCGTGGAGAACATTGATGCGTTTGTGGAAAAATACATATATGAATACAGAGGTTTTTTATTTCGTATTCATACATGGCGGCAGATCGAGGTGCTGTCTGTCTGGTTCGCCGGCATATTGGCGACAATAGGAGCATGGCTTGAATACAACTCTTTTGGAATGACAGAGACGGTATACCAGTACCTTGCGGCAGGTGTTGGAGAAATGGTGCTTTTATCGGTTATCATCCGCCTGTCTGACGAGCCGTACAAGGTTAACGCCGTGAAGATGTATATGGCGGACTATCTGGAAAATATATGCGCATTCCGCTTGAAAAAGCAGAGCCAGAGAGAGCGGGAACGTGAGTTTATCGATGTGATATCATCAGAAAATGGCGGAAAGAATGTTGCACAGCCTGCAGTGGAGGGGCAGGGACGCAGGACAGACAGCGCCGGTGAAACAACACAGGGACGAACAGGAAGAGCTGCACTTTTAAAGAGACGTCAGGGACGCTCAGGGGAGGAGGCAGGAGCCGGACTGCGCCGCCAGAGGGAAGGAGCAATGGAGACGTCCGCGTTCCGGGATCAGGCCGGAGCCGGGGATGACAGCGTATTCGCTCCCGCAGGCAGTGTATCAGACAGAGCAGGCGTCAGAGCATCGGACAGCGCAGGAAGCGGAGCGGTCAGCGGTGCAGGCGTAAGGACTTCTGAGAGGGAAGACCAGAGGATTTCCGAGGAGCTTTCTATCAATATTGAGGGAGAGCCAAGAACTGTGAAGAAGGGAGACGCCGCAAGGCAGCCGGTTCACAGCGCCGCTTCGGAGAATGTATCCGAGGAGGAGCGGACTGCGCTGAAAGAGGAGGCAATCCGCCAGATATTAGAAGAATTTCTTGCATAGTATGGGGTGCGGACTGTAATAAGGCGGTTGTCTGCATCAGTTTAGCCATTTAATTACGGCATTTCTTTGTAATAACGTTTAGAAGCATAGGAGGTTTAAAAATGCAGTCAGCGGCAGCGGAGCCTCTCCCCTGCCGCTGACTGCTTCTTCCAAATTCCTTGGACGCTTCCTACTGTAGAAAGCGCAAATGCCGCCGAATTAAATGGCAAAACTGATACGGCCGCCGGGGAATCTGCAGACGCTTTTGCTTGAATAAGAGATATAGATTTGGTAGAATATTCATGGGAATATCTGAAACGGGAGTAATACTCAGATATTCGGAACATGATAAAGATATCATGGAATAAATGGTATCAAAGAATATCAGAGAGGAAGGATAACAATGAGCAAAGTGACATTTGACTATTCAAAGGCGTGCGGGTTCGTACAGGAGCACGAGATGCAGTATATGAGCGAGCTTGCGGCTCAGGCAAAGGACAAGCTGGTGGCAAAGACCGGGGCGGGGAATGATTTCCTCGGATGGATCGATCTTCCGGTGGATTATGATAAGGAAGAGTTTGACCGCATTAAAAAGGCGGCGGAAAAGATCCGTCAGGATTCTGAGGTGCTTCTCGTGATCGGTATCGGCGGCTCCTACCTTGGCGCAAGAGCAGCGATTGAATTCCTCGGACATTCTTTCGCCAACATGGTATCAAAAGAGATCCGCAAGTCTCCTGAGATCTACTATGTCGGAAACAGCATCAGCAGCACCTATGTCAAGGATCTGATTGATGTGATCGGGGATCGTGATTTTTCCATCAACATGATTTCCAAGTCAGGGACAACCACAGAGCCTGCGATTGCTTTCCGTGTATTTAAAGAGCTGTTGGAGAAAAAATACGGCAAGGAAGAGGCCGCAAAGAGGATTTACGCGACAACAGACAAGGCGAGAGGGGCACTTAAAAATCTTGCTACAGAGGAAGGCTATGAGTCCTTTGTCGTACCGGACGACGTGGGCGGACGCTTCTCTGTTCTCACCGCGGTAGGTCTTCTGCCGATCGCAGTGAGCGGCGCGGACATTGACAAGCTGATGGAGGGAGCTGCGGCAGGAAGAAAAGCGGCTCTGGAAAATGATTTTGAAGACAACGACGCCATGAAGTATGCGGCGGTCAGAAATATCCTTCTGCGCAAGGGAAAGACAGTTGAGGTACTGGCGAACTATGAACCAAGCCTTCACTATGTATCTGAGTGGTGGAAGCAGCTCTATGGCGAGAGCGAGGGAAAAGACCAGAAGGGTATCTTCCCGGCATCCGTAGACCTGACTACAGATCTGCACTCCATGGGACAGTTTATTCAGGACGGCAACAGAATCCTTTTTGAGACGGTTCTCAACGTTGAGAAGTCAAGAGGGGAGATCATCATCAATGAAGAGCCTGTAGATCTGGACGGACTGAACTATCTGTCAGGGAAAACTGTAGATTTCATCAATAAAAGCGCCATGAACGGTACGATCCTTGCTCATACAGATGGAAATGTCCCGAATCTGCGTGTGGATATCCCGGAGCAGAACGAGTATTATCTCGGCCAGTTGTTCTACTTCTTTGAATTTGCCTGCGGCGTGAGCGGATACTTACTCGGCGTGAATCCGTTTAACCAGCCGGGCGTTGAGAGCTATAAGAAAAATATGTTCGCACTGCTTGGAAAACCGGGATATGAGGAGGAGAGAGAGTCTCTTCTTAAGAGACTGTAATCTTACAGAGTAAAAAATGTGCTGAGGCCGTACGGTTTGTATTATGTGTAAAATGGCTCGGAGTATCTTCTAAGAGGGAGACACTCCGGGCCGCTTTTTTTATAGGAAAGACCTTTGGACTGACCTGTAATATAATAAGCAGTCCGTGCAGGATTCTCTGCAGTTTAATCGTATTAAGTGAAAGAGGTACAGCTAATGGCTGTGCCGTTTTTACTATAATGAGGTTAATTTTACTGTTGTTTCCATTTGAATTGCATGACTGATGCGGTAAAATAGATACATACATCTAGGAGGAAGGTAGGAATGTACGTAGCAATAGTAGACGATTCATTGCTGGACATCGAATATCTCTACGAGAATATCTGCCGATACTGCAATGAACATAAAGCACATATGCAGATCGACCGCTTTGAGGATGAGCATGATTTTTTAAATTCATTGAAAACGAAAGCATATGATCTTGTGATTCTTGATATCTATATGAACAGGATTAACGGGGATAAGCTGGCACAGCTCATCAGAGAGAAATACCCAAAAAGCCAAATCATTTTTACAACCGCAAGCAAGGAATACGCAGTGAAAGCCTTTAAAGTACGGGCGCTTGATTATCTGGTGAAGCCGTACAAATACGAAGAACTTGAGAGTGCTCTGGATCACTTTGAGGAAGTATATGATAAGTTCATCCACTACATCGAGTTAAAGGAGGGACGTCAGTACACGAGGATACTGATCGGGGATATCATGTATGTGGATTATCATAATCATTACATACAGGTTCATACTACGTCTAATGTAGTGAGGTCTTATATGCCTTTTGACAAATTTTCCCCCATGCTGAAACCCTACCGCCAGTTCTTATGGTGTTACAGAAATTGTATGGTGAATATGGATTACATTGATTTTCTGGAAGACAAGGACTTTGTGCTCACAGACGGAAAGAGGATTCCTATCTCAAGGGCCATGCACAATGAAGTCACACAGACCTATGCCAATTATATGTTTGAATATGTCAGCAAGGGGTCGTGACCATGACTATAACAATAAACTACTGCATCAATATTGTGATCTATGTATTGACCATTGTCGTTGTGCTTATCAGCACATTTAAGGATAAGATCAGAAAACCTTTTGGAAGAACGCTGCTGATGTCGCTGGGTTGCTTCTTGTTGTTAGCACTGGTGGGATCAGCGGCATTTGTTTATATTGGACCGGAAGGGGCGGGGCAGTCGCTTATGACGCTCGCGACATCCACGATAGGATTCTGCATTCCATATATCGGGTTGGAGTATACACTGGGACAGTGCGTGTTTATATCAGCGATCATCAAATGCTATGTGGATGACCTTATGCTTCTAGGTACAGTGGTGTACTTTCTGGTTTCTGGCCAGATGCCGGATTCGTACATGGATTTTCCTGCATGGCCGCTTCTGCTGACCGCAGTCGTATCATTCCCGCTGATCATGGTGTTTTATAAAAGGCTGATGCGTCCGGCTCTGGACGACAGTGGTTTTCTTGCATCATGGAAAACCGCGTGGATACTACCATTTTTTGCGAACGGTATGTATGCACTGTATATGCAGCCGGTATTTACGGAAGTGACTGCATTTCCCGGGATTGAGTTCAGCTTCGTTCCGTTCCTGTGGGTTGTGCTGACCTTTTCCAGTTATGTTATCCTCTTAAGGGCGCTGGTGGAGCGCAGCAGGAGCGCGAGACTGCATGAGGAGCTTCACATATCGGATATTCAGGTGACAGCACAGCAAAAACAGCTCGAGCATCTGCAGCAGCATATCGAAGATACAGCAAAGGCGAGACACGATATGAGGCATTTCCTTGTAGCCTT
>ERZ1643251.2159-NODE-2159-length-20587-cov-20.145432_pt1 | contig 20587 bp, 18 predicted proteins | sample MGYA00579261_ERZ1643251 | MGnify/ENA primary metagenome ERZ1643251 (study PRJEB29033, sample SAMEA4952267) | chicken gut metagenome | biome: Broiler Chicken; feature: Gastrointestinal Tract; material: Caecum | place: Ireland | collected 2018 | study: Broiler... | reverse complement strand
CACCGTTTCTTTGGGCAAGCACCAAAGAAATGGGGTCGAATGGCAGGACGGGGTAAAGACCACCGCCCAACGTAACGGCGCACACGTACAAGGTGAAAAATATAAGGGGGAACCCCCGGCGAGGGTTCCCCCTTAGACCCCCTCCTGCGCTTATGAGAGCAAAAGAGAGTTCCGCCCGCTGCGGCGGGCGGCCAGAGGCTTTGCCTCTGGACTCCACCGCCTTTGAAAAGGCGGGCGAAACTTTCAGACGCGCTTCGCGCAGTGCGCAGGGCAAAAAAACACCCCGTCTGTGGAACAGGCGGGGTGTGGACTTTTAACTCAGTCCTTGAGGCCCATGGCCTCGCGCTCCTTGATGGCGTCCTTGCGGGAGAGGTTGACGCGGCCGCGGTCGTCGATCTCGGTGACCTTGACCCAGGTCATGTCGCCGATGTTCAGCACGTCCTCGACCTTCTCGGTGCGCTTGAACTCGAGGTCCTTGATGTGGATCATGCCGTCCTTGCCCGGGGCGAGCTCGACGAACGCGCCGATCGGGATGATGCGCACGACCTTGCCGTAGTACAGCTTGCCGACCTCGGGCTCGAACACGATGTTCTCGATGGTCTGGCGCGCGGCGCGGCAGGCCTCGATGTCCTCGGAGGCAATGTAGATGTTGCCGGAGTCCTCGATGTCGATCTTGCAGCCGGTGTCGGCGCAGATCTTCTGGATGACCTTGCCGCCGGAGCCGATGACCTCGCGGATCTTGTCCGGGTTGATGGTCATCTTTATCATCTTCGGCGCGGTCTTGGCCAGCTCCTTGCGCGGCTCGCTGATGCAGGGGAGCATGATCTCGTCGAGAATCTGATAGCGGGCCTCGCGGGTGATCTGCAGGGCCTCCTTGATGATCTCATGCTTCAGACCGTCGTTCTTGAGGTCCATCTGGATGGCGGTGATGCCTTCCTTCGTGCCGGCGACCTTGAAGTCCATCTCGCCGTGGAAGTCCTCAACGCCCTGGATGTCGATGAAGGTGGTGAAGTCGTCGCCGTCCTGGATGAGGCCGCAGGAGATGCCGGCGACGGGCGCCTTGATGGGCACGCCCGCGTCCATCAGGGCCAGAGTGCTGCCGCAGATGGAGCCCTGGCTGGTGGAGCCGTTGGAGCTGAGCACCTCGCTCACCACGCGGATGGCGTAGGGGAAGTCCTCAACGCTGGGGATGACGGGCTCGAGGGCCTTCTCGGCCAGAGCGCCGTGGCCGTACTCGCGGCGGCCGGTGCTGCGCTGGGGCTTCGCCTCGCCGGTGGAGTAGCCGGGGAAGTTGTAGTGGTGCATATAGCGCTTCTCTTCCTCTTCCCAGATGGTGTCGAGCTTCTGGGACATGGAGAGGGTGTTCAGAGTGGCTATGCTGAGCACCTGAGTCTGGCCGCGGGTGAAGAGGCCGCTGCCGTGCACGCGGGGGATGACGCCGACTTCGGCGGCCAGGGGACGGATCTCGTCCTTGCGGCGGCCGTCAACGCGGTGGCCCTCAAGCAGCCAGGCCTTGACTATCTTCTTCTGGAACTTGTAGGTGATCTCCTCGAGGTACTTGTCCATGTCGGGGTACTCCTCAAGGAAGAGCTCGTGCCAGTGCTCGATGAGCTTGTTCCAGCGCTCCTCGCGGATGTTCTTGTCGTCGGTGTCCATGGCGGCCTTGGCCTCGTCCATGGTGGCCTCGACTATCTTGTTGAAGAGCTCCTCGTTGAAGTCCGCGTGCTCATACTCGAACTTGGGCTTGCCGATGTCGCGGACCATCATGTCGATGAGGTCGAGCACGGGCTGGAGCTTCTCGTGGGCCTGCACGATGCCCTCGTACATGATGTCCTCGGGGACCTCCTTGGCGGCGGCCTCGATCATGACGACCTTCTTGTGGGTGGCGGCGACGGTGACGGTCATGCGGTTGGTCTCGCGTTCAGCCTTGGTGGGGTTGAAGAGGTACTTCTCGCCGTCCCAGCCGAGGGAGATGCCGGCGATGGGGCCGTTGAAGGGGATGTCCGAGATGGACACGGCGGCGGAGGCGCCGATCATGGCGGTTATCTCGGGGGAGCAGTCGCGGTCAACGGAGAGGACCTCGCACTGGATGGCGACGTCGTTGCGCAGGTCGTAGGGGAAGAGGGGGCGCATCGGGCGGTCGATCAGGCGGCTGGCCAGGATGGCGTTCAGGCTGGGACGGCCCTCGCGGCGCATGAAGCTGCCGGGGATGCGGCCCACGGCGTAGAGCTTCTCGTTGAAGTCGACGCTGAGGGGGAAGTAGTCGATGCCGTCGCGCGGGCGGGGAGAGGCGGTGACGGCGACGAGGACGGTGGTCTCGCCGTACTGCACGAGGACGGCGGCGTTGGCGAGCTCAGCCATGCGGCCGACCTCCATGCGGAGGGGCCTGCCGCAGTAGTCTATCTCGTAGACCTTTTTGTTGGGGAATTCCTTGTGCTTGATGATCATTCAGTTGTGCTCCTTTCAGGTGGTCTGATTTGTGCGGAGCTTGGCCATAGCACTTGAGAAAGTGTCCGGCATCCGGGCGCTTTATCAAATACTAAGGCCGCCCCGCGGGTTCGGTGGGGTAGGCGGGAAAAGGCAAAAAATATGTGGGGGACGTATTCAATTGTCCCCCACATAAAAAACCTTCATACCCTTCAAAAGATGCCGGGGCCGGCGTCCTTACTTGCGGATGCCGAGCTTGGCGATGATGGCGCGGTAGCGCTCAATGTCCTTCTTCGCGAGGTAGTCGAGCAGGCGGCGGCGCTTGCCGACCATCTTGTACATGCCGAGACGGCTGTGGTCGTCCTTCGGATGCTGCTTCAGATGCTCGGTGAGCTGGCGGATGCGCTCGGTGAGGATGGCGATCTGGACCTCAGGCGAACCGGTGTCGCCCTCGTGGGTGGCGTTGTCGAGTATAACGGTGGTCTTCTGCTCTTTGGTGATCATTGTGCGTGCTTCCTTTCTGTTTTCTTTTCTCCAGCGGCTGAGTAACGGGGGTGAAAGGAGCCTCCCGCAACCAAGCACGCGGACGTACTCAAGTACATTAACACATTCTGCCCGATTTGTCAAAGCTTTTTCACAGTCCTGGGGCCCCGCAAAGGCGCAAATTTGCATAAAACTTAACCGTAATTAAAAAGGATTATTGACAATTGCATAAAGGTGACGTTAAATAGAACAGACAGGTTTATTCGATGACTACATTACCATATATTATATTATAGAGAGGAAGCAAAATGAGCAGAACACCTGAGCAGTTCAAGGTCACGGAAGAGGAAATTCTTGACGTTTCCCTCAAGCACTTCTCGATGCACGGCTACGAGGGGACGAACCTCAATGATATAGCCAATGAGCTCAATATCACCAGGACTCCCATATACTATTACTTCAACAACAAGCTGGGACTGTACGAGAGCGTGACAAAGCGGCACCTCCTCAGCAAGAAGGCGCAGTACACCAGCATCTTCACAAGCGATCTGCCTTTTTTTGAGAAGGTCCGCAAGGACCTTCTCGTATCGTCGCACCTGAGGCTGTCCGAGCAGGTCCTCTTTGCGGGCATCGACACCAACCCCAAGCTGACGGAGGCGCGGGACATACAAAACCAGGTCATGCGCGAGATCCACGAGATGAAGACCGAGAACATCCGCAAGGCCGTGGCCGACAAGATCCTCCGCCCGGACACCGACGTGGAGCAGTTCATGATCTACTTCTACGTCATCTCCCTCGGCATAGAGGCCGTCGACAAGCAGACGGAGTACGAGATCACCGAGGAGAGGATGGACAAGCTGGTCGACACGGTGCTCGACGGTATCATCAGCAAATACAAGGCCATCTGAGCGCCGCCGGAAGCGAAAAAACGCCGCCCGAGAGGGGCGGCGTTTTTCTTTGCTCATTTGCGGTAGTCGATGTCGGAGAAGTAGATCTCGTCGACGACGTAGTCCTTGGCGGGCAGGTTGGCGGCGGCCAGATAGCCGGCGCTGACGGCATAGACGGCCATGCCGGGCTTGTCGCTGTCGCCGAGGTTGAACACGTTCTGGAAGCGGTCCTTGACCTCATCGTAGAGCGCGTGGTCGGACTTGACGCCGAGGGCCACGATGACCTTGTCGCGCGGGAGGGACTTCTCCTCGCCGGTGGCGAGGTCGGTGACGACGACGGCGCTGTCCTCGATGCGCACGACCTTGTGGGCCATGAGGATCTTCACTCCGGCCTCGCGGGCGTAGTTGAGGTCTAGGCGGTGGTCCGTGATGGGCGGGATCTCGTCCGGCAGCATGTCGACGACCGTGACCTCGTTGCCGGCAACGGCCAGCATGCGGGCAGTCTCAAGGCCGGTCTGGCCGGCGCCGAGCACGATGACCTTGGAGTCCTTGATCTCCGGGCGCTCGCACAGATAGGAGCGGACGGGGATGACGCCCTCGCCGCCGATGCCGGGCAGGGGAGGGATGGCCTCGACGGAACCGGTGGCGATGAACACGGCGTAGGGCTTGAGCTCCTCGAGCATCTCGGGCGTGCAGGTGGTGCCGAGGCGCACGGTGACGCCCAGCTTGCGCAGCATGTTCTCGTAGTAGCCGACCATCCAGTCGAGCTTGTACTTGCCGATGGGCATGCTGGCGAGGTTGATGTTGCCGCCGAGCTTGTCGCCCTTGTCGAAGAGCGTGACCGCAAAGCCGCGCTTGGCGAGCGTCACGGCGGCCTCGAGTCCGGCGGGGCCGGCGCCGACTACAGCCACGGGCAGGCCGTCGCCGTTCACGTTCAGCTCGCGCGGGATGCAGAACTCGCGGCGGCCGCGGGGGTTCACGGTGCAGCCGGGCTGATTCGGACCGAACTTGGTCTTGGTCAGGCAGTGCATGCAGGAGACGCAGAACTTCAGCTCGTCCTCGCGGCCCTCGGCGATCTTGTTGCAGAACTCGGGCTCGGCGAAGAGCTGACGGCCCAGCGCGACGAGGTCGCACTTGCCGGCTTCGATGATGGAGTCGATGTAATCCGGGTGCCGCAGGGAGCCGCAGGCGGCCACGGGGATGGAGACGCGCTTTTTCACGACCTCGGCGAAGGGCACCTTCCAGCCCTCCTCCTCGTTGCCGTCGGCGCTCATGCCGGTCAGGCGGGAGATGACGCCGCCGCCGTTGACGGTTATCATGGACACGCCGTGCTGCTCGAGGATGACGGCCGCGTCGCCCAGCCACTGCATGGAGGCGGTGCCCTCGTGGAAGTCGCTGCCGTTCATCTTGGCGATGACCTCAACGCCGGGGCAGGAGGCCTTGATGCGGTCGATGACCTCGACGGAGAAGCGCATGGCGTTCTCGACGTTCTGCGCGCCGTACTCGTCGGTCCTGTGGTTGAAATAGGGGCTGTAGAACTGCTCGGGCAGGTAGTTGTGGGCCATGTGCCACTCGATGGCGTCGGTGCCGGCTTTGGCGCAGCGCACCGCAGCGTCCACGTACTTCTGCTGTAGCTCGGGGATCATCTCGCGGGGGATGTAGTTGACGGCGGCTATCTTCTGGCCGTTCTCCTCCGGGTAGTCCTCCTGGGTGTAGGGCAGGTGGCCGGGCATCCAGAGCTGGCAGGCGAACTTGGCGCCCTCCTCGTGGACGGAATCGATGGCCATCTTCAGGCCGGGGATGTACTTGTCGTCGTTCAGGAAGGGCTGCTCGTGCTGGCCGTACCACTTCGGCTCGACGCACATGATGCCGGGGATGATGAGCGCGGTGCCGCCGTGGGCGATGTTGCGGTAGTACTCGCAGTACTCGCGGCCGATGTAGCCGTTGGTGCAGAAATATTTTGCCATGGCGGAGAGGACCACGCGGTTCCTCAGCTCCATATTACCTATTTTGATGGGCTCAAGTAGCTTTCTCATTTCCTGTCTCCTGTTCTGAATCGGTTGGTTTATCGCTTATCTGTGCAGCAGGTCCGTCATGTAGGCCCTGACGTTCTCCTCAGTCACGGGGCGAGCGGACATCTGCAGCAGTCTCTGCTCACGCATTACGAACTTCACGAAGTTCTCGTAGTCCTTCTCCATCGTGAAGCCGAGGTCCCTGGGCATGGGCAGCTCGACGGCGGCGCTCAGGTCTTTGATAGCGCCGACAACGGCGTCCTTGACCTCGACGTTGGAGGCGCCCTCGGGCAGCTGCAGGCCGAAGGCCTTGGCTATCTCGCGGATCTTGGGGGCCTCGGTGTCGCACAGGTGCTCGACCACGTAGGGCAGGGCCCAGGCGCAGGTGACGCCGTGTGCCGCGTGGGTGTAGGCACCCAGGGCCTGGCCGATGCCGTGGCCGATCTGCACGCCGACGTCGGCCATGCCGCCCATGGCGATGTTAGAGGCCAGCAGCATGTTGTCCCTCGCCTCGAGGTCGTCCGGGTGCAGCCAGGCGTTGTAGAGGTTCTCGTACACCATCTTCATGCTCTGCAGGCACAGCGGGTCGCTGTACACGTGCGCCTCGGGCTTGAGATAGCCCTCGACCGCGTGGGCCATGGCGTCGAGGCCGGTGGCGCCGGTCATGTCCTTGGGCAGGGTCACGGTCATCTCGGGGTCGAGCAGGGCGTAATCGGGGACGAGCTTCTCGCGGTCGCGCGTGGAGATCTTGCGCTGGTTCTCGACGTCGTGCATGACGGCAGTGAACGTGACCTCGGAGCCGGTGCCGGACGTGGTGGGTATGCAGATGAGGTGCGCGCCCTTGTTCGGGTAGAGCTCCGTGCCTATGTTGGTGGTGTAGTCGCGGCAGGTGCCGGGGTTGGTTATGAGCATGCGGGCGACCTTGGCGGTGTCCATGCAGCTGCCTCCGCCGATGGCGACGCAGGTGTCCACGCCCTCGCTGCGGCCGAGAGCCGCCGACTCCTCTATGGAGTGCATCGGGGACTCGATCTCCACCTTGTCGTAGACGACATAGGGAACCCCCGCCTCTTCAAGCGATTTGAGGCAGGGGTCGACAAGCCCGGCTGCCTTCACGTTCGGGCCATGGAAGACCATGACCTTCTTTGCACCGACTTTCTTCACGATATCACCGAGCTTGCGCGCGGCGCCGACTCCGTGATATACCTTCGTGATGAAAAACTCAAATTCCTTCTGCATTGATTGCTCCCCCTTTTTGCCTTGATTGATTGAGGGACCAGGTCAGCAGCGGTTAAATATGTGCGGCAGCGCAGTTATTAAATTTGCGTGTTTATTAACGAAGTTAGTGTAACACTCTTTTCAAAAAATTCAAGCGTCAGAAGCTGGAAAATCGGAAAAATAAAAGCGCAAGTCGAAATTTGATTAAAACTGCACAAACACTGTCCAAATTATTTGGCGATAATAAATGCGCATGTTTATTTAAGAATTGCTTGACAAATAATTATCGATAGCTATAATTGAAAACGAAAGACCGAAGAACTTGTCGAAAGGGCTGGAGCACGTGAGCTCCACCCGTCGGCCGGGACTGCAAGGTTATAATGTAGCTGCTTTGAAGGCTGAAAAAGCGAATAGGGGTGATACCAGGCGCGCCGGGGGGTATGGCGCGGTAAGCACAGGGGTAAGTCTGTCTGCTGTTAATAAACATACAAGTTTATTTAATCTTTATCATGCAGCAGTCCGACTTCAGTTTGCGCTGTTTATTAACACACTTTTGCAACAGCAATTACCTAAAAAGGAGTAACTCAAATGGCTTACAGTTTTCTAGAGCCCATCCGCGTTGGCAAAATGGTCCTGAAGAACAGGATTATCGTACCTGCAATGGCGCGTTACCTGTGTGAAGATGGATTTGCCACCGAGGACTATATCCGCTATTATGAAGCAATGGCCAAGGGCGGCGTGGCCATGGTCACCGTGGGCATCATGCCGATAGACCTCGGCTGGCCCAGCACGATGCCCTCCCAGCCCTGCCTTGGCGACGACAAGTACATACCCCAGCTTCAGAAGGCGGTCACGGCGATGCACGCCGCCGGCGCGAAGGTCTCCTTCCAGCCCTGGATGCCCGGCCGCGCGCCCTACACCTACGCCGACGCCGTTGAGCGCGCTCAGGACATCGCCATAGTCAACAAGCTCACCAAGGACGAGATACTGAACATCGAGCGCAAGTATGTCGCTGCCTGCCTGCGCTGCGCCGCCTGCGGCGTGGACGCCATCGAGTGGCACAATGCGCACAACTACCTCGGCGAGCAGTTCTTCAGCCCCTACTTCAACCACAGGACCGACGAGTACGGCCAGCAGAACGTGGAGAACTCCATGCGTTTCGCCCGCGAGTGCATAAGCAAGGCGCGCCGCGCCCTGGACGAGGCCGGCTATCCCAACATCGAGATAATCGCGAAGCTCAACGGCTCCGACATCCTCCCCGGCGGCGTGACCCCGGAGATCCTGGCCGCCAGCGCCAAGGAATTGGAGAAGGTCGGCGTGGCCATGATAACCGTGAACGCCGGCGGCGGCCTCACCAGGCTCGAGGGCATGAGCGGCGACGGCCACAGGGCCGAGGGCTGGAAGGTGCCTCTGGCCGAGATCGTCAAGGCGGCGGTGTCCATCCCCGTTGCGGCGAGCGGCAACCTGAAGCACCCGCCCTATGTCGACAGCATTATCATGGATGGCCGCTGCGACCTGGTCGCCCTGGGCCGCACGACCATCGCGGACCCCTACTGGGTCAGCAAGTGCGCCGCCGGGCGTGAGGACCTCATCCGCTACTGCCTGAGCTGCATGCACTGCATCTACGCCCAGCCGCGCAAGGAGTGCGGCTGCACCATGAACCCGCGCTGCCGCCGCGAGTCCTTCGTGCCGGAGATCGAGAGTCTGCCCAAGGTCGGCAACGGCCGCAAGGTCATGGTCATAGGCGCCGGCCCCGCCGGCTGCGCCGCGGCGATAGCCCTCGCCCAGAGGGGCTTCAAGCCCATCATCTGCGAGAAGGCCGACTACATTGGCGGCATGATGCTCGTCGCCGGCATGCCGATAGGCAAGCAGGAGTTCCAGTACGGCATCGGCTACTATATGAACATGCTCAAGGAGCTGAAGGTGGAGGTCCGCCTGAACACCGAGGCCACCCCCGAGCTCATCCGCGCCGAGGCGCCCTACGCCGTCATCTGCGCGGTCGGCTCCAACGAGCTGGTCCCGCCCATCCCGGGCGTCGACGGGCCGAACGTCATCACGGTTCGCAGCTATCTCGTGGACAGGCCCGAGTACCGCAACCGCCGCATAGCCGTCATCGGCGGCGGCCAGACCGGCCTGGAGGCCGCGTACATGCTCCGCTCCGTCGGCAACGACGTGGTCTGCGTCGAGATGCAGCCGCGCTCCTACGCCACGCTGCTCGAGCACAAGCTCGACCTCGAGTACGCCGAGGAGTCCGGCGTCAAGATGCTCTTTGAGCACAAGGTGCTGGAGTTCGGCGTCAACAGCGTGGTCACCGAGAACCTCAAGACCGGCGAGAAGGAGACCATAGAGGCCGACGTCATCGTGCTCGCCTTCGGTGTGCGCCCGAACACCGCCGAAGTTGACAAACTGCGCGAGTGCGGAGTTGAAAAGTTCTTTAACGTAGGCGACAGCAGCAAGCCTGGCATGATATACCAGGCCGTCGCCGCCGCCCACGATTGTGCCATCGCGCTCGAATAGAGCGTGGGGAAAAGGGAAAGGAGATAAATATGAAAGCGTTTGAGACCACTATTAAGCCGCTTGTGAAGTTCGGTGAGGGTTCCTCCCTCTGTGCCGGTGAGAAGTTCAAGCTCCTCGGCTGCACGAAGGTCCTGGCCGGCTATGATGCCAACATAAATCCTGCGGTAGTGGACGCCGTCATCGGCTCCATAGAGAAGGAGGGCATAGAGGTAGTGCGCTACGCATGCTCCTACTCCGACGGCAAGGACGACGGCGTCATCGAGTGCCGCCAGCTCGCCCTTGACAACAAGGTCGACGGCTTCCTGGCCATGGACGGCGGCAGCACTATGGACATCGTCAAGGCTGCCAGCCTGCTTGTGAATGTGGATCTCCCCGAGGGCGCCAAGTCTCTGGTGAACTACTTTGTCGGCCACTACAACGGGCCCGACCTGCCCCGCCACGCCGGCCTCATCAGCATCCCCACCACCGCCGGCACCGGCGCCGAGGCCACCCGCAGCTGCATCATCGCCTCCAGCGCCCTGGGCGTGAAGGCCACGCTCTCCTCCCAGGCCGCCAAGGCCGACTGGGTGCTGCTCGACCCCGAGATGACCAAGGATCTGCCGCCCTACTTCACCGCCATCACCGGCATGGACGCCATCGCCCACGCCTGCGAGGCCCTCTGCTGCACCCGCAGCAACCTCTACACCGAGATGATCTGCGGCAAGTCCCTCGAGCTCTCGTAGAAAAACCTGCCCATCGTCTACAAGGAGCCCCACAACATGGAGGCGCGCGCCAACATGAGCCTCGCCGCCTACCTCGCCCTCACCGGTGAGAGCTACGGCAACTGCGGCCACTCCATGGCCCACGCCATCGGCGCCGACTTCCACGTCCCCCACGGCCACTGCTGCGCCTGGACCGCGCCCGTCGCCCTCTACTACACCAGGAACGACTGCGACCACGAGATCCGCCTCATCGCCCGCAGCTTCGGCCTCGACGACAAGTCCCCCACCGTGGCCAAGGACGTCGCCAACGCAATGAAGCAGCTCGTCTGGAGCCTCGGCATCAAGACCCCCGCCGAGATGGGCATCAAGCGCGAGGACTTCATCGCCTCCGCCCCCAAGGTAATGGTCGACCCCATCCACCTGTGCTGCCACACCCCCCTCACCGAGGACAAGGCTCGCGAGCTGCTCGGCGAGGTCTACGACCAGAAGCTGTACGAGTGAGTTGTGCCCGCGCAACGCGGGTCTGAAAAGAAAGGGAGAATATTTGTGGAAGGCAAACTCAAACTGACACAGAACCCCAAGTTCATTGCCGTTGGCTGTTTCCTGCAAATGTTCCTTGGCATGGGACTTTGCAGCACATTCTCGATGATGCTGCCCGAGATGAGCGCCCATACCGGATTCAGCACGGGCGTCATCTCCTGGAACCTCACCTTTGCCTACACCGCATCGTTTATTGTATCCGTTTTCCTCTTCAAGCCCCTGCTCGCCAAGTTCGGCGCCAAGAAGCTGCTCATATTCGGCGATCTGCTGCTTATCGGCCACTATCTGCTCTACTCCTATGCGGAGAGCCTGTGGATGCTGCGCATCTGCGGAACCCTGGGCGGCCTGGTCACCCTATTCGCCTGCGCCACGCCGGTTTCCGTCGTCATAACCAACTGGTTCGTGGACAAGCGCTCCTCCGTGCTGGCCGTCATCATGGGCGGCTACGGCTTCGGCGGCATGATAATCATGCCCGTGATCGGCAGACTGATAGCCGCTTACGGCTACCAGGTGGCCTACCGCGCGCACTCCGCCGCGGGCCTCATCCTGCTGCTCGTGACCATCATCTTCATCCGCGACACGCCGGAGCAGATGGGCGTCAAGCCCTACGGCTGGGAAAAGGCCCAGCAGATACAGGCCGAGCTCGAGGCCAAAAAGGCGCTCAACGACGCCAAGGGCGGCATAACCCTGGCCTCTGCGCGCAAGACCAAGAGCTACTGGCTGCTCTGGATCGGCCTGGCCATCTCGTCTTTCCCCGGCGTTGCGTTCCGCTTCTACAACGGCGCCTTCTTCAAGGGCCCCGTCGGCCTCGACACCGTTACATACTCCGACTGGGCTGCGGTGCTCTCCGTCTGCATTGCCGCCGGCATGCTGCTCATGGGCGTCATGAGCGACAACATAGGCGCGCCGAAGATGGTCATAATCATGCACGTCGTCTCCATCGCCGGCTACGCCTGCGCCATCGTGCTGATGAAGCACAACACCTCCTTCGCGCTGCTGCTGATAACCGTCATCCTCTGCGGCATGAACGGCCCGCTTGACAACGCGACCGCTCCCTATCTCATCCCCGAGGCCTTCGGCCGAAGATACTATGACGAGATCATAGGCTCCTACGCGGGCGCGATGATGATAGGCAATATCTTCGTGCCGCTAATGATAGGCGGTATCATCTCTGACGCGACCTACGAATCCTTCACCAAGGCCTGGTGGATAATAATCGGCTTCTCGGTGGTGGCGATGATCCTGCTGCTGACCGGACTGTACACCGGACCCTTCCGCAAGCAGTTCCTGGCCATGAAGGCCCAGGAGAAGCAGGAGAAAAAGGAGAAGAAGGCCGCACACAGCGGAGGCTGATTCATAATGGCAGCTGAAAAGATGTCTGAAGTCAGACACAGCATCCTCACCAGATGCAGCACAAGGTCGTTTACGGCCGAACCCGTACCGGATGAGCTGCTCATGCAGCTCATCGACGCGGGCCTGGCGGCGCCCTGGGCGTATCACGATCACGCCAGGCACCTGTGCGCGATAAGCGGGCACGAGAACGTGCAGATCCTCGCCCGCGTGTTCAGCGAGGTGCTGGGCCGGCCCGGGTACAACATGTACAGGCCCGCGGCGGCGATACTCGCCTGCACCGAGCGCGGCAACGACAACCAGAAGCTGGAGGTCGGCTGCATGCTGGAGAACATTTTCCTCCAGGCCCGGGACCTGGGTCTCGGCGCCTGCTGGATAAATCAGGCGCGCGACATCTGCGACGATGAGCGCGTGCGTGCGGTCCTGCGCCGCTTCGGCGTGCCGGAGACGCACATAGTCTGGGGCATAGCCATAGTGGGCTACGCCGCACACCCCGAGCCCGAGAGGACGCACCGCGAGGGCACGTTCAACATTTATAAGTGACAGAAGGGCTGGTATTTCTCAATGGATGAAAAATCGCTGAAAAAATACTCCCGCAACGCTCTGCTTGGTTCCTTTGTATCCATGCTGACTGCGGGTCTCGCAACGATGATGTATTCCGTCTGCCTCGGCACCATTCAGACCGAGCTTTCCCTGACTGCGGCGCAGTCGGGTTCCCTGGCCACCTACACCTTCATGGGCCAGATGCTCGGCGGCATGGTCGCGGGCTATATCGCAGACCGCATAGGGCGCAAAAAGGTGCTCATTGTGGACGTCATCCTTGCAACAGGCGCGGTGTTCGCCACCTCGTTCCTGACGTCTTACTCCATCTTCGGCCTGCTCCGCTTCATAACCGGCGTCGGCCTCGGCGGCTGCTACTACATAGCCTCCATCCTGATCGGTGAGTTCGTCTCCACCGACAAGCGCGGCTTCATGAGCGGCGTCTCCACCTCCGTGTGGAACTTCGGCTATGTCGTGGCCTGCGTCATGTCCTCCACCGTGCTCAACAGCATCGGCTGGAGAAACTGCTTCCGCATCTGCGCTCTCCCGATCCTCGCCGTCATCTTCATGGTGTTCTGCATGAAGGACGCCCCGTCCTTCACCGCCGCCAAGGCCGCCCGCGACAAGCGCGACGCCAGCATTGGCAAGAAGGAGAACGCCTATGCCGAGATCTGGGCCAGCCCCAAGCTGAGGAAGTCCTTCATCATCTGGTCCATCTCCATGATCCTCTACTTCTACGGCTACTACGGCTTCATCACCTGGCTGCCCTCCTACGTCCAGGGCCGCGTGGGCATGACCTCCGCCGGCTGGATCACCGCCGCGGGCTACATCGCCATGATCATCGGCACCGCGGGCGGCGGCAAGATCGCCGACAAGATCGGCCGCAAGAAGCTCTTCCTCATCGGCACCATCGGCACCGCCATATTCGGCCTCTGCCTGGCCATGTGGGCCAACGAGAGCAACGTCCTCGTGCTCATGCTCCTCTACGGCGTCTGCTACGGCATGCCGACCGGCATCCACGCCACCTTCATCGGCGAGTGCTTCCCCACGCACCTGCGCACCACCGGCGTCGGCTTCACCTTCAACATCGGCCGCCTCGGCGCCTTCATCGCCCCCATACTCATCGGCAAGATGGTCGACATGGACATGATCTCCCTCGGCATCGCCACCATGACCGTCTCCTACGTGCTCTGCTCCGTCGCAACGCTGCCCATCAAGGAGCGCGAGTACGACGCGTCCAAGGTCTCTGCCGAGCTTGAATGACCCCCTTTTTCACTCCGCATAAAGAATATGCCGCTGAAGCAGACGCTTCAGCGGCATATTCATTAAGATTTGCTTAAAAATTGGAAAATCGGTTGAAGCGCCGGACTTTTCCATGATAAGATGCTGTCAAGAAGTCGAACAGGAGGCGAGATATCATGTCCAAGCGCAGACTGAGGCTCATTGCCATGATGGCTCTGCTGCTTTCGTCGGCCCTGCTGCTTTCGGCGTGCGGGCTGTTCGGCGAGGACGCGCCCGATGTAAGCGCGCTGCCGAGTCCCCGACCCACTCCGAGCACGACCCCGACCGCCCCGCCGTCCGACGTCCCGTCCGCCGCCCCGTCTGAGGAGCCGGCGCTGATAAGCGGGCTGGAGGAGGCCTCGGCGCTGGTCTGCGAGGTGAAAAATGAGCCGGAGGGCAGCCACCAGTACACGGCCATCGACTATGCCCTGGCCGAGGACGAGGGCGACTTCGTGCAGGCCGCCGTCCTGTTTCGGGACGCCGGCAAGCTGAGCGAGGGCAACATATGCGTCGTGACGCAGGATTCAAGCACGGTCATCTCATACGGCGGGCCGGACGACATCTACAGGTATACGGACAAATGCAGCCTTGAGATACGAAACGGCGACACCGTGAGCTACTACGTCGAGAACTACGACACCGGGGAGCTGATACACTTCGCGTTCAAATGCTCGACACTCGAGGACGGCACTCCGCACTATGAGACCGTGGATGCCCCGCAATAAACCGAGCACAAAGCAAAACGCAGGAAGGCGCATGTTCACGCCTTCCTGCGTTTTTTATTCTCTTTTACGCCTTGTTGCCCTTGAGGGCCTTCATGCGCTGGCTGTGGTCGAGGATGCGCTTGCGCAGGCGGAGGTTCTTGGGCGTGACCTCGAGCAGCTCGTCGTCGGCGAGGAACTCCAGGCACTGCTCAAGGCTCAGCTGCCTCGGCGGGGTGAGGCGCAGCGCCTCGTCGCTGCCGGCGGCGCGCATGTTGGTGAGCTGCTTCTTGCGGCAGACGTTGACGGGGATGTCCTCGTTCTTCGGCGAGACGCCGACTATCATGCCGGCGTACACGGGCGTGCCCGGGCCGATGAACAGCGCGCCGCGCTCCTGGGCGTTGAACAGGCCGTAGGTCACGGCCTCGCCCTGCTCCCAAGCCACGAGGCTGCCCGTGCCGCGCCTCGAGAGCTCGCCCTTGTAGGGCTCGTAGCACTCGAACACGGAGGACATGATGCCCTCGCCCTTGGTGTCGGTGAGGAACTCGTTCCGGTAGCCGAAGAGGCCGCGCTCCGGTACGAGGAAGGTCGCCTTGGTGCGCGCGCCGACGGGGTTCATCTCCACGAACTCGCCCTTGCGGGAGCCGAGCTTCTCGATGACCGCGCCGATATACTCGCTGGGCACGTCGACGACGACGCGCTCAATGGGCTCGCACTTCTTGCCGTCTATGGTCTGGTACAGCACCCTCGGGGGAGAGACGGAGAACTCATAGCCTTCTCGGCGCATCGTCTCGATGAGGATGGAGAGGTGCATCTCGCCGCGGCCCGCGACGACGAAGCTGTCTGTCGAGCCCTCGAGCTCCGAGACGTGCAGGGACACGTCCTTGAGCGTCTCGCGGAAGAGCCGCTCGCGTATCTGGCGGCTGGTGACGAACTTGCCCTCGCGTCCGGCGAAGGGGCTGTCGTTGACGGAGAAGGTCATCTCCATGGTGGGCGCGGAGATCTTTACGAACTCGATGGGCTCCACGGCCTCGGGGGCGCAGATGGTGTCGCCTATCGTGATGTCGCCGATGCCGCTCATGGCGATGATGTTGCCGGCGGTCGCCTCCTGGACGGGCACGCGCTGCAATCCCTCGAACTGGTACATCGACACGGCCTTGGCCTTCCTCGGGGCGGCGTCCGGGTCGTGGTAGTTGCAGACGGCGATCTCCTGGTTGGCGTGGATGGTGCCGCGCTCGATGCGGCCGATGGCTATGCGGCCGACGAACTCGTTGTAGTCGATGGAGGAGACGAGCATCTGGAAGGGGGCGTGCTCGTCGCCGGTCGGCTCGGGGATATATTTTATAATGGTGTCGAAGAGCGGCTTGAGGTCCGTGCCAGGCACGTCGGGGGAGTAGGACGCGGTGCCGTTCCTGCCGGAGCAGAAGAGCATGGGGGAGTCGAGCTGCTCATCCGTGCAGCCGAGGTCCATGAGGAGCTCCAGCACCTCGTCCACGACCTCCAGCACGCGCTGGTCGGGCCGGTCGATCTTGTTGAGGACAACGATGACCCTGTGGCCCAGCTCCAGGGCCTTGGAGAGCACGAAGCGCGTCTGGGGCATGGGGCCCTCGGCGGCGTCCACCAGCAGGATGACGCCGTTGACCATCTTCAGGATGCGCTCCACCTCGCCGCCGAAGTCGGCGTGGCCCGGGGTGTCGACTATGTTTATCTTCGTGTCGCCGTAACGCACGGCGGTGTTCTTCGCGAGTATGGTTATGCCGCGCTCGCGCTCGAGGTCGCCGGAGTCCATGACCCTGGTCTCGACCTCCTGGTTTTCGCGAAAAACGCCCGACTGCTTGAGCATCTCGTCGACCAGCGTGGTCTTGCCGTGGTCGACGTGGGCGATTATCGCAACGTTCCTCAGCTTGTCCAAAAGTACCACCTCTTATTTTCTCACAAACCCGAATTTTATCACTGTATCTGCCATTTTGCAAGGCTTATTATTTACTTTAGGCAGAGAATGTGTTAATATGAGCGTTACGAGATCAGGGGAGTGAGGACTTGAACCGGAGAGATATGACCGTCGGCCCGGAGTGGAAGGAGATACTGCTCTTTTCGCTGCCGATCATGGCCGGCCAGTTTTTGCAGCAGCTGTACAACACGGTGGACAGCATCGTCGTCAGCCGCTACGGCGGGCCGACGCAGGAGATATCGAACGCCATGTTCGCCGCCGTGGGCAGCTGCACCTCGCTCATCTTCCTCTTCCTGGCCATCTCCCTGGGCCTTGCCAACGGCGGAGGCGTGCTGGTCTCCCAGCTCTACGGCGCGCGGCGCGAGCACGAGCTCCGGCGCGCGGCCTCCACGCTGCTCATAACCCAGGCCAGCCTGGGCACCGCGCTCGCCGTCCTCGGCAGCCTCGGCGCGGAGCTGCTGGTCGTGGGCCTCATGCGCGTCACGGACGAGGCCAGCCGGGCCTACGCTGTCGAATACTTCGCCATCTACGCCGTGGGCCTCATCTTCCAGTACATCTACAACGCCGTGGCGGGCATACTCCGCGCGGTGGGCGACAGCCGGGCGAGCATGTACTTCCTCTGCGTCAGCGCCGTGCTCAACACCGTGCTCGACCTCTGGTTCGTCATCAGCTTCGGCTGGGGCGTCGTGGGCGTCGCCGTGGCCACGGTCATAGCCCAGGCCGCCAGCGCCACGGTCAGTATAGTATATATGATGCGCCGCTACCCCATCTTCCGCTTCAGGCGCAGCGAGTTCGTGTTCGACACGGAGAAGTTCCACATCTGCCTCAAGCTCGGCATCCCGGCCATAATCCAGCAGGCCGTCGTGTCCATGGGCAACGTGTTCATCCAGCGCCTCGTCAACAGCTTCGGCCAGGTCACCATGAGCGCCTTCAACGCCGGCAACCGCATGGAGAGCTATGCGCTCATCCCCATCTTCGGCACGAACATGGCCGTCGCCTCCTTCACGGGCCAGAACGTCGGCGCGCTCAAGTACGACCGCGTCAAGAGCGGCTGGAAATACGGCACGCTGATGGCAGCGGGCATGAGCCTCGTCGTCGCCTTTTTGCTCTACATCTTCGCCGAGGACTTCGCCAAGCTCTTCAGCCTGAGCGGCGATTCGCTCAAGCAGGCGGTGGAGTATCAGCACTGGATGAGTTACTGCATCATCCTCTTCGCCGCATATATGCCCACCTCGGGCCTCCTTCAGGGCGCGGGCGACGCGCTGTGGACCTCCATGACCAGCTTCTGCACCCTCGCGCTCCGCGTGACTGTGGCCTATATCATGGTCTACGCGCTCGACGTCGGTTACGCGGCCTGCTGGCTGAACATCCCCTTCGGCTGGACGCTGGGCATACTGCTAAATTACCCGAGATACTTCTCCAGGCGCTGGATGACCAAGCGCGTGGTGCGCGACCCCATCCCCGTGGACGAGGCAGAGGAGGCGAGTCTGTTTGAGTGATTTCTTCGCGCTGATATCCCGCATGCGCTATATAGAGCGCTGGGGCCTCATGCGCTCGAGCATACCCGAAAACGTGCAGGAGCACAGCCACATGGTCGCCGTGCTGGCCCACGCGCTGGGCCTCATCCGGCGCGACGTGTTCAAAAAGCCCTGCGACCCCAACTATCTCGCCGCCGCCGCGCTCTATCACGACGCGCCAGAGATACTCACCGGCGACATGCCGACGCCCATCAAATACCACAGCGGCCGCATAAGCGAGGCCTACCATGAAGTGGAGCGCGCCGCGGCGTCAAAGTTGATAGAAATGCTGCCGGTGGAGCTGAGAAGCGAGCTTGCACCACTAATAAGCGGCGAAGTGGGGGACGACGCCAAAGCGCTCATCAAGGCCGCGGACAGGCTCTCGGCGTACATCAAGTGCGTGGAGGAGCGCAAGGCGGGCAACCTCGAGTTCGTCAGCGCCGAGGCGCAGACCCGGCGCAGGATCGAGGACATGCACCTGCCCGAGGCGGATTATTTTCTTGAGCATTTCATGCCGGCCTTCGAGAAGAACCTCGACGAGCTGGGCACGATGACCTGAGGAGGACGAAAGATGAAAGCAATAGTCACAGTCATAGGCCACGACCGGGTCGGCATAATCGCCGACGTCAGCCGCATCCTCGCCGAGCGGGGAGTGAACGTGCTGGACATCAGCCAGACGGTCATGCAGGAGTACTTCACCATGATAATGCTCGTGGACGCCTCCGGCTGCTCCGTGCCCTTCGCCGAGCTGACGGCCCTGCTCCGCACCGAGGGCGAAAAGCTGGGGCTCGACATCCGCGCCCAGCGCGAGGACATCTTCAACGCGATGCACAAGATCTGAGGCGGTTTTGCTATGATTAACAGAGGCGAGATTTTACAGACTATCGAGATGATAGACCAGCAGCATCTGGACGTGCGGACGGTGACTATGGGCATCTCCCTGCTCGACTGCTGCGACACGGACGCCAAGGCGGCGTGCCGGAAGATATACGACAAGATAACGCGCTCGGCGAAGGACCTGGTCCGGACCGGCGAGGAGATAGAGGCCGAGTTCGGCATCCCCATCGTGAACAAGCGCATCTCGGTGACGCCGATTGCGCTGGTGGCGGGGGCGTCGGAGACGGAGGATTACGTGCCGTTTGCAAAGGCTCTGGACGCGGCGCGGGCGGAGACGGGTGTGAATTTCGTCGGCGGCTTTTCCGCGCTGGTGCAGAAGGGCATGACCCCTGCGGACATGCGGCTCATCCGCGCGATCCCGCAGGCGCTGGCGGAGACGGAGCTGGTGTGCTCGAGCGTGAACATAGGCTCGACAAAGGCGGGCATAAACATGGACGCGGTGGCGCTCATGGGCGAGACGGTGAAGGAGACCGCGCGCCTGACGGCGGACCGCGGCGGTTTCGGCTGCGCAAAGCTCGTCGTGTTCTGCAACGCGGTGGAGGATAACCCCTTCGTGGCGGGCGCATTCCACGGCGTTTCGGAGCCTGACCGTGTGATAAACGTCGGCGTGTCCGGCCCGGGCGTGGTGCACCATGCGCTGAAGGCAGTGAAGGGCGCGAGCTTCGACGTGGTGGCGGAAACCATCAAAAAGACAGCGTTCCAGGTGACGCGCATGGGCCAGCTGGTGGCGCAGGAGGCGTCGCGGCGGCTGGGCGTGCCGTTCGGCATAGTCGACCTGTCGCTGGCGCCGACGCCGGCCATTGGCGACTCGGTGGCGCGGATACTGGAGGAGATGGGCCTGGAGGTCTGCGGCACGCACGGGACTACGGCGGCGCTGGCGCTCTTGAACGACGCGGTGAAGAAGGGCGGCGTCATGGCGAGCTCCTCAGTCGGCGGGCTGTCGGGGGCGTTCATACCGGTGTCGGAGGACGAGGGCATGATCGCGGCGGCGAGCTCGGGCGCGCTGTGCCTGGACAAGCTGGAGGCGATGACCTGCGTGTGCTCGGTGGGGCTCGATATGATAGCGGTGCCGGGCTCGACGAGCGCGGAGACGATCGCGGCCATCATCGCGGACGAGGCGGCCATCGGCATGATAAACCAGAAGACGACGGCGGTGCGCCTGATCCCGGCTCCGGGCATGGAGGTCGGGGACACGGTGGAGTTCGGCGGGCTGCTGGGCTCCGCGCCGGTGATGGCGGTGCACCCGTTCTCGAGCGCAGAGTTCGTGCGCCGCGGCGGACGCATACCGGCGCCGATACACTCACTGAAGAACTGAGGTGCTCCATGGATAAGGAGAAGATGGACCGCATATCGGAGCTGACACGCCTCTCCCGCGAGCGCGAGCTGACGCCCGACGAGCTGACCGAGCGCGCGGCGCTGCGCGCCGAGTATCTCCAGGATTGGCGCAAAAGCACAGTAAATGTGCTGGAAAATACCTATATCGTCGACGAAAAGGGCAATAAGCATAAGCTCCAAAAGAAGCAGTGATCCCAAACGAATAAAAGTTTCGCCCGCCTTTTCAAAGGCGG